>Ga0182021_10003010_pt1 | contig 19818 bp, 19 predicted proteins | sample 612E3MmetaG_FD_120493 | JGI IMG/M metagenome (GOLD analysis project Ga0182021, IMG submission 120493) | Permafrost microbial communities from Stordalen Mire, Sweden - 612E3M metaG (Illumina Assembly) | ecosystem: Environmental > Terrestrial > Soil > Wetlands > Permafrost | place: Sweden... | reverse complement strand
CTGGAGCACCGGTTGTGGGGCGATTCGGTCCTCGGCTATCATCTGCTGAACATCGGGCTGCACGCGACCGCCGCCTGCCTGTTCGCGCTGATCCTGGCACGCATCCGGCCGGAAACAGGCGGTCGCAGCGGGCGGTTCCGCACCGAATGGCTGGCGGCCGCGGTTTTCGCGCTGCACCCCGTCTGCGTCGAGTCAGTGGCGTGGATTTCGGAGCAGAAGAACACGCTCTCGCTGGTGTTTTATCTCCTGGCGGTTCTTGCCTATTTGCGTTTCGACCGCGATCGCAGAGGGAGTTGGTATGCGCTGGCCCTGAGCCTCTTTGTGCTGGCCCTGCTGAGCAAATCGGTGACGGCGACGCTGCCCGGCGCCCTGCTGCTCGTGCTGTACTGGCGGCGGAGGCGCCTGTCCTGGCGGCGCGACGTGGTACCGCTGCTTCCCTGGTTTCTGGTCGGTGCAGGTGCGGGGCTTTTCACCGTCTGGGTCGAGCAGAATTATATCGGCGCCCGCGGACAGGCCTACGACCTGAACCTGATTCAAAGGAGTTTTCTGGCGGGAAGGATGGTCTGGTTCTACCTCGGCAAGCTGGTCTGGCCGGCGGACCTGACGTTCATCTACCCGCGGTGGCAGGTCGGCTCCGGTTGGCGATGGAGCCTCGGTTGCCTGGCTCTGGCGGCGGCCGTGGGCGTGCTCTGGCGGATGCGTCGGTGGAGCCGGGCTCCCTTGATCGCCCTGCTGTTTTTCATCGGCTCGCTTTTCCCGGTGCTGGGTTTTTTCAACGTGTACCCGTTCGTCTTTTCGTATGTGGCCGATCACTGGCAGTACCTGCCGTGCCTGGGGATCATCGCGCTGGCCTCCGAGAGCGCAGCCGGCCTCGCCCGGCGCCTGGTCCAACGGTTCTTCGGGATGCGCCGGGTCGTGGCCGGTTGCGCCTGCGCGGCCGTCATCGGCATCGGGCTCGCGGGCCTGTTCGTTCGCACGTGGCGCCAGTGCGGTCTCTATCGTGACGTCACCACTTTATACTCCGACACCCTGGTCAAGAACCCGGGCTGCTGGATGGCTCATAACAACCTCGGCGAATACCTTTCGGACGCTGGCTCGCTGCCCGCGGCGATTGCGCACTTTGAGCAGGCCATCCGGCTGAAGCCCGATTGTGCGGATGCGCATAACAACCTGGGGAATGCCCTGGCGAAAATCCCCGGTCGATCGGCGGAAGCGATCTTCGAGCTGGAGACGGCGCTGCGGCTCGAACCCCGCATGCCGGAAGCCCACAGCAACCTGGGCTGGGTTCTGGTGAATACTCCGGGCCGGCTGACAGACGGGATCGCCCATCTCCGGACGGCGCTGCAGCTCAATCCGGATTTTGCCAAAACGCATAACGCCCTGGGGCTCGCCTTGGTGAAGATCCCGGGCCGATTGCCCGAGGCGATCGCCGAATATGAGGCGGCGCTGCGGCTCGATCCTGATTATGCGGAGGCCCGGAACAACCTGGGCAATGCCCTGGTCGCCGCCGGCCGTCCGGCGGAAGCGATTGTTCAACTCGAATGGGCGCGGCGGATCCACCCGGATGATCCGAAGATTTATTACAACCTGGGCACGGCCCTGGCCCGCCTCGATCGCCGGCCGGAAGCCGTCGCCGCCTTCGAACGGGCGCTGCAGATCCAGCCGGACAATCCGGAGGCGCACAACAACCTGGGCAATGTTCTCACCCAGCTCGGACGCGGACCGGAGGCCGTCGCGCATTACCGGGCCGCGCTCCGCCTGGATCCGGACTCCGTGGAAGCGCACGTCAATCTCGGCCGGGCGCTGCGCGATGGCGGTGACGGGCCGGAGGCAATCGCCCAATACCGGGAAGCCCTGCGCCTTGTCCCCCGTTCCGCGGAGATTTGGAACAGCCTCGGATCTGCGCTTGTTCGATGGGGACGATCCCAGGAAGCCGTCGCCGCCTACGAGGAAGCGGTCCGGCTCGAACCCGACTCCGCTGCCTTTCACAACAATCTCGGCATCGCCTTGACCGGTGCCGGCCAGCTCGACGCGGCGATTGTTCAGCTCCGGAAGGCGCTGCAACTGGCCCCCGGTTTCGCCGACGCCCACTACAACCTCGCCGTGGCATTGCTGCAGGCGGGCCGGACGGAAGAGGCGGCGGCCGAGTTCACAGCCTCAGGCCGCGCCGCGCCCTGACGATGCGCAGCCGGTCAGCTGCCGATCCTACTGGGAACGTTTCAAGACCTTCTGCTTCTCGGACTGGAACTCCTCATCGGTGAGGATCCCTTTCTTGCGCAGGTCATCGAGCTGCATCAACGCGCTATAAAGGTCGCCGGTGGTCGCCAGCTTTTCGGGGGCCGCAGCCGGGGCCGGCGGCGGGGTGGACGCCATGTAGGTCGGCTGCGCGTAAGTCGCAACCGGGGCCGGCGCGGCGGTCAGCTCCGCGTCTCCGGCGTTGAGCGCCTTGAAAATGATCGTGGCCTTGAAATAGCCGACGGAAATCCACGGTTTTTCCTCCTTCATGCCCACCACCTTCAGCTGTTTGCCGCGGGCGGCACAGTACTGGGTGGCGTCTTCCATGGCCTCGGCTTTCAGCGCGTCGATGTTCCGGTCCAGCGCATGCTTGGCGACGCGAGTGATCGAGTAGGTATTGTTGCCCAACGCTTCCACCTCTGGGGAGCGGCCGGTTGCAGTGGTTGAAGCGCATCCCGCCAATGCGATGCCTGCCAGGAACGCCGAAAGTATCGTGCCAAAGGTTTTTGTTTTCACGCCGGAAACATCAACGGACCCGTCGCGCAGGTCAAGGTCGCGCTGGCGCGGGGCTGATCACCAGCTGCCAGGTGTTGGTGGCTCCGTCCGGGGCGGTCAGCTTCAGGGTGGATGCGCCGGTGAGCTCGATTTCGGCTGATCCGCTCGCGAGGGAGTGGCCGTCGATTTCCGCGCGGGTGAGCCGCGGGTGCAGCGTCCAGGCGGCTTTGCCCATGGTGGCGGGTACCTTGCCGGGATCAACCGTGATGGTGTGCGTGAGCTGGTCGATGCGGGCCGGCCCGGCTTCGCCAGTCATGGCGAAAGAAATCACGTAGGGCGGCGGCACGCCGAGGTTTTGCCCGGGGAGCAGGTTGCCCATGTCCAGCACCCGGAAGTGAAGGCGGATCATTTCCGGGTTGAACACCGCTTCCAGGTCTCCGGACTGCAATATACCCGCCCACGCCCGCACCGCCTCCGGTGAGTTCTCGGCGTAGAGCACGTTGGCCCCGGCATAGTCGCCGCAATACGCGCCGTATTCCTGCAGGGCCCGGGCGATGATCTTGCCGGCGGCGGACAACCCGGAATGCTCCACGTCCCAGGCCGGGTCGAGCTGGATGCGGCCGCCCATCGGGATGCCGCGGGCGTCGACCGCGTCGAGCTGGGCGACCTGCGCCGTGCTGGCGGGCGGGATCAACAGCCCGGTGCGGCAGTGATCGTAGGCAAACACCAGCGCATGATCGATCCGCCCGGCCTTGATTTCATCCACGAGGATCAGTCCCGCGATGAGCGGGAACCCGCTGGCCCGGGCGCGGTGCGAGTTTAACTCGTGCGGTGCCGCGAACCACGGCGGCGCGACGCCGGTGCCCGCCAGGTCGGTGACGGCACCCAGACCGGTGAACCAGCGGCCGGTTTTGTCCTGGCGGGCCGCCCACATGCCCCATTCGAGGTGTTTCGCCTTGTCGACAATGCACAGGTGGTTGTCGCTGTCTTCGGCCACGGGCGGCGACGCCACGGCGCCATCGGGAATCGGAATGCTCCGCGGAAACTCGAAGCCGGCTCCGTAGATGCCTGGTCGCAGGTCGCCGACATCGCGCCGGGGCGTCTTGTCCGCGTCGATGAAGTAGACCGGGATGGACCAGTCCTTGATGTTCACGTGCAGCGGTCCGCGCGAGGCCAGGTCGGCGATCAACGCCGAAGAGCCGCGGTCGCTGGCGGCGCCGGCGGTGATGCGCTGGTTCCACGGGCTGTCCGGAGAAAAGGGCCGCCAGACCGACGAGTCAGACGCAGCGAGACTGACGGGAACCAAAAACAGCAGGACGGAGAGGAAACGGGCGGTGGTCATGGCGCAGGAGTTGGGGTGAGCGGGTGGTGTTATGCCCGGGAGTCTTCCCGCCAAACGGCAGGGTGACAACCCCAACGCGTGCACCCTGTCAGAGCCGCCCCGCGGTCTGCTTGCGAGTCCGGGCAGCGCCGGAGGTGAAAGGCAAAAGCATATCCGGCAGGATCAATCCGTGCAGTTGAAGACCATCACGCCCGGCTGGTTCACGGCGGTACGCCTGCCGGTCTTGGGATCGATCGTCACGGCGGCAAGCGTGCCGCGCAGAGCCCCGGCAGTCGCGGCGGGGATTTCGGTCAGGTTCAAGCCTTGCGACTTCAGTTTCGCGATGAATTCGGTGCCATAGGCGCCTTGCGGAATCGACACGGCACCACTCGGGTCAACGGTCGCAAGGAGTGGCGGCGCAGCCATCACGGTCGCGAGGTCCTGGCGCTGGCCCAATACCCCCAACAGCACCCGGATGCTCTCGGGAATCAGCGATGAGCCAATGCTGGCTGTCGCCAGGACCGGGCTGTCACCTTCGAAGGCGATGGTGTCAATGATCGGGTTGGGAACGCGGTCGCCCGGCTTGATGCTTGCGAGGTTGAGCTGCTGAAACCCCGCGGAGTCGGGAATCGGAATTCCGTCAACCACGATGCCGGTATCGCCCCAGATCACGGCGTTGATCGTGTGGGTGATGACCGCGATGTTACCCTCCCGGTCGATGACGACGATCGCGTTGGAATGTTTGGGGCCATTGTCAGCGGGCGGCGTGAAGATCTGGTCGAGCAGCGGTCCGATCGCCTGGGCGAACCCCTTGGTGAGCTGTGCGGCTGGCGACAGGTCGATGCCTTTGCTGCGCAGAAGTTCGACATTCCTGGTGATCGTGGGAGCACTGGCGACGAACGCGTTGATGTGGGCGAGAGCCTGGAAGGTCCCGGGGTCTGTCCCATAGGAGCCCTTCTGGTCGAGCTGCAGGGCTTCGGCAAGATTCAGCCCGGCCAGCAGGGCGTAGGCGCCGGTATGCGGCGGACCATTGACATAGACGGTGTGGCCGAAAACCGTTTCCTTGCGGGGCTCGTTCCACGTCGGCTCGTATCGCTTCATGTCTTCGGCCGTCACCTTGCCGCCCTCGCGCTGGATGATCCGGACGAAATCTTCTCCCCACTGGCCGGTGTACATGTAGCGCGAGCCGTGCTCGGCGACGGCCTTCAGCGTCCTGGCCAATTCGGGTTGCACGAACAGATCGCCGGCCTGGGGCGTCTCGTTGCCGCCCTGGCGCATGAACTGCTGACCTTCCGGTGTGCGCGACAGGAACTTCTCCCGGACCGTGAAGAAGTACTGAAGCGCAGGCGAAATCCGGACGCCGTGCTCGTCATACCAAATCGCCGGCTCGAAGAGATCGCGGAACGGCAGGCGACCAAAACGGCGGTGCATGGCTTCGAGACCGGCCATGAAACCAGGAACGAGGGTCTCGCGGCCCTTGGCTCCACCCTCGGTCGGCGTGCGCCGGAGGTTCGGCGGTCCGAAGGCACCCAGCGGTCCGAGGTCACCCAGCGGGATGGTCTGGGGATCGGTCTCATGGAGGTACGAGTTGTAGCCCGCATCCAGCGAATAGACCTGATGGGCCTTGGCGTCGTAGTAGAGCATCGTGAAGACGCCCGCGTACGACACCACCGAACCCAACTGCGTCGTGATCTGCGTCAGCGCCGTCGTGGCCGCCGCGTCAGCGGCATTGCCGCCGTGCTTCAGCGCCTGCACGCCCGCATAGACGGCCACGGGCGAAACGGTGGCCGAAACGATGCCGCCGGTACTTTCGACGGATTGTGCCTCAAGCGGCGACCAGGTCTGGCTCTCGAGTTTCTCGAGGCGTTCCCGTTCGGCCTTCGGCCAGTTGCCGGGCGACAGATCAGCGGCCAGTGCCATGGTGTTCGCCGCTACCAGCGCGAGGGTGACGATTCCGGCCGTGAGGTGCAGTTTCGTTTCAAAATGATAGGGTGCCATCGTTCCGGGTGTCGTCATGAAAGGTCAAGCATGACCCCTTCGACCGGGTCGAGTCGAGCAGCACCAGGAGGCAAAAGATGCCGTCCGATCCGGCGCCGGGCCCCCCGTTTGCATAACGGCGTTTTGCGTGCTCATTCAACAGACATGGTTGCAACGCTCTCACCCGATCGCGCGCGGCCGGCCGACGAGTCCCTGCTGGACGCCTATTCCCAGGCCGTCTCCGGTGCCGTCGCCGCCGCGCACCCGGCCGTCGTCCATCTCGAGGTCCGTGGCAACGACACGCCCGAGGGGTCCGGCTCGGGATTTTTCATCTCACCCGACGGCTATCTGCTGACCAACAGCCACGTCGTCCACGGCGCGCGCGAACTGCGGGTGTTCCTTGCCGACGGGCGCAAGCTCGCCGCGGATCTCATCGGGGACGACCCGGACACCGATCTGGCGGTTCTCCGCGTGAGCGCCGACGAACTCGCCCACCTGGCACTGGCCGACAGCGACGCCGTGCGCCCGGGCCAGATCGCGATTGCGATCGGCTCGCCGATGGGGTTCCAGCAAACCGTCACCGCGGGCATCGTCAGCGGCCTGGGCCGGTCGCTGCGCAGCGCCTCAGGGCGGCTGATCGACAATGTCATCCAGACCGACGCCGCGCTCAACCCCGGCAACTCCGGCGGCCCCCTCGTCAACACACGCGGCGAGGTCATCGGCGTGAACACCGCCATCATCCGCCCCGCCCAGGGCATCTGCTTCGCCATCGCCAGCAACACCGCGCGCTGGGTCGTCGCCTGGCTCATCAAGGACGGTCGCATCCGCCGCAGCTTCATCGGCGTCGCCGGGCAAAACGTCCCGCTGCTCCGCAAGGTCGTCCGTTACCACCGCCTCGCGCAGGAAACGGGCGTGCTGGTCGCGGGCCTGGAGCCCGACAGCCCCGCCGCCCGCGCCGGTCTGCAGGAGGGCGACATCCTGCTCGCGCTCGACGATGCGGCTACTCCGGCCGTGGACGCGCTACACAAGCTGCTCACGGGTGACCGCATCGGCGAGCGGGCGATCGTCACTTTCCTGCGGGGCGTCGAACTGCGCCGCCACGCGATCATCCCGCTCGAAATGCCGCGCCGGGATTAGCGGCCGGCCGGACGGGAACACCCATGCCCAAGGGCCGGCTTGAAGCGTTCAGCGACGGTGTGCTCGCCATCATCATCACCGTCATGGTCCTGGAAATGAAAGTGCCGCACGGCACCGATCTCCAGGCGCTCACGCCGGTTCTGCCGGTTTTTCTCTGCTACGTGCTGAGTTTCCTCTACCTCGGCATCTACTGGAACAATCACCACCACCTTTTCCAGGCGGTCAAACAGATCAAGGGATCCGTCCTCTGGGCCAACCTGCACCTGCTTTTCTGGCTTTCCCTCTTCCCATTCGTCACCGGCTGGATGGGGGAAAACCATTTCGCCACCTGGACCGTCGCGCTCTACGGGGGCGTGCTCATCATGGCGGCCACCGCCTATTTCATCCTCAGCCGGGTGCTGCTGGCCGGGCACGCGGCCGACTCCGTTCTGGCGCGGGCCATCGGGGCCGACGTCAAGGGCCGGATATCGATCGTCATCTACGCCGCGGGCATCGCCCTGGCGTTTGCGAACGCATGGATCGGACTCGCGACCTACATGCTCGTGGCCGTCATCTGGCTCATCCCCGACCGGCGCATTGAGAAAAACCTCATCGCCTGACGCGACGATCATGCAGGGCACATCGCCCGCCGGCTGCGGGTTTTGGCGATTGGAATTTGGCGCCTACCTGCCTTTGGCGGCGGAAGAATTGCTTTCAGTATTTTCCTTCACGGCGGCAACCATCGCGTCCATCCCCTCCTTGATCTCGCCGACCTGCGGTTGCACTTCCTTGATGAGGTCGTGCTCGAGCCTCGACAACTTTTCGATGCGTTTGCCCTGCGCGTGCAGTTGATCCAGCAAGGCACTCTGTTTGGATGAAATCCGATACATCCACCAAAAGCAGGCAACCCAGCAAAAGGTTTCCGTCAGCGTCAGCCAGAAGGCATAGCTGGCTTTATCCATCGCCAATTCTTCCCATTATGGCGGTACGTTACGCGATGGGGCGTAACCCTGCTCGGGACAAGCCAGCCGCCTTCCCTTCGCTGGTTTTCCGGAGGGCAGTGGCCCCCATGATCTCCGGCGGGGTTACCGGGACCGGAGGCTCGGGCCGCTAACCGCGGATTTCGACGAATGATGGAAACACCCGTTGACCGAAGCCATGTCTGGGTAGAAAGTCCGCGCATGAAACTGAGCGATCCTCGAGGTACCAGATACAGCATGAACCCTTTGAAACCCTTCCATCCTGACTCGATTCTCGGCGCCGCGGCGCGAGGCCGCGCCGGCGGCAGGGTGGGAGGACCAGCGGCGGCGGCCTGGTTCACGCTCGTGATCTGCCTCGCGGGAATGATGGCGGGCCCGTTGACGGCGGCGGCTGAATTGCCCGCCCATCCGCAAAGCCCGACGGCACCGGCGCGCCGCGACCGGCCGCCGCGGAAGGTTCTGGTGGGCACGGTGGTCAGCGGCTACCCGTTTTTCACACTGCCGCTGGAGCAGCGCCTGCAAAAGATGGACGAGTATGTCGACGCCATCGCGGCCCGGGCGGGGAGCGACTATCCTGGAAAACCATTGGACCTGGTCGTGCTGCCGGAATTCTTCCTGTCCCGGCCGGGCGGCTCGCTGGCGCAGAAGGTGGTGCGGCTGGAGGAGGTGGAGCCACGGATCGCCGCGTGCGCCCGGCAGCATCACTGCTACCTGGTGGTGCCCATGTTGCTGCAGGAAGCGGATGCACCTCCGCGGTACAGCAATGCAGCGGTGCTGGTGGACCGCGAAGGGCGCGTCGCGGGTATTTATCGGAAGGTGCACCCGGTGGCGCCCCAAAACAGCGACGTGCTGGAAGAAGGGACCACACCCGGGCGGCTGTTCTCTGTTTTCAACTGTGATTTCGGGCGGGTCGGGATCCAGATCTGTTTTGACATGATGTACACCGACGGCTGGCAGGCGCTGGCCGACCAGGGCGCGGAGATCGTCGTGCTGGCCTCGGCCGATCCGGATGTCATCCATCCCGCCGCCTACGCGATGCAGCACGAGTACTATGTCGTGAGTGCCACGCCGCGGGACCACGCCGCGGTCATCGGCCCGCTCGGCGTCATCGAGGCGGAACTAACCAAGGAAGACGCGGTGCTGGTCCACGAGATCGATCTTTCCTATGCGCTGCTCCACTGGGATGCCGTGCTGGAAGACGGGGCGGCGCTCAGCCGGAAGTTCGGGGACAAGGTCGGATATCACTACTACCGCCCGGCGGACATGGGGATTTTCTGGTCCAACGATCCGGCCATGACGATCGGGCAGATGATCCGCAGCCTGGGCTTGTCCGAGACGGACGCCGAACTGGAGCGGGTCCGCCTGCTGCAGGACAAGGCGCGCGGCGGCCCGCCGTCAGTGCGATAGCCGGGGCGATTCCCGCGCGGAGAAACATGTCAACTATTAGTTGACATGCGATTCGGCCGTGGCGCGGGCTGTTTGTAACGTATTACGTTACAAACCGTCTCGGGCGAAGAAGCAGGTGGGGCGCGCCGCATGCCCTGCGACCGGTCGAAGGGTGGGTCGCTCGCCGCGAAATTATTCGCCTCTGCCCAGGCGTCCCGAAATAGTCCGCCACAACCCGCCTTGTTTTTCACCCCATGAACTGCTCCGCGCATCGTTCCGCCTGTACCCTGATCGTGACCGGTCTCGCCGCGCTGCTCGCCACCGCTGTGGCGGGCGCGCAGCAACTGACGCTCACTCCGTTCCACGCATCCGGCATCTACGCGCTCGGTGAGAAAGCCGGCTGGACCACGGCGCTCCCGCCGGGTACCGCCATACCCGCCGGCGGCTACACCTACACGATCAAGAAATACAATCTCGACGTCATCAAGTCGGGCAGCCTCGACCTCGCCTCCGGTCGCGCGACCATCGAGATCGCACTCGACGAGCCCGCGATGCTCCACGTCGAGGTGGCGCCCGCCGCCGGCGGCACGGGACGCAGCGTGGCCGCGGCAGCCGTCGCGCCGGAGAAATTGCAGCCGTCCGTCCCGCGTCCGGCCGATTTCGACGCCTTTTGGGAAGCGAAAATCAAACTGCTCCACGCCATCCCCGCGGACCCCGTGCTCACCCCCGGGGAGAGCGGCAAGGCGGGCGTCGAGTATGCGACGGTCAAGCTGAACAACATTGGCGGCGCGCACGTTTACGGGCAGCTCGCCAAGCCGGCCCGGGAGGGAAAGTTCCCGGCCCTGCTCATTCTGCTGTGGGCCAGCCCGCCCTATCCGCTGCAGAAGCAGTGGGTCACCGACCGCGCCGCCGAGGGCTGGCTCGCGCTCAACGTCGAGCCGCACGACGTGCCCGGCGACCTGCCGCCGGCCTTCTACGCCGCCCTGCCGCAGATGATCAAGAGTTACCAGAACCTCGAGGATACCAACCGTGACCGGAATTATTTCCTCCAGATGTATCTCGGCGACTACCGCGCCGTGGACTATCTCGCCAGCCGGCCCGACTGGGACGGCCGGACGCTCCTCCTCATGGGCACGAGCATGGGCGGCCAGCAAAGCCTTTGCCTCGCCGGTCTCCACCCGCAGGTCACGCACGTGATCGTCCACGTCCCCGCGGGCTGCGACACCAACGGCTCGCTGCACGGCCGAGCCGCCGGGTATCCCAACTGGGACGCAAGCAACCCGAGGGTCATGGAAACCGCGCTGTATTTCGACCCCGTCAACTTTGCCTCCCGCATCAAGGCCACCTGCCTCGTCTCAATGGGTTTTGTCGACGAAACCTCCCCGCCCGTCGGCGTCTGGACCGCGTTCAACCAGATTCGCGGGCCCAAGGAAACCGTGCCCCTGGTCAATTCGCCGCACAACCACCTGGCCACGGAGGAGCAGCAGCGCGCGTACACAACCCGCTCGGCCGAATGGCTCGCCGCCCTGGTCCACGGCACCGAACTGAAGCCCGCCGGGCACTGACGCGGCCCGCCGGCCCCGAGCCCGGTCGAAGGGCCATCGGTGCCGTAGTGTGAGTGGTTCAGGCGCGGGGAAAACATGTCAACTAATAGTTGACATGTTCATGGGCGGCACGGGGTGTTTGTAACGTATTACGTTACCAACCGGCTCGGGCGAAGAAACGGGTGGGGCGCGACCTCCGGGCGCGCCGTTGTCGCTCAGAAAACCAAGCCGCGCGCTAGCGGCGGCGATTGGTGAAGAGCTCCGGCTCGTTCATCTCCAGGCCCAGATACCCGGCACCGTTGGCGATCAAGGCGGGGAGGGCGGCCGCCATGGCCGCGCCGCGCGCGGTGGTGGTGAATTTTGTGCGCCACAGGAGCTGCTGCTTGCCGCGGGCCACGGAGGAATAGTCAAAGGCGGAGACCACCACGTAGTAGCAATCGTCAGCGATCTGCCGCAGCAGGTGGTCCGTCTTCAAGTCACGCCGGCGGAGATCCTCGATCGGACTTTGGGACTGGAAAAAGCTGGCCATGCTCATTGATCGCGCGCCCGGCATTTGGGCGCCAAAGGGCTGCATCGACGTGGCGGCCGCAAGCGTTTCATTTTGTTCCAGCGCCTTCTGCAGTTCACCGGCAAATTTACGCCCGCCGACCAGGGCGGCGCGGTCAAGCAGGTTGCGATAGCCCGGATCCTCGAAGTCGTCGCCCGGGCTGCAATGGACTCCCCAGCTGAAGACAATCAGCAGTGTCGGCGGATGGATGGCGTCCGCCCGCAGATAATGCAGCCGGCCGAGCGCCTGTTCCACCTGTTGGTCGAGAATCCCGGCCGCGGGCGGCCGGTCTCCGGCGGGGACCTGGCCGAAATCGTGCTGGCCCCCGGAGTGGGTGACGACATAGGCCGGCCGCTCGGCGGTGGGCGCGACGAACGGGAGGCTGTCCACGGTCCATTCAGTGATCGCGGTGCTATCCGCAGCCGTGCGGCTCGATGACTGGAGGTCTGGCGCGGGAGGCGCGCCCGCGGCCGCCGTGATTTCTCCCGCGGCGGTCGACGCCATTCCCAGACCGAGCGCCCAAAATACAGCTGTCCAGCGCATGGGCCTACTGTCGCCGACGGACTCATAAAGTAAAGCCGCGACCGCGAAAAGGCATGTCACCTGTCAAGTGAAAGCTGGCCCGCCGGTGACCGGCACCCCGTTTGACGAAGCTTCGATCCTGGTCATGTTTCGGCGTACCATGAAAACGTCCATCCTGCTCATGACTATTTTAACCGTCGCGACCAGCGCCCGTGCCAGCCTCGTTACCAAAACCGTCACCTACGAACAGGGCGGGGTGAAGCTGGAGAGCACCCTGGTCTACGATGACCAGACGACGGCGCTCCGGCCCGGCGTGCTCGTGGTGCCCGAATGGTGGGGGCTCAACGATTATGCGAAGGGCCGCGCCCGGCAGCTGGCGCAGCTCGGCTACGTGGCACTCGCGGTGGACATGTACGGCGGCGGGCTGGCCACCACGGATCCGAAGAAGGCGGGCGAGCTCTCGGGCCAGTTCTACGGCAAGCCGCTCATGGCCGAGCGCGCGCAGGCCGCCCTCGACCAGTTGCTCCGGACCGGTCTGGTGGACGACAAGCGGATCGCGGCAATCGGTTTCTGTTTCGGCGGCGCGGTCTGCCAGGCCCTCGCCTACAGCGGCGCGCCGCTCGTCGGGATCGTCAGCTTCCACGGCAGCCTGGTGCCGGCCTCGGCCGAGGCGGCGGCGAAAAACCGGGCCCGGTTCCTGATCTGCCACGGGGCGCTCGACCCGTTCACCAAGCCGGAGGCCATCGCCGCCTTCAAGCAGTCGCTTGATGACGGCAAGATCGACTACCAGTTCGTGAGCTACTCCGGCGCAGTGCATGCCTTCACCAATCCCGACGCCGATGCGCTCGCCGCGGCGACGGGCTTGAAGGGGATCGCCTACAACGAGCCGGCGGCGCGCCGCTCGTGGGCGCTCATGCAGCAGTTCTTCGGCGAGATCTTCGCGGCGAAGTGAGGCGCCGGACGCGGGGTTCACCCCGCGTCGGTGAAGATCTCCTCGATCGGGCGCTTGAACAGGCGCGCGAGCTTGAAGGCGAGCGGCAGGCTCGGATCGTATTTTTCGGTCTCGATCGCGTTGACCGTCTGGCGCGACACGCCGAGTTTGTCGGCCAGGTCGCCCTGCGACCACTCGCGCGCGGCGCGCAGCTCTCGAAGATTATTTTTCATCGGTAGCGGCGGCTGGCCATGACCCAGCCGGCGATCCAGAACAGGCACATGGCGGTCACCAGTCCGCTCCAGCCCCAATGGATGCCCGGCATGATCTTCGCCTGCTCCAGGAGATCGACGGCCATCACGAGGATCGCCGTCGCGGGAAACGCGAAGCCGAGCGATTCGAGCTGGATGCGCCGCTGGAGTTCATCGGCGCGGCGGAACATGCGCACGACACAAAACACATAGCCGAGGCTTGGCAGCAGCGGCAGAACCGCCACCACCGCGCGCAACGGCAGCGGCATCTTGAAAAAGACGAACAGCACGGTGGCCGCCGCCGCGCTGAGGCCCGACGCGAGGCCCCAGAGGAGCGGAGGCAGCGCGGCGTGGGGCCCGAAGCCGCACGATGATTCAGAGTCAGTTGGAGTTTTCATGAGAGGATTTGGGATCTGGCATCGGTCGTCGCCCGGAAGGGCGGCCGCCCGATGCGTTTGCTGGAAAGGAGGTGTAAAGGAAACTTGTCACTTGTCAAGCATACTTGTCATGCGGTCAAAACGCCATCAGGCCGGCTGATCGACAGGATGAGCGCACATGGCCGGTCGGGCCGCGCGCATCGTGTGCACGTGGAATCGCCAGCGCATCAACTGCGTCGTGCTGGATCCGCGCGACCTGTTGTCACCTATTAAGTGACATATGGCCGGTGTGCCGCCGGAGAATGTCACTTATCAAGTGACATGTGGCTCGGGGGTGGAGCGGGTGGGGCGCGACCCCTGTTCGCTCCGCTGCCTTCGGTGAAATCTTAGCGGGGCGCGGGCGCGCCAAGCAGGCGGGCGGGCAGGAAGAGCAGCGCCTTGATCAAGGCGAAGGTGGCATGCACGCAGACCCCGAGGAGCCGGAAGGGCAGGGCGATCAGCCAGACGAACGGCGCCAGGACGATGGCCAGCAGCGCCAGCGGCCAGCACAACGCGAGGAGGAGGCACCAAAGCAGGAAGACGCCGATAATTCTCATGGTGGTGATACCGGGATAACCCCGGAGGAGGCCTCGAAGTTGCAGAGATTCTGATTCCTCCGGGAGGCCGCGAAGGCGGCAGAGGAAGGGGCGCGGGTAGGGCGCGACCTACTGGCGCGCCGCAGTTATTTTCGGGAGTTCGCGATGACAGGGCGGCTTGCGACACCGGCGCCTTTCGCCTCGCCAAGTTCCCGTTACGCCATTCGATATTCTCCGCTCCACCCCGGCCGGCTGCCGCGGTGCGCCGGCCCAACCCAACCCCGCCCCATGATCAACCTGCAGAATGCCAGGCGCTATGAGGATCTCCTCGGCGCCGATGTCGAACCCTCACCCTACGAATTCGCCCTCCTGTTTCAGGCAAACGGCTGGCTCGCCCGGAGGCGCGCCAAGGATCGTTTCAAGTTGCTCCGCGCCCTCGATCCCAAGCTGCGGGAGATCCTCCGCAGTGGCGAACGGGTCTATTTCGTCACCTCCGGCACCACGGCCAGCCTGGTGGAGCAGTTCTTCGTCGGGGCGTTCGTCGCCCAGGTCGTGAACCGCCGCGCGCTGGCGTTCACCACCGAGCGGGTATTGCTCCTGCAAATCGACAGCCGCAAGCGTCCCCGCGAACTCGTCTCGCAGATCTCCTATGCCTCCATCGCGGAGGTCAAGTCCACGTGGAGCGGCTATTGCCAGCTCACCCTGCGGAACAACGAGAAACTGAATTTCGTCGGGGTGCCCAAGGCCGACCGCCAGAATCTGGCGGCGTTTCTGGCGGATGTGGTCAAGCGGGGCACCACGACCCCCTTCAGCGGAGACGCGCAGGCCCTTGAGCACCTGTGCCCGCATTGTTTTGCCGTCGTGCCCGGCCACCCCGGGCAGTGCCCGATCTGCCGCGGCGGCCTCAAGCAGGCGCGCACCGCCATGCTGCGCTCGCTGCTTTTTCCGGGGCTGGGGGACCTCTACCTGGGACACCGCGCGGTGGCGGTGTTTGAGATGCTCGGCGCCGCTCTCGTCTGGTTGCGCCTGGTTGTCGCCCCACTGGCCGGCGCGCCGGATGCGGACGGCAACGTTCTCAGGCCGGATGCGGCCTACTGGGCAACCGTCATCGTGACGCTGGCCATAATTCATGGCCTTGATGCCGCGGCGACGCGCAGCTTCGCCCTCAAGGGACATCATCCGGCCTGACGCTGACCGCCTGAGCTGGACTGTGGGTGCAGGAACTTGGAACCTGGCACTTGAACCCTAACACTTTCTGCGGTGGCTGTCCCTACGAGTCTGAGCAGCGCCGGTGATGGGCTCAACGCCATTGAAGCCATTCTGTGACCTTGGGGTAAATGCCGACGATTACAGGAATCGTGTTTCGCCCGTCGAGTGGCTCCATATTTCTTCGGAGATATTCGCAACTGCGAGTTGTGCCTTCGATCAAACACCATGGCCCATCCAAATACGGCGCGACGAGAATCGGGTGTCCGCGTACTTTTTTCGGGTCGAAGCCTTTAATTTTGTAGTCACTCACCATACCGGCAAGTTCTCCAACGGTTTTGAGTTTCTTGAAGGGATCGACGGACTCAAAATATCTGATAAGGTGGGCTTGGCTCAACTCATGGAGTGGGAAATCTGCTTTACACCACCGCACTGGTTTTCTGAGAAAAAACTGCAAAAGGGGTGCGCGCCGATTAATGATCGCGCGAATGATAGCTAGGCGATCGTCGTTACTCGGTATTTCTCCGTCTACAATACGGTCAGCCAAAGTTGTACCCAATAGCTCGGCACATCTGGTCTTGGCTTCGGCCATTCCCCAGTCCAGCAGCATTTCGTCCTCACTGATCGATTTTAGATTGGTAAGCATGCGGCGCAGTGAAGAAGTGAGGGGAAGACTAAAAAAACGGCAGGTCTAGAATTTCGACTAGCTCAGCCGACCCAGATAAGGGCATTTCTAAACAATCTCATCTCCCCTTTTTGCTAAGGATATTCGACTAGGCAAGCTGGCATCGCCGCGTGTACGGGCACGGTAAGGAGGAACGGAAGTGGGGGTCATGCTGTACCATTCACCTTTCGGAGTAGGGGCGGACTGCAGGAAGCGGGGCGGGATCCACGCGGTGAAAGCTAGGGCGTCCGGGACCGGGCTTTGGTCAGCCGATACCAGTCTTCCACCTGCTTCCGGGCCCACGGGGTTTTCTGGGGGAACTCCAGACTGGAGGGGGACGCAAATGGGACCAGACCTTAAGTCTTTCAGTCGCTGGTTCCGGAAAACATCCGGCTGAAAGAACCTAAAACCTGACTCCTTCGGCTGTCCCCGCGGGCGGCGGCCGATCCCGGTCAGGCTCCGGAGCCGTCGCGAAACTTGATCTCCGTATGCCTGCCGTCGCAGAACGGTTTGTTCCGCGACGCGCCGCAGCGGCAGAGCGTGTAGTGATCTTCGGTCGCCGGCCGGGCCTCGCCGTTGAGCTTGGCCCGGTGCACGTGCAGCGGGCCGTCCTTTTCCACGCGCACTTCGGTGTCGGTGAAATAGTCGTGCGTGAGTTTTCCGTGCAACTTGTACAGCAGCGCCCCGGAGGGACAGCGCCGGATCGTCGCGATGACTTGCGCGGCGGGCGAAGCATCCGGATGCGACACCCGCCGCCCGGCCTTCTCGGTGAAGAACGTTTCGGGCGCGCCATCCACACATTTACCCGCGTGCGCACAAAAGTTGACGTCATCGACCACGGTGACCTTTTTGCCGGCAAATTCGGAGACGGAGCTGTCTTTTGCGCGCCGTCGCTTGTCGGAGAACCCGGTCGCGCTGTGGGTGCCGTCGCAGTAGGGCTTGTTCTTCGAGGCGCCGCAGCGGCAGAGGAAGATCGACTTGCCTTTGTCGATGGATCTTCCCCGGTCGTTTTTCAGCGCCTTGATTCGCTGCGCATACAACGGTCCATTCGGGGTGGGCGTGATTTCGGCATCCATGACCGCTTACTTTCCACGATTCGCCGGGCAGTTCAAGAGCGGGTATCCGGAGCGAAGCAAATGGGCTCAGTTGTTGCAAGGACAGGGCAGTCCCGTCGCTGCCACCGTGTCCTGCCGGGGAATTCCAGCCTGGCGGAGGGCTTGCACCTTCTGCCCGACCTCCCAGGGGCTCAGCACCGCGTCCTTCTCGAAATAAACCCAATCGATGTCCTCCTCATAGCTGCGGGCCTGCCGCGAAGATCCCACGCCTTCCCGGGTGAACCAGAGGTTGAAGTTGAAGGACATGATCTCCCGGGGATAATACGGACCGCCGTGGTCGGCGATCAGCCGTCCGTCGAGAAAATACCGCACCTGGCCGCCGGCGACTTGGAGCACGAGGATGTGCCAGCCGCCCTCCGGGCCGGGGATGACGTTGTGGGAATTGTCCAGCGTTCCGTCCGGCAACGGGTCGGCCGTTCTCCAGGTGGTGACAAAGAGCGCCGGCCCCTTCTGGCCCCAGCCTCCCCCGGGCAGGTATTCAAAGTCGCATTCGCTGTAATTGGGGTTCTTGGGGATATCCACGGTGGAATAGGTGTAACAGCTTTCGACCACCACATCGCCGGCCGGCCCTGAAGCCGGGCCAAAGGAGAAATGTACGCGCGCCGCGTAGGTGCCCTCCTTGAATTTGCGCTGCTGGCAGATCTGCGTCTGGACCGTATGGGCTGGCGTCCCGTCCGTGGATGAGATCATCCGCAGGATTCGCTCTCCCGGCTGGGCGGGATCGGCCGCGAAGGAGACACCCTCCTTTTTCCACGAGGCGTTTTCGATGCCCGGCCAGCCGGGCCTGGTCCGCACGATCCAGCCATGGGCCTCCAGCTCGTCGGGGCTCGCATAGGAGAAATCGTCGAAGAAAACCTGCCGGGCGGAACCGGCCGGGTCGGCGGACAGGCCCGCCTGCCAGGCGAGAAAGGCGGCGGCGCAGGCCAGACCGCGCAGCATTTTTGGGAAAGGTGCACCGTGATTTCCGGGAGCTGGTTTTTTCATGGGGTCGTCTTATTTCTGGTGGCACTCAGGAGCGAATCAGAGGGGGTCAGGTCTTGAGTCTTTCAGCCGCGGATTTCCCTAAAATGCCTGAACGAAAAACCTGAATCTGACCCCTTCGGCTGTTTCACTGCGGCGTCCGGGACTTGGCTTTGGTCACCCGATACCAGTCCTCCACCTGCTTCCGGGCCCACGGGGTTTTCCGGAGGAACACCAGACTCGAGCTGATGCTGGGCTTGTGCGTGAAGCACCGGATCCGGATGGTCCGCCCCATCTCCTCCCAGCCGTAGGTCGCCATCAACTGGTGAAGCATCATCTCCAGTGTGACGCCATGCAGGGGGTCCTTCGAGACGAAGTGAGCCGGGGTTCGTCCTTCCGGCCCATGGGCTTGGTCATCGGGTGGCATGATTTCCCGGACACCGTAGCGCCAAGGGACCGCATACTCAAACTCCGTCTTCCTGCCATGTTGTCATGGATTCGGATTCTTACAGAAGGTCGCAGAGGCAGCAGAGGACCAGACGGAACTCTTTGCTTCCTTTGCGTCCTTCTGTGAAAAAAAATCCGCGTCCATCCGTGTAATCCGCGGAGAATGGATCGCCAGTCGCTTAAAGCTTTCAGCTTACTGCTGGCCGCCTGCCGCGGGACCTGGCAGGGGCGGCCTGTGTCCGCTCTGGCTGTTTGCAATGCCCGCGGTGACCGGATAGGGTAGTCCTGCCTCCGGAGAACCAACTGCCGCAGGTGAGCAACCCCCAATCAAGAGGAAATCCATCATGGGTGACAGATCCCCGAAGTCCTTCCAGAAACAGGCGACACAGAAGCAGGCCAAAGCCGCCGATGTCGTCCGGAAAAAGCAGCAGGTGGCGGCTGCGAAGCAACTGGGCAACAAGAGCCGGTAATCCGGTTTCCTGTGGAAGCATCAATGCCCTCCGCGCTTCCGCGGCGGAGGACCGCCGCTGCGAGTGAAACCCTCCCGCGGATGGCGCGAATGTAACGGATGAAGACCGGCTGATCCGCGCGCGTCCGTGTGATCCGCGGAGAATGGATCGCCCGTCGCTTAAAGCTATCAGTTTACTGCTTACAGCTTCCCGCTGGCCACCGATCAGGGCTGGCGTTCGTTGCCCCAGAGCGTCGGGGCGTTGCCGTGCGCCTTGCGCCAGGCGTCGCGCCAGAGATGGATGTCGGACGGCGTGATGGCCGGCATCGGCTGGCGCTCCTGCTTGGTGAAAGTCCGGGGCAGGGGACTGGCGGTGTCTTGATACCAGTAGGCGACCGACGCCAGATCCAGCGTCAGGTTGTCGTTGTCCCCGTGCTCGATGGTGTAGCGGCAGGATTTGGCGAAGTAGATGGGGTCGGCGATGTGGAAGCGGTAGAGATGGGTGCGCCCCAGCCAGCCCGTTTCATTGTTGATCCGGGCGTAGCCGAAGTACGGATGCTGGAATAGTTCCCTGGGCGACCACGAGGTGTTGAAATAGTCCTCGGTGCCGGTGCCGTTCAGCGTGGGCTCGGTGTCGCCGTCGATGAAGATCATCTCGTCGCCCTCGCCGTACCACATCGTGCTCGGACAATTGACGTAATAGTTGACGCCGACGAGGTGG
>Ga0182021_10003007_pt1 | contig 19829 bp, 9 predicted proteins | sample 612E3MmetaG_FD_120493 | JGI IMG/M metagenome (GOLD analysis project Ga0182021, IMG submission 120493) | Permafrost microbial communities from Stordalen Mire, Sweden - 612E3M metaG (Illumina Assembly) | ecosystem: Environmental > Terrestrial > Soil > Wetlands > Permafrost | place: Sweden... | reverse complement strand
TCCTTGGTCGGAAACTACGAAAGTAAACCGATGTGGGGTGCTCTTCAAGCCCCTGTCAACCCGCAACCCGAAGCATTCAAAGGACCTCGCCTGCCATTACACTTTTTGGACACGAGCCCGAAATTGAGCACAAAGTCCGGGATGAGGCGACGTACCAGCCAGATGGATGTTGTCGGTCATCAGCCCTTATAGTCGATGTGCAGGGAAGGGATCACGCCATCGGCGATCACCGGTGTGCGGGAAAGGGCCGGGGGTGGTTCTGGCAACCCTACAGTCGAAGATCAGTTGGACTTGTGTGGGCCGCCGGAAACAAACGTGAGAGTTCCTGCCGGAGTTAGCACCATTTCAATGAAATGGTCCTTATGCTAGCAGTATCTGTTGCTGTCCTTGCCGCCGCAGCATTGGCTGGAGCGGTTTTCCGCTTGGAAGGCGATCTAGGCGGAACTGCTGTATCGGAGAACACCGGCAACAGGCCGACAACTGGCCTGAGCGGGGATCGTAGCGAGGCATCCCCATTATTTCCTGCCGTGAACGAGCACACGTCTGGATTTCAGTTGCTGCAGCGCCTCATCCCACTCCTGGGAGGCGCGGTCCTCGCGTTCGTCCCTCAACTGCACGCGCAACAGAATCTGACTCCGATTGCAACGCCGGTGGACGCGTATGTCAACTTTACCGTGCTGTATCAATCGGGCCAGCCGCGTCCGGCTAGTTGCGGCAATCTGGTGAATTCCATTGTGGCGCCAGGCGGCCTCACCGTTATATTCAGTTATCCGACCATGATTACGTGGATGCCTGAGTGCGAAGCGAACGTTTGGGGCACGCCTCCGGAGGTCGAAAGCGCCATTCCCGTCGCCTCGTTCAACCACTCATTTACCGGGTTTGCCGGGGTTCCCGCCCACCATACACTGGTGCTCACGCCCTCCCAGCCCTCTAAGGTTTTCGGCTTCGAGGCGGCCCCGCTGGGATGGGCAAGTCCGGTAACCGTTACCGCAACCTTCAAGAACGGAGCGGATGTTCTCGGTGTGATTGCCAAGAGTTACGCAATACCCATGCTCAACTATATGGCTGCCCAGTTGATTGCGGGCCAGTCGGATACGCCCATCACTTCGGTCGAACTGACGGCGGTTGGCGCCGACGGCTCGGATTACAATCTTTACCTGGCGCAAATCCGCTCGGGCCAGGGGGTGATGGAAAGCGTCGAAGTAACGCAGGCGATCCAGCAATACCAGACGCTCGACGACCTCAAGACCAGCCTCCGCCAAACGCACGACCCACCGGTGCCGATCGTCTCCGGCAAGCCCGCCGCACTGCGGGTGTACCTGAAACCGTTCGCGCACGCCACGAAATTACAGATTCTTCTTTCGAATGTGGCGAACCAGGCTAAGACGCAGACGTTTTCGCCGAACTGTTCCGCCGACAACCAGCGACTCCGCAAGAACGGCTGCTTTTCGTCAGACTTCTATTTCACGCCCCAAGCGGGCAACTGGACCGCGCACCTGGATGTTCTGGATTCGCGCGGCACCGTGGTGGAGGGACACGATCTGGCGATGCGGAGTTGGGACACCGATTCGGTGCTGGTGCGGACGGCGTCGGTCTGCGACGGCAACGCAGGGGGGCACTGGCAATGCCAGAAGGCCTCCTCGCTCAGTGGCGGAATGCTGGACCTTCTGAAGAAGATCCTGCCGACCGAGCAAGTGAACCGCCAGGTCACGAATCGGACGGTCCGCCGCGATTTGGCCCTCTACTTCGACGGTCCTTCGTACGCTTCCTGGTGGGCGGATGTCAACACCGACCTCAGTGCAATGTATGGCGGAGCCGATCAGGCAGCGGATGCCGCCGGGCGGCAGTGGACGGTCTATTTTGGGATGGTGAGGACGGACCTGCCGGGCGGAATCGGAGGAATGGCCGCTGCCGTTCCCTCGCACGCGGCCGCCAGCCGGAAGAGCACAATCCGGCTCGGCCAGGAGCTGAACTTCGAAACGCTGGCTCATGAAGTGGCCCACACCCTGGGGGTGAAACACACGAATGTCGCGGTGGCGCCGGCCGGAGCCGCGCCTGGTTGTTACAACAGGGCGGCGGATCCCAACACCGATTGGACTTATGGCGACAATCGGATTCAGAGCACGGCCCGCTTGGAGGTCGGCTTCGACGTGGCGCGCAAAAAGCCGCTCGACCCTAACACTACCTTCGACATCGGCAGCTACTGTACACCGCGCTGGATCGCGCCGCTGCACTACAAAGCAATGGTGGCCAACCTGACAGCACTCGGCGTGCCGTTGCAATACGCCCCGACGCCTTCCGCGATCCGGCCGGACCCCGCGCTCGCGGCCGTGAGAGCGCAGTCTGCGGAACCGCGGACCGCTTCCCGCAAACCCGCAGCGTTGACCGCTGGCCTGTTCTGGCGCGTGCAGGGAACCATTCAGAATGGCGCCGTAAATCTCCAGCCGCTGTTCGCCGTTCAGACTCAGGGCAGTACCGATGCAGGGTCGGGCACTTACTCGATCGAGGTGCAGGATGCAACGGGCGCGCTTCTGTTCGTTCGCTATTTCACTCCGCAGACGGCGGCTACCGAGAGCACCGGCATCGACGCATCCGGCCCTCCCTCCTTCTCCGAGACGATCCCCGTGAGCCCTACAGCAGCCGCCATCGTCGTTAAAGATTCCGCAGGCGCACCCTGGCAGCGGCTGGCCTTGGGCGGAACGGCTCCCACGGTTACGATTGCCAGCCCGGCGGCCGGTTTCGTCGGCAGCGGAGACCAGGTGCTCTCGTGGACATTCCAGGGGTCCGGTTCCAGTGGTTATACCTCGCTGGTGCAGTACTCGGCCGACAATGGTTCCAGTTGGACGGATCTCGGCGAGGTCCAGGACGCGTCGATGGACGTGGACTTCGGCGATTTGCCCGGATCACCCGCCGCCCTGGTTCGCGTGCTGGTCTCCGACGGTGCGAACACGGGGACCGCAACGTCGGTTCCGTTCACCGTGCCGAAGAAGGCTCCCCAGACACCAGAAATCAGCGAACCACCTTCAGGAAGTTTCCTCACGGCTGCCGATCCGATCCTACTCAGCGCCTCGGCCTTCGACCCGGATGACGGCGATCTCAGTGGGACCTCCCTACAATGGAGTTCGAACCTGCAGGGCGCGCTCGGCTCGGGCGCCGATCTCTCGGTTCAGCTTCAGCCGGGCCAGCACATCCTTACATTGACTGCCAAAGACTCGGACGGCAATACCGCGTCGGCCACGACCACCATCACAGTGGTCGACCAGCCGCCAGTGGTCACGATCATGGCCGGCAACCAGCCGCAGGCGACCATCAACGCCGTGCCCGGCTCGCTCGGAGCCCCTTTGTCCGCGGTGCAGTACAGCACAAACGGGGGAAGCACCTGGACCAGCGTGCCGCTCGGATCGCTTCCCTTGGATCTCACGTTCAGCCAGACCACGCGCCTGCTGGTGCAGGCTATCGATGCCGCCGGCCAGTCCGACACGGAGGAAGCGTCTGTACTCCAGCCGCCGCTGGTGGTTTCTGTGAGCCCCTCGGCGCCGGCTGTTGTGTCGAGCGACAGCCAGCAGTTCACGGCCACGGTGACCGGCACCAGCAATACCGCTGTGATCTGGAGCGTGGCGCTTGGGCCGGATGCCCCGCCTGACGCCCGCGCCGGAAGTATCTCGTCAACAGGTCTGTATTTCGCGCCGGACGTCAGTAGCGCTTACGCGGTTGTGGTCACGGCAACGAGTCAGGCAGACTACCGAACCTCGGCGTCCGCCAGGGTCTTGCTCCAGCCGGAGTCAATCACGCCACCGTCGAGTCCGAGCGGTCCATCCACCGGCGTTTCGGGAGCACTCTATCAATTCACCGCTTCGGGCGGAGCATCGAGCCTGGGCCACGCGTTGCAGTACACCTTCTTCTGGAATGACGGCTCGTGGTCGGGTTGGACGCCGCCGGGCGTCACGATCTCGTTTCATAGCTGGTCGTCGCCGGGCACCTATTACGTGTTCGCGCAGGCGCGCTGCACAATTCACACCTGGGAGATCTCGGATTTCTCAGACCCACTCGTGCTGACAATCGGGGGCGAGTCGGTTTCAACTTCCGATACACCAAATGGACCGGCGTCGGGGATCACCAATACCTCGTACTCGTACGCGACTGGCCACGCCATCTCGAGCGCCGGGAGCCCTGTGCAGTACCGCCTCTACTGGGGCGACGGTTCGTTCTCGGCTTGGCTGCCGGTTGGCATAGTGTCGGCGTCGCACGCCTGGTTCGGCCCGGGTACGTACCAGGTGACGGCGCAGGCGCGGAGCGCATCCAACCCGGCCGTGCTCTCGAGCATGTCTTCGGCGCTGACTGTTGTGGTGACCGCGAACGAGACCATCGGCACCCCAACGACGCCGACGGGACCGGCGGTGGGAACCGTAGGCGTCGCCAATACCTACTCTACCGGCGGGGCGACATCGAGCCTAGGCAATCCGGTTCGGTACCTGTTCGACTGGGGCGATGGCACCACGTCGGGCTGGCTGGCCGCCGGCGGGACTACGGCGCCGCACGCATGGAGCTATACCGGATCGTTCACCGTTACTGTGATCGCGGCCGATGCGAACAACCTGCTGATTCGGTCCGACTCGTCCGGTGGTATAACGGTTGCGGTCCAATAGGGAGGGTTGCGGTGAAATTGCTGGCTCTCACGGTTGGTGTCTTTTGGGCGGTGGCGCTTTCTGGCCAGGGAAAGCCGGAGGATTGCTCCATCCGTCTGGAAAGCGATGGAACCGCGACGGTTCGCGGCGTTGTTCGGAGGAACGACCACGGCTGCGCAAATGACGGACAGTGCGTGTTGATCGTCCGCTGCAACGGTCGGGATGTGGACGTGGTTTACACCGCAGGGGGCGACCTGCCGGAGGATACCAATGCCTACCGAAGAGCTTTGGCCAGCGGTGCCACCGATGCCGCGCACATTCTGACTGCGGGGCGCGCCCGCTCCGGCGAGTTGATCGAGGCGCACGGATCCGCGACCGTATCCAAGAGTGAACTCACCGGCATCCGGATCTACTACGACGGCTCCTGGATGAAGGTCCTCTCTTCCGCAGGCGCGGAGACGATCGTGATCGATGCTCCGAGGGGACCCACAGCGGTGTCCGCGGGGACTCCCTATACCTACTCTGTACAGGCAATCTCCAGCCTGAGTCACCTGCTCCACTACACCGTCGATTGGGGCGACGGGCAGCGCACCGTAGTCTGGGAGAGCACGGCGAGTTGGACGCATACTTGGCACGCGCCGGGGGTTTACCAGGTGACTGTGGATGCAAGGTGCGGGCCGGATGAAATTCCGGCGGTCAAATCGGAGGCCTTAACGGTAACGGTTCGGTAACGGAGGCTTGGCACCCGACTGCCGGCGCTGTGGGAATGTGGGAATCTCGCCCGCCGTTGGCGAGATTTCCAAGGGGCTCGTGGAAAGAGTGGTAAGCCTGCTTTCGGCTTTCCACGCTTTCCACAGCCCCGGCATTTCCACAGCGCTTTTGCCTTATCGTGTCGTCCGGCAGCGCGCCAATAAGCTGAGCTTCGCTTTTTGCATCCGCCGCGCAGCCTCGGTGTCGCTGAGAGCTTCGGACCGCCGTTTCAGCATCCCAGCCGTAATTCCCTCCTTCAGGTATTCCGTCCATCCCTTTAAGGAGGCGAGTTTCTCGTGAGGCGTTCGATAGTCCTTGTGACGGCAGGTTCGCTTGCGTTTCCCCCGCGGGTTGGTCGCGACAGTGGCATATCCGCATGGACGATGGAAGTTCAGATACGGATTTAAGTAGGCCGCGAAAAACTTCTGAAACGCCTCCGCATGCTCGGCGCGGGCGCGGCGGGCCGAGAGGCGTTAATCCAGATCGAAATCCTGCCGATAGTCGCGCCGGAAGGCCTGGTCCTGTTCCTCCTTGCGGAGGAAGCAGTTTTCGACTACCAGGACTTCCACTTCGGTTCCCATGAAGCAGCGAAAAGCATCTTCCGGGGTGCAGACGATGGGCTCGCCTCGAATGTTGAAGCTGGTATTCACGATAACAGGGCAACCGGTTTTCGCCTTAAACGCGGATATCAGCGCGTGATAGCGCGGGTTGGTCCCGGCATGAACCGTCTGAACGCGCGCGGAGTAATCCACATGCGTCACCGCCGGGATCTCGCTGCGGGGCACGTTGAGTTTTTCGATGCCGAAGAGCTTCTGTTGTTCCGCAGTCGTGGCGATGCGGCGCCGCTCCTGCACATCTCCAACCAGCAGCATGTAGGGGCTGTCGACGTCCAGTTCGAACCAGTCCTGGATGTCTTCGCGCAGCACGGAAGGAGCGAACGGCCGGAACGATTCGCGGAATTTCACCTTGAGATTCAACAGCGACTGCATGGTGGGAGATCGGGCATCGCCCAGGATGGACCGGTTGCCCAGCGCCCTTGGCCCAAACTCCATTCGCCCTTGAAACCAGCCCACAGCCTTACCATCCACCAGAGCGGCGACGGTATGGTACAGCAATTCGGAGTCTGAATAAATGGTGAATTTCGCCCCGGCTTTCGTCAAGCGGCGTTCCACCTCATCGGGCGAGAAGGATGGCCCCAGATACGCACCTTTCATCCCGTCCAAAAGACCGGCGCGATGACGCGGCTGACTCTTGTGGATGTGGTAGGCCGCCAGCGCCGCGCCCACCGCACCTCCGGCATCGCCTGCCGCAGGTTGGATCCAAAGGTTTTCAAATCTCCCGGTTCGCAACACCTTGCCGTTGGCCACGCAGTTGAGCCCCACACCTCCAGCGATGCAGAGATTGCGAGCGCCGGTCTCCGCTGCCAGCGAGCCGGTCATGCGCAAGACAGTTTCTTCCAGCACCGCCTGCACCGACGCCGCCAGATCCATGTGGCGCTGTGTCAGCCGCTCTTCGGGCTTGCGCGGGGGGCCGCCGAAAAGCTCTGAGAACCGCGCGTTGGTCATCGTCAGGCCCGTGCAGTAATCGAAGTACTCGAGATTCAAACGGAAGGATCCGTCCGGTTTCAAGTCGACCAGGTGATCGAAAATCGCCTGCGCATATCGCGGTTGGCCGTAGGGCGCCAGGCCCATCACCTTGTACTCGCCGGAATTCACCTTGAAACCGGTGTAGTAGGTAAACGCCGAATACAGCAATCCGAGCGAATGCGGGTAGCGGATCTCACGGATGATCTCGATCTGATTTCCGCTGCCTAGCGCAACCGACGTCGTGGTCCACTCGCCCACGCCGTCCATCGTGAGCACCAGGGCCTCCTCGAACGGCGATGGAAAAAATGCGCTGGCGGCGTGGCTCTGGTGATGTTCCGCGAAAAGCAAGCGGCTGGCCCAGCCGCCGTCGGGCCAAACTGCTTCCAGTTCCCGGCAGAGCAGGTCTCTTTGGAACAGTTTCTCGCGAATCCAAAGAGGGAGCGCCAACCGGAACGACCGCAGCCCGCGCGGCGCCAGCGCAAGATAGTTTTCCAAAAGCCGCTCGAATTTAAGAAACGGCTTTTCGTAGAAAACCGCGGCATCCAGTTCGTTCGGTTTCAGACCCGCCGATTCCAGACAGTAACGAACCGCGTGAACCGGAAACCGGGATTCGTGCTTCTTGCGGGTAAAGCGCTCCTCCTGAGCGGCGCCACCGCGCTGCTCTCCGCTTTCGAGAAGGCGCCCGGTAGGGTGGCTGCCAGCCAGCATCAGGGGTCGCTTACTGGGGTTGGCCGGTTCGCGGCGTCGCGACCGCCATATGCATTCACAACTATTTATTCTTCTTATCTAATTGAAAAAGATATACCTAACTTCGACGGCCGGACGGTGAACGCAGTCCGGCGTGCTAAACGTAAGGTGAAGGTGGAGATGATCGAATGTTCAAAACGTTATTGGCGGCTTTTGTGGTGTTCACTGCCGCGGCGCAAACCCAGATCGACCTTCGTACGCAGACGAAGAGCGTGGATTTCACGGCGGCTACCGCGACGAAGCCCGTCAAAACCGGCACGACGCTACCCGGTTCGTGCGCGGTGGGAGAGATGTTTTTCAAGACGGATGCGCCGGCGGGGGCCAACCTGTACGGCTGCGCGGCGGCAAATACCTGGTCCGCGCAGAGCGGCATTCCCAGCCAGGACTGCTGGTACGATTCCACGGACAGCACGCTCAAGTGCAGGGACGCGAGTGGAAACATCTTCGCGGCGGTGAAGACGTCCCCCGGTCCGACGCAGAACCAATGGGTGGATTATATCTCGCCCGCGGGCGTCCCCCATACCTCGCAGCCGACAGCGGCCGCCGTGGGGGCATTAGCCGATTCCGGGGCGAACGGCGTTCCTTATCGCAGCGGGCCGGGAACGGCGGTGCTGGCCAACGCCGACAATCTGAGCGCAACATCCTCCTGCCAGGACGTGGGGGCGGTCAACGCCTATGCCTGCAACCTGGCACCGGCGATTAGCGCCTATACGGCGGGTACCACTTACTGGTTCCAGGCCAACACCGCCAATACCGGCAACGCTACCATCAATTTCAACGGATTGGGCGCAAAACAGATCGTAAAACAAGCCAACCAGCAGTTGGCCCCAGGCGACATTAGGGCCGGCCAGTGGGTGATCGTGACCTACGGCGGACTCGCGATGCAGATGCAGAGCCAGATCGCGAACCCGGCAAGCGGATCCGTGGCGGGCGTATTCGGCCGGACGGGCCTGGTCGCGGCGCAGGCTGGAGATTATACGACGGCGCAGGTAACCGAGAGCGGCAACCTGTACTTCACAAACCCCCGGGCGCAGGCGGCCTTCAGTTTCCCCGGTGTGGTGAGGTTCTCGGCGGGCGCGCTGGACTGCCCGAGTTGTGTCACCACCTCGACGCAGGCGGATACCGACCTCTATGGCACTTTCCCGCATTTGAGCGTAGTGAAACTCCAGGGCCGGCCGGTATCGGAAACGCAGCCGGCCGACCAGCAGTACCTGGGATGGAACAACGCTGCGGGCCTGTGGGAGCCGAAGACTGTGCCAGCACCTCCAGTGACTTCGATCTTCGGGCGAAGCGGAACGGTGGCAGCGCAGAACGGCGACTACGCTTTCCCCCAGGTTTCCGGGACGCTGGCGGCAGCGCAGCTTCCGGCGACGGTCATGCGGACCGATTCGAATAACACGGTGACAGCCGGGACCGAGGACATGCGCGGGGCGGACCACACGTTGCCCATGAAATCGGGGGCGACCGCAAACCTGCCGTCCACGTGCCAGGTGGGCGAGACATTCTTCGCCACCGACGCGCCTGCCGGGAACAATGTCTACGGCTGCACAGCGGCAGATACCTGGTCCGCGCAGGGCACGAATCTCACCGTCGCAAGCGACGGCACGGTAGTCGGATGGAGGTCAAAGGCGAACTTCACGACAGGACCTGGGCTGCTATCGTTAATGGCGGACACGGGTTCGGAGATCGATATCCTTTGGGCCCTGGACACATCCGTCGTTCAGACCCAGCAGGGAGAGCAAACCGGCCGTGCGCTGTTGTGCGCTTCAGCCAGCGGCTCGACCAGTAGCTACCAGTGTTCCCTCACTCCCACTCTGGGGGCGTACGTAGCCGGTATGACGCTGCATTGGAAACCCGACGTGAACGGGAGTGGGGGCCCGACGACCCTGAATGTAGATACACTGGGAGCTATGCCCGTCAAACTGCGGGATGGGGTCAGCGATCCCGCCGTGACGGACATTCTGGCGGGGGCGCTTTACGATATTTGGTACGACGGAATGCAATTCCGCCTGATCACGCCGATGCCCAGCATGGCTTCCGGGTCGGTCGTTTCGGTTTTTGGCCGGCAGGGGGCGGTTGCTCAACAGCCCGGAGACTACACCACGGATCAGGTCACGGAGGGGACGGCCAACAAATTCTTCACTGCCGCCCGCGCTCAGAGCGCGATGGCCGGGCTATATCAGACACCCATCTCCGGAGCGCCATCGAGCTGGCCCACGCTGGGGACGGCGGCGGGACACGCCTCCACGGATTTCGAGCCGGCCCTCGCCAATCCGTCTGTGAGCGGCTATGTGCTATCATCGAACACCGCTGGCGCGCGGAGTTGGGTGGCGCAGAGCGGTGGTGTGACCTCGGCATTTGGCCGCACAGGGGCAGTGACGGCGCAGAGTGGTGACTACACTACCGATCAGGTCACGGAAGGCGGGAACCTTTACTATACAGCCGCACGGGCGCTAGCCGCCGTCACTTGGGGCGCGCTGACGGGAAAACCTTCCGCGTTCACCGCGTCTCCGCACGCCGCGTCTCACCAGAACGGCGGCAGCGACGAGATCGCGACGGCCACGCCGGCGGCGAACGCGATTCCGAAAGCCGGAGCCGACGGAAAGCTGGACGCCGGCTGGCTCCCGGCGGGCTCCGGCTCGCTGGGGTACACGGCCGAGAACGTTGCAAACAAGGGGCTGGCGAACGGGTATGCGCCACTCGACTCTTCGGCGCATGTCCCAACGGCAAACACTCCGGCCTTAACGGGGGACGTCACCAAGGCCGCCGGGAACGGCGCGGCCACGGTCGCTGGAATCCAGGGGCGCGCGGTGGCTTCCACCGCGCCGACAGATGGCCAAGCTCTAATCTGGAGTGCGTCCGGGTCTCAGTATGTCCCGGCGACTCTGGCGACTGGGAATGGCACGAGTAGCACGAACGGCACCAACGGCCAGCCTCTCACGAGCGATGGGTCGGGTGGTTTCGGCACTCCTCTTACTCTTGTGACGACGATAGGCGCCCAAGGGGCCGACACCAGCATCCCAAGTGAAAAAGCGGTGCGCAGCGCCATACCAACTTTACGCACCTGGAACTATGTCTTCCAAGGTGCCGATTATGGGGGCGTTCCGGTGTTTGCGGGCAATATCCCCGCAGCGGGCGCGCCCACCGCAAAGATCAATGCCAGTAGTGATTTGGCTGTCCTCGACTTTCCAACGGCCCAGTCCACCTACTACTGGTATGGCTCGTGGAGGATGCCGCCCGCATACCCAGCGAGTGGCGCAATATCATACATCATTTCCTCGATGTGCGATCCGGCAAACTGCGACTCGACGCACGCGGCGAATGTCCACATCAGCCTCGCGTGCAGCGGAACCGCCGCGCGGCCCGACTCGCCCTCATACACGGAACTGACGGCTCCGATTGCGATCACCAACAACGCCTCCGGGTATCAGACGGTCACCACCGGGATGATCGCTCCGGGGGCGGGGACACCAACTCTCCCGGCGTGTGCGACCACGAACCGGGCGACGATCAAGCTCCGCGTGGACACGTCGGCCAACTCGCTAACAGGTTCATTCCAGTTGGTTGCGGTGGGCTTTTACGTACAGGGGCAATTATGATGCGCTCGATCGTTTTGTTCCTTCTCTCCTGCGCTCCAATTTGGGCGACCGGGAACACCTGCACGCTCAACAAGCCATCAGGAGCCACGGGCTGCAATAGTTCGAATGTTTGCATGCTTTCCTTGATTGACGCCGATAGCAGCCGAGCCTATTGGACCGGGACAGGCTGCACAGGTACTCACTACATGCCAGCCTCCGATTACGTCATCATCCCGAACGGGTACGATCTGACTGCCGACAAAGCGTGGATTGTTGGCAACTACGGTCTGCCGGTGGCGGGGTATGTTTACGGAGTGACGGGCCTGCCCACGGGCGGATTCAGCGGCACATGCACGGTTGCATTCACGGGTGGAACCAAGATTGCAAACAATAACGCAGCCGGAACCTGCTCGATTGCAGGCGGGAATGTGGCCACGTTCACTTTGACGAATCATGGTTCTTTCAGCGATGTAACTGGTTTAACCGCTACTTTTACGGGCAGTGGCGGTGGGAGCGGCACCGGAACAATCCAGGCTATTCAAGGGGGCGGGGTAGCCGCCGTCCACACGAATGCTACGGGAGTTCTCAGGATCTCTTCGGCGTTGACTGTGCGTGGCGATATCCGCTTCACCGCGGGGGCCGGAAACACCACCGACGCGATAGTTGGGAATGCCGGAGGCTCCTTGACCTTCGACGCTTCCGGAGCCGCAGATCCGGTGAATACCCGGTATTCATATGGCGCCAGCGCGGATCTTGGGTATCGCGCATTCAGAACGAACGGAACGTCCGGCCAGCACTTCACGGTGACTTCCAACGTGAGTGGAGGTTATGGATATATCAATCCTTTAGGAACAAGCAATCACTGTTGCAGTGTGGTCTCGACGTATACCGATTTCTCGTACCTGGGCGATTCGATTTTTGACGCCATCGACTCGGGAGCAAACACGTCATATGTGGTCTATGACGTGCAATATTCAACGTTCACGTCAGTCGCTCTAATCTATGTATTTACAGCGGCCGCCAGCGTAACCCGGCACGATTACAACGTGCATGCTACTCCGACCGGAACCGCCGACATCGCCATAAATGCTACGGTAGCTATCTCAGGTGGTGGCGTGCGGGAGGCTATCGGGAACGTGTTCGCTGGGGCGTTTGGCACCAACAAGGGCGCGGTCGGGGTCACTGCCACGGGGAATTACATGGGGGCCGGGTGGGGAATCAACTCTGGATACTCATCCCCATGGGCGAGCTTCGATGGGAATTTCGTGCGGAGTGTGCCTTGTAATGTAACAAGTAACAGATTCCCTACGCAGGGTAATCTATCCAATGAGTTTATGTATGTAGATGGCGACTGCACCAACCCACACTGGATATCCGACTGGGGATATGGCACCGCCGACGCTTACGATGGTCTTGTTTTCGACATGGGCGGGGACGCTGGGTACGGGGATGGCAATAACCTTACCCGCAATTCTAGCACTGCCGCGACTCCATCCGTGAAGCACTCACTTACTACTGTGGGCGCGAGTGGGTTCTCGTCATCAGCGCCCTTGATAACGTTTTTGAATGGTGGGATTAAGGATGGGCAATGGACCATCGACCATAATAGCATTGAGTCGCATGGGATTCCTAACGGGACAGTGGACACTGAAACCAACGAACCGAGTGCTGGTCAACTAGCGTCACTCCGGTCCAATATCGTGTGGGGCTTGGCTGCCGTGCCAGTCGGTTATAACCCCGGGGGAGACACGAGCGGAACGCCTCTGGCCCAAAAATTCTACGACAACTTGGGCGTGGGGGCGGTAACGGATGTTGGGAGTCCGGGGAATCTGGACTACAACAGCGGTTGGAACACGACCCCGAACTGTTCGCCTGTGAACTACGCGAATCAAGGCAAAGCCTACTGTGCAAAGTATTCCGCCACGCCAGGCGCACACGACATTGACGTGAACCCTCAGTTTGTGGACGTCAACCGGAACGCGATGCTGTTTGATTACTACTATCTCGGGCACAAATCCTTTCCGGCCTGGGCAACCGGCACGGCCTACAATGTCGGGGATACCGTGGTGAATCCGATCTCCTGGTTCTACGGCGGTCTGTACGTCAACTACCGCTGCATCGCGGCCCACACATCCGGTAGCGCCTCGGAGCCGGGCGCGGCGCGCTTCTATTTCCATTTGAGCAGCTGGATTCCTAGTAGCACACGCGGGTCTAACTGGCGCACCTACTGGGAACCATCCTCCCTTTACCAACTACGGCAAGGAGTCGCTGCGCAAACCAAGATCACCGATGGAGCAATCGGCTGTGGAGCGTGCGGCATCATCGACGCATTGCGCAACTGGGTATTCACGGGATATGCGCCCTCAAACCCGGCCCTTTGGTGTGCCGGCCACGATGGCGAGACCATTGGGGCCGTGCCGTTCTGTGCCAAGGGGAAGGCCATGGTAGCGGCTCTGGGGGGACTGTGATGGGAAGGGGGATTGCCGCGCCCCCACGGAGGCGAGATGTGTTTCGCGTGGGGGGACTTACGCGGCTGGTAAATGGCATGGGGTACGTCGACCGGTTCTGCGGCGGCTCGATGGGAACCAAAGAGTCATTTTCTCTAGGGCACGTGGCGGCAGGTACGGCGCCGATGTTGGCGGTCTGCATGTCCTCGCCGGAGGCGTCGAGTTGTACGTTGGCAGATACCGGGTTCGTGGTGACGATTCCGGCAGACAGTGTGGCGGGCCGGTGCCCGGACACCACTGACATCCACGAGGTGAACCTATGAAGCGACTTATTGTGTTTCCGATTTTGCTGTGGCATTCAGCCTGGGCATATTCCTCGCTAGTAATCGGGCCGGGGGTTAGCGGCGTCCTGAAAGTCCCGGCGGTCGCGCCTTTCACGACTCTGGGAGACTACCGGGTGGAGTTCCGGATTCATGACTGGGTCCTGCCGTCCAGCGGGTCCGTGGCGTATGTGAGTTGGGGGTCGGTGTATTCCGGGGTGCGTTACCTGGAGATCACTTTCAGTTCATCGGGAGCGATCTGCGCAGTCGACTGGGTGGACAGTCTCAGCAGGGGAAGCTCGGCATGCGCGAACGTCACTGGACATAGAGATGCGGTGGTGCGCGTGCAGCGTTTCGGGAGCAGCTACCCGAGCGATGCCGGCGCACCCGGTTCCTTCCAGCTCGAGGTACAGGATGTTGGCGGGACGCCGATCCAATCGTACTGTTCTTCGCCGGGGCAAAACTATGCTTGCCCGATCAGCTCCGCGGGCGTGAAAGACTGGTCGGGAATGGCCGGGTTTGTGGGCAATCCGTCCAAAGCCACATCGTTCTCTTTGACCTGGCTGAAGTGGTTCAGCGCCACGGTTCCGCCGGGCAGCCCGTTCTCGATGGAATCGACGCCGGCGGACCTGGCCGACTGGAGATTCGAGGGCAACCCGAATAACCAAGGGACGGGAGGGTATAACGTGAGCGTCGGTCCTTTTGCCGGCAGTCCGACTTACAGCGCAAGCCCGAGGTACCCTCCGACATGCGAGGCCGGCGTGCAGCAGGTATTTCGCGCAGGGTATGCCGCCCAACTGGACGGGACGACCGCATATCCACTCAACGGCAATCCGCAGTTGACATACTTGTGGCAGGAGCTCTCCGGCCCGACGCAGGTCTCGTGGACCGGACAGAACACGCCTACTCCCACGGTCCGCCAGACGATATTTGGCAGCTATGTTTTTCAATTGACGGTTAAGGACAGCGACGGGCAGTCCGGCACATGCACGGTGAAGCACGGCTTCGTCGCAACGGACAACAACGGCGTGGTGATCACGAACGACGCGGCCGTGGACACGCTTCTGGGTTCCATGATCCGGTACGGAGCGAACCCGTGGCCGTGGTTCGACGACCGGCACAAAGGGGTGGCGGACCTGGTGACCGCGAGTCTTGGCACCTCTCTGAATCCCTCCAAAAATTATGCTGATTTCTGGACGAAAACCAAAGGTCCCGGCACGATAACAGTGACGACGGGGAGCATTACGGTTACAGGATCGGGCACCACGTTCACGACGACGTTCTGCCAGGGGCCGCAATATCCAAACGTCCCGACGGCGGCGACCTTTTATCCGACGAACATACCGTTGGCTATAGATGTAGCGAACAGCCGCATGGTACGGTCTGCGTCTTACAGCTTTGTGCCAGTGAATGTTCAATCGTGGGTCTACATCGGCTCGGGCATTAACTGGACGCCCGGGTGGTATCAGATTCAGTCGGTGGCAAGCGGGGCTGCCGTACTGGATCGTTCTCCCTCGCCGGCTGGAAATACATACACGGCAATCTTCTCGTTGAATTCACTGGGGACCAAGATCCTAGTGTGGTATGCAGACGGCTCCCAGGAGGGCCATGGTCTGCGCGGCTTGGCTGTTGTCAGTTGCCAGGGCGATTCGCAGTTGACCGCGTCGGCGCCTTGGCAGGGCGATGTCGCCGACTGTCACAACGGAGGATGCAGCTATAGCTACGACGACGGCGGATTCGACGCGACGGGCGGTGCCATATGGACTTATCCGGGCGGTGAAGGGTCGAATTATTACGATAACGTGGCGGGCCTATACGCGCTGTATTATCGCAGCGGACTGGACGACTATCTGACGGCGGCGCGTGCGCTGGCCGACCGGTTCTGGAAATACCGGCTGGGAAGCGGGACTTTATGTAATTCGTCTCCCGGTCTTAACGCTTGCGGCGGCAACAATGCTCCGCGCGAGCAATCCCTTCTGGGGATGGTTCTTCGCGCCGAGGACGGCAGGCCGGACATGTGGCCTGGCCTTGAGAGTATGTTCACTTTCTACATGACGTATCTCAACGGCTACGATATTGCGTGGGGGTTGTGGGACATCCGCGAAGAGGCCTACCACATGGCGATGATCTCATACTGCGCGATATTCGACCCGAATCAGACGTACCGGTCGAACTGTAAGTCAGCCTTGAGCACGACCATGAATAGACTATGGAACGTCACCCAGTCGCCGGACGGGAGTTGGCAACAGTTGTACACCTCTGCCAACTCCTGGACCGGCGGAACGACGACCGTGAGCCTGACGCATGGGTCCACCCAGGTCATCGGCAATGGGACGGCCTGGACTTCCGGCCAATTCACGCCCAACATGCACATCGTCTTCATGCCCGGGAGCGGCGCACCAGCCAATATCCACGCGCAGGAGCAGACGTACTATACGCCGAAATTCGTGGATGCCACGCATTTGACTCTGGACCGGCCCTACGAGGGAACAACCGGCACGCACGGGTGGATAATGGGCTACAACTCATCGGCGCCAGCCCTTGCGACAGGATGGGGAGGACAGCCGTTCATTAGTGGAATCCTGGGTCTGGGATTCGAATTCACCGCTAAGGCCCTTGGGGATACGGACCCGGCCAACGCGGCGCTCGCCCATGATTACAACCTCTCGATCGCTCGGTGGGAAGTGGACCATGGCTATCGGCAGGCGGTGAAAGGCATGCAGTACTTCGCCGGATCGGTGGAGTGCCTGCCGCCAATTCCGGAGAGCGCGACGTGGTGCACGGGGAACGACAATGCCTCGCAAGCGCGAACCCTAAGCGCGGAGTCGCTGCGTTCGGTGATGCTGGCGTACGCATACAGCAAAGATCCCGCACTGCTGGCCTTCGGCGACACCCTCTACAATGCAATGTACGCCAAGACGGGGTACTGTTCGGCAGGCTCGCCGATTTGCGTTCCCGATGGTCAGTATCTGACCGATCTGAACAGCGGGATAGGCTGGTACGTGACCGGAGACCCAATAAACGATAAATGGCACAAGTGGTTTGGGATGTTTTTTGGGATTGGAGCGGGATCGGACTGGCCGGCGTACCGCATCGGAGAAGCGAGGCCTCGGAGAGGGCGCCCCGTTCGCGTGGCGTTCAGCATGGCGAGCGTTCCCGGGGCTGTGGCTGTACGGGTGAAAACGATCGCGCCGAACGGGGAGGAGATCGAGACGTCGTGCGCTTCCTCGCCTTGCACGGTGACGATCGACGAGCGGCAGGGAGATCACATTTTCCAACTAGAGTACCTGACGGCCGGGGGAGCCGTTCTGGCGTCCACTGCATTGCCCGTGGTGGAGGGGCGTTAAGCCGTTTGCCAGAGGAGCCGCGCGAACCTGGGGGCTGCAGCTACCGGGCGATTGGGGCGATTGGGGCAATGCGTTCGCCCCTCAAGTGAGGTATCCTAGGATACTCGATGGCCCGACAAGGTACCCTTCAGATCCCAGCGCTCGACGGAGTGCGTGGGATCGCGGTGATACTCGTAATTCTCGTACATGCCAACTCAGTGTATGGAGGCCCGTTTTTCAATGGCATCTCCGGTGTAATTTCGCGCACCTTCGTGGCCGGATGGACCGGCGTAGACCTGTTCTTCGTGCTTTCGGGTTTCCTGATAACCCGCATCTTGCTTGAGTCTCGCGAGAGCGACCACTATTTTAGGAACTTCTACGCTCGCAGAGTTTTGCGAATTATGCCGCTGTACTATGGCTATCTGGCGGCCGTCTTCTTGCTGGGGAGTTTTCTCCCCAGGTTTCATATTAACGGCGCGGGCAGCCGCTCCCTGTTGCTGTACTACTACAATTTCTATGCGGCCCTGTCTGGAGGCCCCTTGCCCTTCGTGCATCAGTTCTGGTCATTGTCCGTGGAGGAACATTTCTACCTTTTGTGGCCGTTGATCGTCAAACTGCTGCCTAATCGGACTCTGCTGCGTATCTGCATGTTTGGCGCTGCGCTAGCTCTCGTTCTGCGAATTGCGGTCATTTCAAGCGGCGCCTGGTTCCAGGTGGCTTATCTGACGACGCCATGCAGAATCGACGGCCTTCTCGGCGGCGCGGCGGTCGCGATAGTGTCTACTGATCCTGAAATCTGGCAACGCCTCAGCAGGTACGCAGTGAGCGCCATGGTCGGTGGAGGTGCGCTTGCGATCGGAATAGGGATTGGAGGCCGCCACTTCAGTGATTTGATGGATTTCCGCTATGTACAGGGCACCCCGACCGATTCGTCTGTAGTGTTAACGCTTGGAATCAGTGCGATCTCGTTGTGTTTCGCGGCTGCGATTTTCCTGGTCGTGGACGGTTCCTTCCCGCAGTTTCTCGCGGGTCCGCGATTGCGCTCAGTAGGCAAGTATAGTTATGCCATCTATGTTTTCCACTCGCCGCTTGAGCATGTCGCATTGAAGTGCGTAGTTACATTTGTCAAACGTGAGAGCATCAACCCGATTCTTGGGATAGTGGCGGTTGCCGCGGTGACTTTCATCCTCTCCTTTGCGCTCGCATGGATAAGCTACCATGCGTTCGAGCGACATTTTCTGCGTTTGAAGGACCATTTCCGGGATGGCCCGACCGGGGCGGCCAAGGCGCGCGATAATGCGCTTCGACAGGCCGGGTAGCCTACCGAGACTTCCAGTCCGTCTTGGTTCCCACCCTCGAATCGGGTGTATCCGTCCGGCCAACCCATGTGCGGGTCCTCGGGCAGTGGCGGTCCAGGGGTGGAATTCGATCAGGCGGTGGCCGTCGTCCGAGCGGCCAGCCATTTGTCGGGCAGCAGATCGGCGAGCTGCATCATGGGATGGGCGCTGATCCGCTGGAACACGTCTCGCAGGTAGGCGAATGGATCGATGCGATGCCGCTTGCAGTCGGCAAATCGAGTACCTTCCCGGCCACTTCGAGCGCATCCGCCACCTGCGCAAGAAGTACGCCTGCCCGCATTGCGAGACCAACGGCGATCATCCGCGCATCGAAGCGGCGGCGAAGCCGGAGGCGGCGATCGAGAAGGGGCTGGCCGGACCGGGACTGCTGGCTTACATCGTGACGAGTAGGTTCTCCGACTATCTGCCGCTCTACCGTCTGGAAGACATCTTCGCGCGTCAAGGATTCGAGATCTCGCGAGCCACGCAATCGGTCTGGTGCGGGGATGTGGCGGATGCGGCCGCGCCGCTGTATGAACTGATGGCGGAGCGGGTGCGGGCCGCCCACGTGGTGGCCACCGATGACACCATCATGCCGATGCTGAGCAAAGACAAGACGGCGAACGCGCGGATGTGGGTCTACGTGGGAGACGACGACAGTCCGTACAACGTCTTCGACTTCACGCTCAACCGGGGCCGCGACGGGCCGAAGTATTTTCTCAAGGATTACCGGCAGGTTCCGCTCGCTGATGCCTATGGCGGGTACAACGGCGTGGTGGCCGGCAACGAGATCACGCGCGCCGCATGCTGGGCGCATTATCCCGACTCCGGAGTTATCCGGAGGGGAACTTCCGCGGGCCTGCCCCCACCGGGTTTGACTGTCATGATCTCTTGATAATTGTGCGGACATTGGCGCGTCCAAGATGGCATGGATGTGAGACTTCGTGATGACCGCGAGCGCGCGGCTGTCGAGTTGTGGCGGCAGGGCCATCTTTCTTGGAGCACTATCCGGGTCTATCTTCATTGGGTACGCCGGTTCAGGACTTACTGCGACGAGCGCAAGCTGATCGAAGCGGACCAACTGTCGTTGGCAGGAGCGCTGCGGTTTGCCCG
>Ga0182021_10003006_pt1 | contig 19829 bp, 20 predicted proteins | sample 612E3MmetaG_FD_120493 | JGI IMG/M metagenome (GOLD analysis project Ga0182021, IMG submission 120493) | Permafrost microbial communities from Stordalen Mire, Sweden - 612E3M metaG (Illumina Assembly) | ecosystem: Environmental > Terrestrial > Soil > Wetlands > Permafrost | place: Sweden... | reverse complement strand
TGATGTTGAATGGATAAATCCAGGGACACTATGCTTGTATTCCGTTTTTATAGGAATCACAAATCTGCCATCACGGGTTGTGACAATATCGTCCTGGAGAAATTCCTGTTGAGCTACGTTTCGCAGTATAGATTCAAGTTTTCTTCGCAGTGCTTCACTCGCGAACGTCATCGAACGCCGAATCTCGCGCAATTCCCTGCTAGCAGTGTCCTTTACAAATCCATGTTCATCCAGCGAATCATTTATATGATGTTCAACAATTTTATCAGCGAATAAACGCTCATAATACTTTCCAATAGTTGGGTACTGCGTAACTCGCTTTGCAAGAAATACTTTAAGAGAACGCGAAATACGTATGACAGAGGCGATTTCTAATAATTCAACAATAGTGAGAACTTGGTTTTCGATAGATGTTTTTTTTAATGCTGCAACAATATTTTTAAATCCATCGAAGGGAATTGCAGATTCAGTAATAAGAAGTTCTTTGGCCTCAGAAACTTTCAGGAGTTCTACTTCAACAATATATTTATCTGTGTACGGTGAAAGATGGAGTGCAAGTTGTTTTCCGGATTCTGAAATTGCAAGTTTGCCGATCCGTTCAAGTACTTTATCATATTCCAGCTTACGGAGGGCGTCATCGAAGTCAGTAGTCAGATTTGAGGACTGCTGAAACACTATTGATTTTTCTTTCTATTGGATTCCCGTATCTTGTCTATTTGTTCATTCCGTCTTCTTGATTCTAAGACGGCAGCGCTATCAATAATTTTAGAATCTGATCTTTTAACGGTTTTGGCTTTTCCCGCTTCCTGAAGCTTTTCAATAGATTCTGATTCAATTAATGAAGTTAAATCCAGAATTTGCGGTGCAATATTTACAATCGGCTTATATAACCTCGCATCACGTTTTATTTCAAGAGAAGGAAATCCTGTCTGCGCAAGGATAAATAACAGACAACTGAGAAACAAAGCGCCCTCAATAAAGCCGAGAACTAAGCCGCCAATTCGGTCTGCAAAACCGCCAATTTTATAACCCTTTGCAAGAATTTTATAAACCACTCCTTGTAAAATTGCAACTCCAAAAAATATAAATAAATACCCGTACATCGATGGTTCGTCGGTATGGATCCATCCATTGTCTGATAGAAACTGGCCGAAATCATGCATATACAACTGCCCAAGCATAAGACCGACAATTAAAAAAACAATTGCAGCCAGCTTACGAATAATGCCATCACGAAGTCCAAGCAATGTAAATACTAACATTGGACCGATCATTAGAACGTCAAGTAGCATAAATTATTCTCCTAATTGTTCTTTAACTAATTCTTGTACCACCTTACCGTCGATTTTGCCTTTTAATTCTTTCATAGCAACAGGCATCACCTTACCGAGATCTTTTGCAGAGAGTGCCCCAACTTCACTAATTATTTTTTTTACAATGTCCCCCGCCTCCTGTTTGCTCAGTTGTTTTGGAAGATATTCGTTTATGATTTCTAATTCATGTTGCTCTTGATCCGCAAGATCAGTCCTGCCGGCTTTTTGGTATATCTCTATAGCTTCTTTTCGCTTTTTCGCCTCAGACAAGAGAATTTTCAGTTCATCCTCTTGAGTCATACTTAACCCTGTACCCTGTTTCGATAGCTCTATAATTTTTGTACGAATAGACCGAATTGTGTTCAATTTAACGCTGTCGCCAGATTTCATCGCGACTTTTAAATCAGTGTTAATTTTTTCCGACAGATCCATTCTGCATTTCCTTTAATGAATTAGCAAATAAAAAAGTTGATTTATGAAATTGGTTTGTGAATTCACAAATCACTTGTCACATGCATTCAAAAAATACAAAATAAATACCTTACCTGCCAATATCTTATATCACATTCCATCTTCATTTATTTCTATCTTGCGTGAACCAACTGACGTACCATTGCAAAAGCCAGAAAAACAAAACACTGTGTTACTGGCATTTGTTCTGACAGCAAAGCGTAATTGAAAACAGGGTACAGGTCAAAGAGACCCGGGAATTAGCCAAAGATAATTGATGCACAATATGTTATCATGCACATGATGCGTACAATGAAGTGCAGCAAATGCAATTTCCTAACCAAACGATACAAAAGTATATTTTTGTTTCATTATAAAGCTGGAAAAACTCCGGAATAAAAAAGGTAATGAGCTACGCCGCAATTTGTTCATTCTTTTTCCTTACTGGAAATAGAATCGATACGCTTAACGCAAGAAGCGCGTGAAAAAATACGAGCGTGTATCCTGTCGGCAAATCGAGATTGTAGGAAACAAGAATCGAGATTAAATTTACTACCGTACCGATTATCCAGGCAGTGAGAAGCAATTTCCCTTTATTGATCCTCAGTGCAGTATACGCAGGCGCAACGAGGAGTGAAAAGACAATAAGGACCCCCGCTAATCTCACAGAACTCGTCACCGTCGCTGCAAATGATACGAAGAAGAGGGCATCTTTCCAAAATCCTTTCATACGTGGATATACGAAGACGAGCAGCAGACCGAGTATTGAATAGATGATGGCCGTTTCGATAATATCGTACCATGGCGTAAAGAGAATATCGGATGCCATCAATTTATCGAACATCTCCATTCCATGTGCCGATTTGGAAAGTATTATAAACACGCCTGAAATTCCAAATGCATAGAGAAGCCCGATGAATGCTTCATGCGAAATGGTCCGCTTGGAAGCGATTGCTATGGCAAGCCCGGCAAGTAAAGCGAAAATAAGTGAAAGCGGGTAGATAAATCGGCCATCGAAGAACAGAATTGAGAGGGCCGCTCCTAATGCCGACATCTGGCCTATTGCAAGGTCCGTAAAAATAATTCCTCTTTTGATAATTTCCAGTCCGAAGAAGGAATGAATGCCGAGCAGCACGACAGAAAGAACAAATGCGGAAAGAAGAATATCAGCCATTGGTCAATCTCCTCACGATTTCGTTGAATACGTTGAACACATTGTCAGCTTCTTGTACCGCGCCGACATCATGCGGCATTACAATAAGTTTTACATTGAGCCGTTTCGATAGATACAATGATGCATCCTGAGGATTGTATACATCCTGCAGAATAAATTTTACTTGTTCCCTCTCGATCAATTTCTCAACATCGGCAATATGTTTTGTTGTCGGTGGAATTCCAGGCAGCGGCTCAATGGTCCCGACAATCGTAAACCCAAACCTATCCAGGAAGTAATCGAATATCTTATGATACTCAATAACCTTTACACCTTTGAACGGTTTTAATTTTTCTTCCCATGTTTTCATATTTTGCTGCCAAAGAGCATATAATTCCTTATTGTTCGCTTCATAAAATGCTTGATTATCCGGATCGAGTTCGCTCAACCGTTCAGTGATTGCTTTAGCAATGACCGGGATATTATCAGGATCCATAAAAAAGTGCGGGTTTCCTTCTGGATGCACATCGCCGAGTTCACGGGAAACACTCGTGGGTACATCAATCAAATGCACATGCATAGAGAGGTCGAGAAATCCTCTTTCCCCCGGCTGCACTGCACCATTGTTCGCCTGCTTAATAATTTGCGGCAGCCATCCGATTTCCAGTTGTCCCCCATTAATAATCAGAAGATCGGCTCTTCGCAATTTTGCAATATAAGAAGGTTTGGGGATGATGATGTGCGGATTATAATCTCCGCGGGCAAGTGAGATTACCTCCACACGATCCTTACCGATACGCTGAACGATGTCTCCAATGTAGCCATAGGTCGCTACAACTTGCAGCTGCCCAGCGAATGCTGTTTGCATGCAGAGGAGCAACAGCGGAATTATTTTCGATAGTTTCATACAATACTCCATAATGAAATGTGAAATATATTTTCTTTAAAATGCATGGGCGCCATGAGCGCCTATTGTAAAATTCGCTTGTACCAGTACTAGCGTATATGGCTGCTGATACCAACCTCCGGAAGCTTGTACATATCGGCTCTCGTCCCTATCAATCTGAAATCGGAGACGTGAAAATTCTGTTGGACTATATTCGATCATTGCAGAATAGCGTTGAAGATTCGAGGGCATATGTTGATCTGCGCCTCCGAGCAAGACATCGTTCTGCATCAACAGATCGTACCGCGCGCCAACTTCCCAGACCTGATCGAGCTTGGCGGCAACCTGGGTATAAAAACCGGAATTATGCTTGTTAAGACTTGGCGATGAAACGGTATTCAATGAATCGCGTCTATATTCCGTTCCGTTCATCACCCGGTACATATATTCGCCCTGGAGTGAAACAAAGCGGACTGCATCGAGAGAATATTTCACGGTTAGATCACCTCCAATAATATCGGTATTTGCATCGACGGCTTCTCCCGTTCCTCCAAAAGAAGAAAAACCATGATCGTTTCGTGAAGTTCCCATTGCATTGGAAATTCCAAACAGGATCGAAGCATCTTCGATATCGAATGAAGAACGGATAAATCCTATATATAAATTCGGCCCTTGCACAACATCAATGGCAACACTGCCTTTTGGATCGCTGAAACCCAAAGATCCGAAACTTTGTTTATTCTCACCGTTCAATATTTCTGCACCGAGTACAAGAAAAAACGGAGTTGGTGCGACCCATGTGACTTGTGCGCCAATTTCATTCAGGCCATCCTCACCAAATAGTGCTGTTGCAATGAGCGGCCGGTCGGCAAAGTCCCAGTAATGTTCATGCTGTTCATTGACCCTGCCAAAGCTTGCGAGAAATTTACCTGCCTTTATTTTAAAACCATTTGGAAGTTTCCGAGTCGTAAAATATGCCTCTTCCAAACCGGCGCTTTCCGGCGCAAGATCGATAACTGCAAAGAGGTCAAAATACGGATCAACAACAGAATACAGCGACAACTCGCCATAATTAAAATTCAATCCGCGATGAGCATTCAATCCGGAGGAGCTTGGTTGGTTCAGGAACGGATAGCTGAAACCAGGAATGGTGAGAGAATAATATTTTTGATCTGCCATGTCCCGTGCAACGCCAGAGACATCAAGAATGAATGCGATATCCGGAACAAATTTGGATTGATCAAATGCAGAGCCTTCTTTCGATTGTGCACGCATCAATCTGCCAGGCCAAAGGAACATAAAGAGTAGCAATGCTGAAATGCTTGTTTTTTTCATCGTTATAATAACTCCTCAATTTTTTTTATAACACTATAGACAACACCACGAATATGACATCGCATAGTGCTATATAAAATAAACTGAATCCAGCCATTCTTCATGACAGCACATGGAGACAGATTTTTTATAAGATTTTAGCAGTATTGAGGAGGAGCGTGGGAAGCGAAAACAAGCGTATAAAATGGATGTGAGACTCTTTCTGGAAGAGTGATAAAAGATAAAATAACAGATTTAATAGGAGTGGCAGAACTTGTTGCAGTATCGTCAAACAATGCATAGTTAGAAGACTGGAAAGTGCAAATTGCACATGAGTCCGGCTTCTCACATTGATGTTTGTGAAACGCACTTACGGTGAGGCTTGTCAGAAACATGACCAATAGTAACGCTGGGATAATAACGCGTACACTGCGATAATATTGTTTTGATAGCGATTGCATTCGATTATTAAAATATTGCACTTAGTATCAAACTATCAGAAGACAACGTCATGAATTTCCTTACGTAATCTATCACGAAAATTCATTCACCCACTGTTTGTAGAACGAAAATATTGAGTGGTTTGTTCCCTGACGAGGCTTAAAAATGAAATAATGTATGTCGAATGCTTTGGCGTGCGTTCTACCAAGTGTTTGAGAGCATCGGCAAAAACAAGTTTGGAATTCCTGAATTTTACCTCTGTCGACATTTGAGAGCAACATACTGTATTCGTTACACCACTTCCACAAGGGTTGCGTATCGAGCTTTCCCATCCTTCAAATACGTTTCTAGTCGATTCACTAACTCTTCGCCGCTTTCTGTCATTCCGTCTTCGAGTGCTTCATATTCTTCTACCGATTCGCAGACGAACTCTTCTATAAAAAAGTTCTTCTTCCCTTTTTGTTCGAAGATTGTGTAATTCTTCTTCTGTTCCCCGGAAAAATGACGTTTCAGTTCTGTCGCAAGTGCAAGATAGTCCTCGCGTTTATCCGGTTTAATTTCATATGATATTTGTAGTATAACTTTGGACATAGGATTCTTTCTTGAATTAATTAATTGTATGGTTTATAATTTTTCATTGCATTGCGAATTTCCACCTCACTCATCCCGAAATAGTGTCCCAGTTCATGAAGCAATACTTCTCTAATACGTTCGGATATTTCTTCATCGTTACGACAAACAGCTTCAATGTTCGCTTGATATAATGAAATCTTATCAGGAGTTGTCGGACTCATCCCGTACCAGGTTCCCCGATGAGTCAAAGGCGTTCCCTGATAGAGGCCCAAAAGTGTTGTTTTTCCAGCATGCATTTGGTGTAATACTTCTTCCGGAGGATAATCCTCCACGGTGATGTGAACATTATCAATCCTATCACCGAACAATCTCGGCAATCCTTCAAATACTTCATCCGCTATATCCTCAAATTTTTCTCGTGTCATCGCTTTAGAGGGGTTCATGTCTTAAAACACTTTTAGCACATATTCGCCACCGACCACTAATCCTAAAATAATGATTCCGTACACAACCGAACTGATACAAATTGATTTCCATAATGATATTTGGTTTCCCACGTTCGTTCCAATTATGAGAAGAATCCAAGCCCATAGTGCCAAAGCAATATCAAATCCTATAAGCACCAGATATAATAACGGTTTAATTGTAAAAGGAGGCGGATTGGATGTGAAGAGGAACATTCCAAAAGTCAATAATTCGATCGGTAATACAAACAACAATGTTATAATTATTGGTGCTAACGAATAACTTGTTATTCCCAACGAAGTACGGAATGAAGCTTTACTGCCCATAATTTTTGATAAACCCCAATGAAGCGACGTAGCAATCGGACAGAGTACAATACCAAAGGGTATGCCAATCAGAATTGCCATGAAAATGATCATGAGAATATTATCTATACGTTCACCAAGTTTAAAATACGAGAATCCTGTGAAGATGAAAGCGATTCCGGTTAATGTATAGAGGAACAGAGCATAATTTTTATGATCCGCTCTCATTATCAATCGAAAACCACCTCGTGGATTTTCAATGATCTTCCAGAGCACGTCAAATAAGTCTAAATTAGGGACTCTGTTTTGTAAAAAACCACCGCATTTTTTACAAATCGTTGAGAATTGGTCGTTTTCTGTTTGACATACCGAACAGATAATCATAGAATAACTTATCCGTTGAATTATTAATCTGTTACGAAGTTAGGAAGATTGTGCTACGGAAGCAATGCTTTTTTAAAAATGAACGGGAGAAAATCAATCAAGTCAAACATTCGAATCGTGCAGTAAAATGTCGAAGCATGGGTGGTTCTTCGATAATTCGGAATCCTTTTAAATTATTGCGATTCTTGAATACTTCTTCTGCCACTTCAATCACGTAATCTATATGGCTTTGCGTATAGACTCTTCGTGGAATAGCAAGCCGAACCAATTCCATTGGCGGTGAAATAAGCGCACCAGTTTTTGAATCATACTTGCCAAACATGACGCTTCCTATTTCCACACATCGTATTCCGCCTACACGGAAGAACTCGCTTACAACTGCCTGCCCAGGATATTCTTGAGGGGGAACATGAGGCAAGAGTTGTTTTGCATCAATATAGATTGCATGTCCACCGGGTGGCTGAACAATTGGTATTCCAATTGCAGTGAACTTATCACCAAGGTATTCCACGGAACGGATGCGATATCGAAGGTAATCCTCATCGAGAATTTCATCCAGGCCTTGAGAAATGGCTTCAAGATCCCGTCCAGCTAAACCGCCGTATGTCGGAAATCCTTCAGTCACAATTAAAAGATTTCTTGATTTTAAAGCCAGATCATTCTCATTCATTGCCAGAAAGCCACCGATGTTTGCAAGTGCATCTTTTTTTGCGCTCATCGTGCAGCCATCGGCATAGGAAAACATTTCCTGTGCAATCTCACGAACTGATTTCTCTGCATATCCTTTCTCGCGTAATTTGATAAAGTATGCATTTTCTGCAAATCTGCAAGCATCAATAAACAATGGAATTCCATGTTTCTGAAGTAATTTTTTTGTCTGTCTGATATTTTCCATTGAGACCGGCTGCCCACCACCGGAATTGTTTGTAACCGTCATCATACACAATGGTATGTTTTGTGTCCCTCGTTCTTCGATGATTTTTTCCAATGCTGCAACGTCCATGTTTCCTTTGAAATCTGCAATGAGATTCGGGTGTTTTCCCATTTCGTTAAGCACATCCACAGCTTCGGCGCCGGAATATTCGACATTTGCGCGTGTCGTATCAAAATGCGTATTGTTCGGGATCCATTTACCCTTTCCGCCCATAATTGAAAAAAGAATTTTTTCAGCAGCACGTCCTTGGTGTGTCGGAATAATATGTTTAAATCCTGTGAGCGCACGGACAGTTTTCTCAAAGCGATAAAAACTCTTCGAACCGGCGTACGATTCATCACCGTCCATGATGCCAGCCCATTGCTTTGCACTCATAGCAGAAGTGCCGCTGTCGGTGAGTAAATCTATAAGCACATCTTCCGCTGGAATCAAGAATGGATTATAGAACGCTTTACGGAGAATACTTTTTCGTTGACGTTCAGTCGTGAACTTGATAGGTTCAATCGATTTAATCTTAAATGGTTCAATGATTGTTTTCATTGGCAATCCTTGGTCTATTTCCACCCTGTGTGGTCTGTGTTGAGTCCTTTAAGAGTGTGCATAACCTCCTCCAAAAATTTTCGATGAGAAATGCAACCAGCGCGGATGATTTCTTTCCTGTCGATTCTTCAAGTCATCTCAAGAAGCACACATTCAAACGAGGCAAGATTATTCGTCTGTTGCGAACACCATACCGGAAGTAATCAGGATATTAAAACTATACAGCTATGACGTGGCTAACAATACATAGAGTCGCGTCTGCGTTTATACTTTTCTGCTCATAATCACATGAAATGAATGATGGAGAATTATTCACTGTCATAATGGATCAATGAAAATATATCGTACGCAGGAAGATTCTTTCTCCCATTGAGAAATGAAAGCTCAATAAGAAATGAAATGCCGACAATATCTGCCTGGAGTTTTCCAACAAGCCGAATGGCAGCGCACATAGTTCCACCTGTTGCCAGCAAATCATCATGTAACAAGATACGTTCTCCAGGCTGGATAGCGTCCACGTGCATTTCTATTTCATCAGTACCATATTCCAATGCGTATTGCTCTCTGATAACTTCAGCGGGAAGTTTCCCCTTTTTCCGGATGGGAACGAAACCTGCACCCAAACTCACTGCTAATGCTGATCCGAGGATAAAGCCACGTGATTCGATACAGACAACCTTATCAATTTTGGAGTTTTCATAACGTTTGCTTAAAAGATTCACAGCCGTATACAATGCATCGGCATTCTTTAAAAGCGTTGTGATATCGCGGAAAACAATTCCTTTTTTTGGAAAATCCGGAATGCTGCGGATAGATTCAGAGAGTTGTTTCATTGTTCACCTAGAAATAATTTACCACTTTAATGGTTTCGAATTGAGAAAAGCATCTATTCCCCGCTTGCAGTCGTCTGTCATACGCGTCAATGCATTGAGATGAGAAGCATAATCCAGCGCATCACTCGTTTCCATTCCATACACACGTGCAAGAAGTTCTTTGATCAATCCCATAGACGTGCCGCTGTTGTTCGTGATCAATTCAGATGCCAGCTGCATGCCCGTTTTCTCCAGGTCAATCGAGGGAACAACTTTACTAATAAGTCCGAGTTTAAAAGATTCTTCTGCGTCTATAATGTCACCTTGCAATACGAGCTCACGAGCACGTCCCTCACCAATGCGCCTCACTAAAAAAATCAAAACGATTGCTGGAATAAAACCTATTTTTGTTTCGGTATATCCAAACTTCGCAGTTTCTCGCGCAGCGATGATGAAATCGCATATAGTTGCCAATCCGCATCCACCGGCAATTGCTTCTCCTTGAACGAGAGCAATAACTGGTTTTCGCAATGTATATATCTGCTGAAAGAGCTTCATGAGATCTGTCGAGTCTTGCAAATTTTGATTGAAGTCGTATTTAGAAATACGTTGAAGGTAAGAATGTTCCATACCCGAGCAAAATGTATCTCCTTCGGCACGCACTATCACAGCTTTAATGGCGGCATCTCTTTGTGTCTGCACAAATGCCTGCGTCAGTTCAGATACCATCTGGTCATCAAGGGCATTTTGTTTTTCCGGCCAGTTGAGCGATATAATCCCGATTCGCTTTTCAACAGTATATGTAATACGATAGAACTCCACTTGTCACCTCGTATGCGTTGTGAAAGTAGTAAGAAGGGTACTGAAAAGCAATGCTTCAAATTGCGGGGAATACAAATTTCGTGTCTTTTGTATAACGATGAGCTGTACGTAATTATTTTTGAGCAGTAATTTTTATTTTCGTCGATTCTTTTGGGCTCGAGAGAACGAGACTTGTTGTCGTTTTGGACACACCCTGCCACGATTGGATTTTTGATAATAATTTTTCTAGCCCTTCCGTGTTTTCTGTCCTCACCTTCAAGAGATGTGTACCATCCCCCGTTATTGCATGGCACTCTTGGATGTCGTCTGTTTTCATAACATGTTCCAGGACAGTTTGATAGTGTTTCGACGAATCTACTGTGATCACAACAAATGCCGTGATATCTTTTCCAAGACGCTTATGATTTAGTTTTGTGTAATATCCTTGAATAATTCCCTCTTCTTCAAGTTTATGCATTCTTTCACTCACCGCGGGAAGCGATAGCCCCACTTTCTCCGCCAATTCGTTGCGTTTTGTTCTTCCCTCCACTTGCAGCACTTCAAGCAATTCGCAATCTATTTTATCCAGCATCATAAGTTGTTTCCTTCTTTGCTAATGTATTATTCTGCCAGCGCAATAATAAATTAACAATTCCACATGATCCACTTAGAAATGTTAAGATTTCTCTGAATAAGATGCAAGCGATAAAATATGAAAAATCGCCATTCACCATTGTTACTGTATCATCAAAATGAATCAAAATCGTTGGAGGACAATGAATAATTATGTGAAGTAACAAATTGCTCTTGTATGGCTGTTAGTCTTTACCTGCATCCCGTAGAATCGTTATTGCTTTTTTTATTGATTCTGATTTGAACACAGACGTCCCAGCCACCAGAACATTGGCGCCTGCTTCTACAACTAAACGCGCTGTGTTTCTATCTATTCCACCATCAACTTCCAACAAAATATCTCTTTTTGAATTATTGATCATTTCCCTCGCAGCATGAATTTTTTTAAGAGTATTTTTGATGAAGTTTTGACCGCCAAATCCTGGTTCAACTGTCATAATAAGAATAAGATCGATTTCATCAATAATTTCCTGAATCATAGCTACTGGGGTTGATGGATTAAGTGCAACTCCGGCTTTGCTGCCGCATTCTTTAATTGTTTGAATTGTTTGATACAAATGGGGACAAGTCTCCTGATGAACCGTGATAATATCAGCACCGGCAGAATGAAATGAAGAAAGTAATTTTTCCGGTTGTTCAATCATCAAATGTACATCTAATGGAAGTTTTGTACGTTTCCTCACAGCAGCGACAAGAGGCGGACCAAATGTAATATTGGGAACAAAATGACCATCCATAACATCGAGGTGTATCCAATCAGCCCCGCCAAGTTCAGCGTCATTAATCTGTTTTCCAAGATCACTAAAATCTGCAGCAAGTAATGAAGGCGCAATTTTTATCAGCATCTGATTAATTCTCGACCTTTTCTTTCGTATCTGTCTTTTGTGCAATAATGAGATCTATAAGCTGGCCTAATTGCATAAGTTCGCCGGCGCGCGGATATTGTTCAATGATCGTGTTTGGAAGGATATCTATATTTGTTTGATAGGTTGTTTTCCCAATTCTAAAGCCACTATCAATGAGTATTTTTTCAGCCTCGTTGATTGTCTTTAACGAAACATCCGGCACCGGATGTTTATCAGTTGAACGTCCCTGACTTACTGTGACGTTGATAAGATTACCACTTTTTATTTTCGCACCTGGCAATATTTCCTGCCGAATAATTGTGTTTGCAAATATTTCTTCTGACGGTTCATAGGTAATCGCGCCTAGTTTGAGATTGTATTTTTCAAGATTGAATGCAGCCTCACGTACAGATTTACCTTTTAAATTTGGTACATCAACCAGTTCTTCCCCGCCGCTGATGGTTAAATACACACCTCTATCTCGTTTCACTTCTGATTCGGCAATCGGATTTTGCATTGTTACTGTACCGATTTTGTATCGCTTATCATTTTTATATTCTGCTTCTTTCGGATCTAAACCAGCTTCTTTAATCTTCAGTTTTGCATCTTCAAGTGTCAGGCCAATGACATCAGGAACCTTAGTTGTTTTACCCTTCTGGACGTACAAAGGCATCAGAAAGTCGTCAAAAAGGAAGAATAAAATAAGGCCGATGGGGACAATAATAATAAATGGTTTGATGTATTTTTTAAATCTATTTTTCATAGTGATTCAACACACTTTGTATTTAAATATAATTATTAATGGATTGATTTACAATGTGCTTCCATGTTGTATGCTGAAACTGCCGATAAGGACATTTTTATTCTTGAGCACACCCGAAGAGAATAATAGGAGTACTCTTTATTCTGTACGTACGCAAAAAACCAATGTGCTCTAGTAAATCTTGAAAATAATCCAAGAATTGCCTAAAGAGTTTCACACACTATTCAGTAATTAATTTCGGGTAAACGACGGTCTGAGTTCATCTTGCAATTTTTCACAAATTGCTTCTCAGCCTAATCTTCTCTATATTTTTTTACAGTTAATAGAGACGATGAATCAATGTATAATCTATGAAAAAAGAATACAGGGAACTTGTAAAAGCTGCTCAAATCGCAAAGATCAGTGCATATTCTCCCTTTTCTAAATTCAGGGTTGGTGCAGCGCTCCTTACTACTGATGGCACGATTTTTACTGGATGCAATATCGAAAACAGTTCTTATGGACTTACGATATGTGCAGAAAGAGTTGCAATCTTTAAAGCTATTTCATCAGGAGCATCAAAATTCAAGGCTATTGCAGTCGTCTCGGATGATTTTGGTTTTACACCTCCATGCGGTGCATGCCGGCAGGTTCTATTGGAATTAGCTGGTGATATCGATTTCGTAATGGTGAATTCTAAAAATCGTAGCAGAGTTTTAAAAATCACTTCTCTTCTCCCGTTTGCATTCACTAAAAAAAACTTAATGCGATCACTTGAACTGAAGAAATAAAAATGGACACTTCTGAGTTACATAATGTTCCCCGCAATACCGGATGGATTGAGGTTATTTGCGGATGCATGTTCAGCGGAAAGACTGAAGAGCTCATTCGGCGCCTTCGCCGGGCACAAATTGCAAAACAAAAAGTAATAGTCTTTAAACCAAAAATCGATATACGATATAGCTCGGAGCATATCGTTTCACATAGTGAGCAATCTTTGAATGCAAAAGTAATTGAAGATGCTCATGAAATTCTAAGCTTGGTTGGTGACGCACAGGTAGTTGGAATTGATGAAGGGCAATTTTTTAAGGTGAATATCGTCGAAGTATGTAACCATTTAGCAGATCTGGGCAAGCGAGTAATCGTTGCTGGACTCGATCAAGACTACAAAGGAAATCCTTTCGAGCCAATGCCGCAACTCCTTGCTATTGCTGAATATATCACCAAGACCTTAGCAATTTGTGTAGTATGTGGAAATCCTGCTGATAGGACCCAGCGCAAAACTGAACAACATGAGCTTGTTGTCGTTGGCGCTAAAGATCTTTATGAGGCAAGATGCCGATATTGTCATAAACCCCTTATAGAGTAATTGCGGAGCACGATATATATTTGCAGTTCATTTATCGATAAGAAATTGATTAAGAAAAAGAAAATCCAAGAAGCATTAAAATACATCCGGTCTATAACAGATTTCAAACCTAGATTAGCACTTATTCTTGGATCTGGATTAGGTGAGTTTTCTAATAATATTAATGTAATTTCTTCAGTCCTGGCATCTGAAATACCCAATTATCCGGTTTCATCTGTACAGGGGCATGCCGGTAGGCTTATTTTTGGGTATTTGCAAAAAGATTTTTCTCGGGCGATGCCTCTTCTCATTTTTGAAGGGCGCGTTCATTTCTATGAAATGGGATCTCTTGATCGTGCGATTTTCCCTGTCATAATTGCACATCATATAGGCATCAAGAAACTCATTATCACGAATGCGGCTGGTGGTTTGAATAGTTGTTTTTCTGCTGGTGATCTCATGCTTATCAAAGATATTTTCAATCTTACTTTCCTCCAACCTCACTTAAAAAATATTGAGCACAGATTCCCGACCTACAGTCCAAATGAATATTTTGATCATATGTTGCAGGAAATAGTCCTTCAGAGTGCAATACACCTCAAAATTCCATTACAACAAGGTACTTACTGTTGGCTCAAGGGTCCATCATATGAAACACCTGCAGAAATTCAGATGCTCATGCGCCTCGGAGTTGATGCAGTCGGTATGTCAACTGTTCCTGAAATTTACACCTCTCAAAGTTTAGGAATGAAAACTGTCGGAATTTCACTCATTTCAAACTTGGCTGCCGGTATTTCTCAAAACAAGCTTTCACATGCAGAAGTCACAGAAACGGCAAACAATGTGAAAGAACGTTTCTCTGAACTTATGGAGAAAGTAATTCTATCTATCAATTAACAAATTATTTTTAATAATGCCTATGAACTTTATCCCATACAGCGAACTCCAATCCGAAGAATCAGGATTCTCTCGTCTTTTTATCGACTACATTGACAACTATTCACACGTCAAAGATTTTTTCATCGGCGATTTCCGTGATAAGAAAGTTTGGGAATCACGACTTCATGCAGTCGCACATCGAGCAATGAACAGGTCTTCTATTGCTCAAATTCTGTTAAATCAGAATCGCGACTATCATTGCGGGATCAAAACTTTAGCAAACATCGATCTTCTCCTAAGCGAAAACACGGTTGCTATTGTTACCGGTCAACAAGTTGGTCTTTTCACAGGACCGCTCTATACACTGTATAAAACATTAACTACTCTACAACTTACTGAACAATTATCGCAACAATATCCTGATTACAACTTCGTTCCGATATTTTGGCTTGAGGGCGAAGATCATGATATCGATGAAGTGAGTTCATTCTCTTTTCTCAATGCATCAAATGAACTTCAGCGGCTGAGTTATCCTGGCGAAGATAAGCCTAAGGGGAATAATGTAGGTGCAGTGGGCAGTGTTAATTTAGATGAATCCATAGGAATACTCTTTAACAGTCTTCGTCAAACATTGATAACGACAGAATATTCACCAAAGGTTTTTGAGTTATTCGAAACAGCCTACCAAAAAGGAATGACCTTAAGCCGTGCATTTATCCATCTCTTCAATGTCCTACTTGAAAACTCTGGATTGATCTTCTTTGATCCGCACAATCCTGATACGAAGAAAATGCTTACACCCGTATTTGCGCAAGAATTAAACAATATATCACAGACATGCCAGCTTGTTATTACTCAAAGTGAAACTCTTGAAAAACAGTATCATGCACAAGTGAAACCGCGAGCGGTGAATCTTTTTCTCTTTCACAACGGCGGGCGATATGCGATAGAACCTCATGAGCATGGATTCTCTCTCAAAGGAACACGTCGGACTTTTACAAAAGAAGAAATGCTTGAATTATTGAATAGTGATCCGAATCTTTTCAGTCCGAATGTTGTCCTCCGGCCGATCTGTCAGGATTACCTCTTCCCGACACTTGCATATGTTGCGGGGCCATCTGAAGTTGCATACTTTGCACAATTCAAATTATTGTACGAGAATTTTGACATTCCTGAACCCATCATCTACCCTCGGTGCAGTGCTACCATTGTAGAAGAACGGATTCAAAAAATTATTACTAAATATGGTCTTCAATCGAAAGATTTCTTTACAGATATAAACACATTGAAAGGTCGTATTACTGCATCCATCTCGGACTTTAAAGTTGAAGAATTATTCTCTAATACATTGGGTACTGTATCTGAAAGTCTAACGAGTCTGAAGGATGGCTTGGAATCAATTGATCCGACACTTGTTCCGGCAATGGAAAACACTCTCGTTCGAATGCAAGGGGCACTGAACAATTTAAAAGAAAAAACTTTATCTGCACAAGTACGACAGCATGAAATATCACTTCGCCAATTGGATAAAGTGGCAATCAGTCTATTTCCCAATTCAAACTTGCAAGAACGAGAAATGAATATTATTTATTTTTTAAATAAATATGGATTGGAACTTTTACGCTGGCTCAGAAGTGAACTTGTTCTCGATAAGTTTATGCATCAGATTATCAACCTCGAATAACAAAGTATATTTTTGGTTCATTCTTTTGTAGAAGAAACAAGTTTCTGCCAAAATCCAGGGAATGAAATATCGGCGCATTCGGTGTGTTCTATGGTCATGTTCGGAATTTTAAGCCCTGCGATGCCGAATGCCATTGCAATTCGATGGTCGTCATAACTTGGAATGACAGCCCCAGAATACTTTTTCTTCCCCTCAAACGCAAATCCATCTTCATATTCCTCTACTTCACAACCGAGCAAACGCAGATTATGAACAATTGCAGAAATTCGATCCGTTTCTTTCGCTCGTAGTTCCCGCGCATCGCGAATGCTAAAAGTTCCCTCTGCGAACAAGGCTGTAACTGAGAGGATAGGAATCTCATCGATGAGATCAACTACCTCTGCTCCGTGGAGATTAAGATTACTTTTCAATTCCGAATATTTTACCACAAGATCAGCAATAGGCTCACCTTCGATGATTTGTTCGTTCAGTATTTGGATATTGCCTCCCATTGCTTTGAGTATATCCAGAATACGCCTGCGTGTCGGATTAAGTCCGACATTTTGTATTGTGAGATTTGATTCAGGCACAATCAGTCCCGCTGAAAGAAAAAAAGCGGCAGCTGACATGTCTCCGGGAACAAAAAACTTCTTCCCTTCAATTTTCATCTCAGGGTAAACCTCAACGACATTGCAGCCATTGATTGTTCTTGATCGCAAGCCAAGCATCCGTTCAGTATGGTCGCGGGTCTTTGAACTTTCAATGACCGTTGTTTTACTTTCCGCAAACAGACCTGCAAAAAGTAATGCAGATTTTACCTGCGCACTTGGAAAAGGCAAAGTATATTGAATTGCTTGAAGTTGTTCAACAGGTTCAATGTGCAGAGGAGCCGTATTTCGTTCAGTGCCATGGATATTTGCACCCATTTGCCGAAGAGGATCGATGATGCGTTTCATTGGCCGCTGGCCAAGCGAAGTATCACCAAGAAGTACTGAACAAAAATTTTGCCCAACGAGAATACCTGAAAGCAAGCGCATGGTTGTGCCGGAATTGCCTGCATGTAATGGCGTAGAAGGTTCGTGCAATCCACGGCGTCCTTTGCCATGTAATAGAATATAATTCCCATGATCTTCCACTTCAATTCCAAGCTGCTTAATACATGAAAGTGTACTGAGAGGATCCGCTGCGTTCGAGCAGGAATATATTTCAGAGACGCCATCTGCAATCGCGCCTATCAAAAGAGCTCGATGCGAAATGGATTTATCACCGGGGACCTGCAGATTTCCCCGGAATCCATGTATTTGTGGAATAGTAAAATTCATAAAAGAAATCCTCACACCATGTAAAAACTGTTTGTGATGTGAGGATATGTACTCCTTGCATTATGCACTAATTAATGACGCGGATGCCGATCATCTCTGCCGCCACGATGATCCGTTTTTTTGCGTTCACGGGAACGCTTCATCTCCTCGCTCGCGTTTTCCCCACCGGGCAGTAATGCTTTATGACTGAGACTCATTTTTCCTTCTGAATCGATATGCATTAATTTCACTTCAAGTATGTCGCCTACTTTCACAAAGTCGTCAACTTTTTCGACACGCTGCACATTCAATTGAGAGACGTGCACAAGCCCTTCTTTTCCAGGAAGAATTTCAACGAACGCTCCAAAGTCCGTAATTTTTTTCACCGTTGCTTTGTACACTTTATCTATTTCCGGTACTTCTGCAAGACCACGAATATAGAGCATCGCTTTATCCGCAGACTCCTTTTCTACAGCTGCAACAGTTACCGTTCCATCATCTTCCACATTGATTTCTGCACCGCTATCTTTCACGAGCTGACGAATATTTTTGCCGCCTGGTCCGATCAATGCACCAATCATATCGACCGGAATCTTTATTGTTTCCAAACGAGGTGCATACTGCGAAATATCAGTCCGTGCTGCTGGAATGCACTTGGCCATGATATCAAGAATATGCATTCGACCTGCTTTCGCCTGAGCAAGTGCTTTCTCAAGAATCTCAAATGAAATACCTTTGATCTTGATATCCATTTGGAATGCAGTAATTCCAGCATCTGTTCCAGCAACTTTAAAATCCATATCACCAAGATGATCTTCGTTCCCAAGAATATCACTCAGAATGGCAACTTGATCAGATTCTTTTACTAAGCCCATGGCAATACCGGCAACGGCACGTTTCATAGGAACACCGGCATCAAAAAGTGCAAGCGTACCCGCACAAACTGTCGCCATCGAGGACGAACCGTTTGATTCGAGAATATCAGAAACTACGCGAACGGTGTACGGAAAATCCTTTTCAGTAGGAATCAATCTTTTCAATGAACGCTCTGCAAGATTTCCATGACCAATTTCACGCCGACCGGTCGAGCCAAGTTTTCCGACTTCACCAACTGAAAACGGCGGGAAATTATAGTGGAGCATGAAACGCTTTGTTGTTTCTGGCAGCAGACCTTCGAGTACTTGTTCATCCATTTTCGTACCTAGTGTCGCACTTGTAAGACTTTGTGTTTCGCCTCGAGTAAAAAGCGCTGAACCGTGAGTACGTGGCAAAATTCCAATTTCGCAAGTTATTTGCCGAATGTCCGTTAAACCGCGGCCATCAAGACGCTTGCCTTCATTGAGAATGGTCGATCGCATTGCATCACGCTCGATATCGTGGAGCAATTCGTCTATGAGAAGCTCTTTTTCAGGATATTTTTCTGCCAAGGAAGCCTTAACATCGTCGCACACTTTATTCGTTGCTTCAGACCGTTCCTCTTTCGTCATCACAGTCCGGCTCAACTGTTTCAAGTGAGCTTCTGCAAGGATTACTACTTCCTCTTTCAAACCGGATAGAATTTCCGGTACGATAATATTCCGCTTTGGCTTGTTGATTTCTTTAGCAAGCTCAATCTGAATAGAACAGAGGCTCTTGATTGCTTCATGCCCGACACGGAGTGCTTCAAGCAAATCGTTTTCTGAAGCTTCGACAGATTCACCTTCGACCATGACAATAGAATCAGATGTTCCGGCTACAGTAATGTCTAAGTCGCTTGAATCTAATTCCTTGAACGTAGGATTCACAATATATTTTCCACCAACACGGCCCACACGTACTTCTGCAATTGGACCATCAAAAGGAATATCAGAGACCATGAATGCCGCTGATGCCGCGCATGCGCCAAGAACGTCTCCATCGTGTTCCATATCCGAAGAATACACTGTAACGAGAACTTGTGTCTCATTTTTGTACGCTTTAGGAAACATCGGTCTAATAGGACGATCAATCAAGCGCGATGATAATATTTCTTTTTCTGTTGGACGTCCTTCTCGCTTGAAAAATCCAC
>Ga0182021_10003005_pt1 | contig 19831 bp, 17 predicted proteins | sample 612E3MmetaG_FD_120493 | JGI IMG/M metagenome (GOLD analysis project Ga0182021, IMG submission 120493) | Permafrost microbial communities from Stordalen Mire, Sweden - 612E3M metaG (Illumina Assembly) | ecosystem: Environmental > Terrestrial > Soil > Wetlands > Permafrost | place: Sweden... | reverse complement strand
TGTGATCCCGCATGGCACGGCCGATCAGCTGCAAGCGCAGCAGCCTGCCGAAGTGCAGGCGGTGGTCGATGGGGTTGATTCAATCTCCGGGCAGCAAGTGGTGTCCCAGTTGGAGCAGCGCAGCCGCCTCTTCTCGTTGAAGCTGCTGCCGGTGGGCAGCCGTGCTGCGCCGATCGGGTTGCTCGACACCCGTCTGGTCGCCTGGTACAACCCGTCGATTAAATCGCTGTACAGCATGGTGCCCGGTCTGATCGCCGTGGTGTTAATCATGCCGGCCTTGGCGCTGGCGCTGGCCTTTGCGCGCGAAAAAGAACTCGGCTCCTTCGAAGGATTAGCGGCCACGCCCATGCGCGGCGTCGAATACATCTTCGGCAAGCTGCTGACCTATCTGGGCTTTGGCATGCTGAGCATGGTGCCGATTCTGATCGCGTCGCTGGCGTGGTTCCATGTGCCTTTGCGCGGCACCCTGATCGATCTGGCGGCGGTGACACTGTGCTATTTCATCGCCACCTTTGGACTCGCGCTGCTGGTCGTCAACTTCGTCAAGAGTCAGCAGGCCGCCATGCTGTTTATGATCCTGGTGTTCTTCATTCCCAGTTTCTTTTTGACGGGCCTGATTCTGCCGATGGATACCAGCTCGCCCGTCATGACCCTCATCAGCGGCCTGTTGCCCGCTTCACATTACGTGTTGCTGGCGCGCGGCGTCTTTTTGAAAGGACTGGATTTGGCAGCGCTCTCCGGCCCGATCGGGATCCTGCTCATCATCGGCGGTGTGACGTTGACGCTCAGCCTGGTCGTGTTCAAGAAACGCATTAACTGAAAAGTGAAGAGTGATGAGTGAACTAAAAAATCGCTGTTCGTTATTCACTCATCACTTTTCACTCATCACTGTTCAGTCATCATGTTCTTTCGCATTGGTAATCTCGCCCAAAAAGAATTACTCCAACTCACGCGCGACGTGATGATCCTGATCCTGGTGCTGATCGGGCCGATGCTGCAACTGGCTTTGATTGCGCGCACCACCACGCAGGGCTTTCATCATCAGCCGATCGTCGTGGTCGATCAGGATCACAGCCAGCTCAGCCGCGAGCTCATCACGGCCTTCAACAACACGGAAGAGCTAAAAGTCGTGGCCTATCTCGACTCGCCGGATCAGATTGATCCGTGGCTCGATCAGGCGCAGGCTATTATGGTGGTAACAATCCCGGCGGGCCTGGAAGCCGATCTGGCGCGTGGCGCGCCGCAGGTGCAGCTGCTGGTCGATGGCACGAAGAGCACCAGCGCGAATTACGCCATCGGGGCGGCTACCGGAGCGATCAGTGCCGTGGCGGCGAAGCAACAAGCGGCTCAGAGTCGCACGCTGCCCGCCATCGTGGTGCGCCCACAGGTGCGCTTCAATCCCACGTTCAACGTCTCGTTCTTTGTCATCAGCGCACAGTTGGGTTTCATCATCTATCAGGTGGCGTTGATCGTCGCCGCGCTGGGCATCACGCGCGAGCGTGAGCTCGGCACGCTGGAACAGCTGCTCGTCACACCCTTGCAGCGCGTGGAATTGATCATCGGCAAGGCGATTCCCGCCGTGATTGTGGGCGTGGTCAATTTCTTCATCATGGTGCTCATCGTCACGCAGGGCTTCAACCTACCCATGCGCGGATCGTTCGGGCTGCTGCTTTTTCTATCGACGTTGTTCATCATCGCCGAAGTGGGCTGGGGACTGATGATTTCCGCCTTCTCGCATACGCAGCAGCAAGCCGTGCTCTTCGTGTTTGTGTTGGCGATGACGGACATGGCCTTTTCCGGCTACACCGTGCCAGTGGAGCGCCTGCCGCAAGCGATGCAGTGGCTGGCGCAGCTCTTTCCGTTTCAACATTACCTGCAAATCCTGCGCGGTGTCATGCTGCGCGGCGCGGATTTATCGATTTTGTGGCCGCAGGCTGTGGCGCTCGTCGTGCTGGCGATAGCCAGTGTGGGTGTGGCGCTGTTTGCGCTGCGCCGAAGGTTGGATTGATTATGAAGAAAACCATTCTCCTCACCGGAGCAGCTGGCGCGATCGGGTTGGAAACCTTGCGGGAGTTGGTGCGTCGCAAGGAGCAGGCCACGATCCGTGTATTGGAAATCCGCAATAAGCGCACAGAGAAAATCCTGCAACCCTTCAGCGGCGAGGTAGACATCTGTTGGGGCGATCTCACCGATCGGGCTTCGATTGAAGCGTGTGTCAGGGAGGTGGACGCCGTGATTCATCTCGCGGCCATCATCCCGCCGCTGGCCGATCATCGACCGGCGCTGGCCGAGCGTGTGAATGTGCAGGGCACGCAGAATTTGATCGAGGCGGTGCAGCACCATGCGCCACAGGCGTTTTTCCTGTATACATCATCGGTGTCGGTGTATGGCGATCGGGTGGAGAACCCGTGGATCCGTGTGACCGATCCGTTGTGCCCCAGCGAGGGCGATTATTACGCGGTGACGAAGATTAGAGCGGAACAGTTGGTGCGGGCTTCGGACTTGCCGTGGAGCCTCATTCGTTTGACAGGCATCTTCAGCCCGCAGCAAAAAATCGATCCGTTGTTCTTTCACATGCCGTTGAATACGTGCATCGAAATGGCGACGACGCGTGACACGGGCTATGCCTTGGCGCAAGTCGTGGAGCATGTGCCTGAATTGCAGGGACGCACGTTCAATCTGGGCGGCGGTGCGGCGTGCCGCGTGGTCTATCGAGATTTGCTGCGCGGCTGCTTTGCGCGCACCGGCCTGGGCGATTTGGATTTTCCGGCGGACGCGTTTGCCGAGCAGAATTTTCACTGCGGCTATTTTGCGGACTCGGACGAATTGGAGCGCATCCTGCACTTTCAGCGCGATTCATTCGAAGACTATTTGGACTGGTACACGCAGAATCTGTCACCGGCGCGCAAGCGGCTGGTGACATGGCTGCGGCGCGCGATCAAACAGCAGTTGTTGCAGCGGTCAGAGCCTTATCAAGCGCTGCGACGGCGCGATGCAAAATTGATCCAGCGTTTCTTCCGCCAGACCAAGCGACCGGCGGCGTTTGGTGAGTGATGACGAGCCGCGAAGCTGAGCCCTCGATCATTCGGGTTGAAAAACTGACGCGCGTCTTCAAGAAGAAGATCACGGCGCTGTACGAGATTGATCTGTCGATCGAGCGCGGCGAGATCTTCGGGCTGGTGGGACCCGATGGCGCAGGCAAGACGACGGCGCTGCGCCTGATGGCGGCGGTGATGACGCCGACGGCGGGCCGTGTCACGATTGCGGGTCATGACAGCGTGAAGGATGCGGAGAAAATCCGCGCGCACGTGGGTTACATGCCGCAGAAGTTCAGCCTGTATGGCGATCTGAGCGTGCGCGAGAATCTGGAATTCTATGCCGACATCTTTGGCGTGCACGGCGTGGAACGTCAACGCCGCTTCGATCAGGTGCTGAGTTTCGCGCATATGGGCCACATCACCGATCGGCGCGCTGGCAAACTATCGGGCGGCATGCAGAAGAAACTGGGCCTCGCCTGCACGTTGATCCATCGCCCCGCGGTGTTGCTGCTCGACGAGCCGACGACGGGCGTCGATCCGGTGAGCCGCCGCGAGTTCTGGGATTTGCTGACCGAACTGCATGTTCAGGGTACCACCATCGTCATCAGCACGCCCTACATGGATGAAGCCGAACGCTGCAATCGCATCGGCCTGTTGTTCAAGAGCCGATTGATTGAGTGCGGCACGCCGCGTGAGATCAAGGCGATGGTGCGCGGGCAAGTGTTGGAACTTCACCCCGATCGGCTGGAGGCGGCCCGCGCGGTGTTGGAGCAACAACCTGACGTATTGGAGGTTCAAATTTACGGCACGTTATTACACATCTTTGTGGAAGATGCCGTTGTGACATGGCCGCGTTTGCGGGTCGTGTTAAGCGACAACGGCGTGACGGTCGATAACATGCGCGTGATCCATCCGCGCATGGAAGAGGCGTTTATTTCGTTGATTCGCGGGAGAAAGGAAACGTGATGCGTGTTGCGTCCCACAGGGAGGCTGCGCACTGGTGCGTAATACGTGCGATTGTTTTGTGTGCGGTGTTGGCCGCGTGTTCGAGTTCGAAAGTGGCTCCACCACCGCGTTCGACGGCGTCAGCGGCTACCGCGTTGCCAGCAAAGGTAGTGCGTGCTGAGCAAATATTGTCGACAACGACAGCACGGATTGCAGCGGTGATACTGAACCGGTCATGATTGCGTCGGGCTGGAAGTTGGCGTGGCAGAAAGTTTTCGATGATCGCATTGCGCGGCCTCCGACCGTAGATGGGTCGCAAATGCTATTGGTCGAACGGGCCGACGCGCGACCAGCGACATTGCAGGATACATTTTTGGCAATTGATCCTCGAAGCGGGAATCTGATGTGGAAGATAGCCGATGCGAGTAATCCAGTTCCCCATAAAGCTCGTTACATGTTGAGCATTAAGTCCAGCCCAAAATACTGGTTGTTGCTTGTTCAGTACGTGAAGCCTGATGGGCAATCTACTCCTAATCCAGTGCAGTATGAACTGGTTGTCGATCGGCAATCAGGCCGAGTTGTTTTTGATAGTGGTGTGAGCGCTAGCGGTTCAGCAGGGGCGATTGCGATTTCAGACGATGCGCTCTTTGACTATTACGACGGAGGACAGGGCGGCGTGTTTGTTGGCCTGGTCATGCGTCGCGTTGATTTGCCAGCTGGCACGACTCGCTGGATGGCGCCGTGGGATTTACGTGGACCACGCGGTTTGTTTATGGTCAATGACCAGTTGATTAACTTTTATGAAACTGAGGTTCAACACTATAATCCAATCGATGGAAAACTGATCAAGACTGCCGAGCTGGATATTTTACCAATTTACAACGATATCTTCATCCAAGATCAGATCGCCGTAGCGCGCTCGGAAAGTCTTGCGCACCCAGAGAAGCAGGGGATCCAAACCTTTGATTTACAGAATTTTACGCGGAAATGGTTTACCAAAGTCAGCTATCGTTATCAGAGGGACTCGAATGCTTTTTGGGGTGAAATCCCCTCGATCACTGTTACACCAGATTCTATTTACGTGTTCAATGCTCGGGATACCCTCTTGCGACTCGATCTAAAAACTGGGAATACCTTGTGGGCAACGCCGTCACTAGGCCCTGAAGCTATGTCACGACCGGTTGTTATGAATGGTCAAGCATATGGACTTTTTGCCGACGGAACAATTCGTGCCTTCTCTGTAGCTGACGGTAGCCCTGTAGGTATTGTCGCACGAACACCACTATGGTACTGGGGTGGTCCAGACGAAACGCGCGATTTCCTTGATCTGATCGGTGGGTTAGGCGTGGCCGACAACACCCTCATTGTTACCACGGGCTGTCGAAATGTGTTCGCGCTTCAACGTGAACCTTAACGCCCCCACGCACTACGCACCACGCACCACGCACTATGGAAAACGATAACGTGCCAAACAATCCTTCTTTCGCCATCGAAACTGAAAATCTTTCCAAGCGCTTCGGCCAATTCGTCGCCGTGAATAGCGTGACGTTCAACGTGCGGCGCGGGACGATCTTCGGTTTTCTGGGGCCGAACGGGGCGGGCAAGACGACGACGATGCGCATGCTGCTGGGGCTGCTCAAGCCTTCGGGCGGGCGGGCTAAACTGCTGGGCTACGATGTGGCCCATCAACCGCGCGCGGTTAAGCAGCGCATCGGTTACATGAGCCAGCGCTTCAGCCTGTACGATGATCTGACCGTGGAAGAGAACCTGAAGTTCTTCGGCCGCACCTATGGCCTGCGCGGCGAGCGGCTCCGCGAACGGATTCAATTCGTGTTGAAGATGGCGGATCTAATCGGGCGGGAGAAAACCGCCGGACGCGAACTGGCGGGCGGCTTCCGGCAGCACATGGCGCTCGGCGCGGCGATCCTGCACGATCCCGAATTGATCTTCCTGGATGAGCCGACGGCAGGCGTCGATCCGGTGAGCAGGCGATCGTTCTGGGAACTGCTCTATCAACTGGTGAACGACGAAGGCGTGACGGTGTTTGTGACCACACACTACATGGATGAGGCTGAACAGTGTCAGGAATTGGCGTTCATTCACGGCGGCCAGATCGTGGCGCAAGGCTCGCCGGTGCAGCTCAAAGAGACGTTGATGCACGGCAGCGTGATCGAACTCACGCCCGACGATCCGCCGGAAGCGATGCGATTGTTGAAGCAGGCGCGGGCTGAAGAAAAATTGACGGCGGATGATGTGGCGCTGTACGGCGCGCAGATTCACATCGTGGCGCAAGATGCGGCGTTGACGCAGCGACAAATTTCCGCGGTGTTGCACGCGGGTGACGTGAAATTCGATCCGCCGGAAGTGATTTTGCCATCGTTGGAAGACGTGTTCTTGTCGGCGATACGATAGATGTGCCGACGCTCGCGCTGGATGACAATCCAGCGCTGAAAACGGCGGACTTTCGTCCGCCTTGAGCTTTGGATAAGCAGGTGGATGTATGAAGTCGAAAATCTGGATTGTCGGAATTTTGTTTGTGGTGGGCGCGGTCAGCGCCATCGCCGTGGCCCGATCGAGTCAAGGTGGCCCGATCGGCGAGTGGAACGCATCGGGCTTCATCGAGGCGGAAGTGATCTCGATCGCGCCGGAAATTGCGGGACGCATTACAGCGCGACCGGTATCTGAAGGTGATGAGGTGAAGCAAGGCGATGTCATATTGAAATTGGAAGATGACATCCTCGCCGCACAAGTCGATCTGGCGCGCGGCAAGTTGTATGAAGCACAAGCAGTGTTGGCGCAGGCCAAGGCCGGGGCGCGCGCACAAGCCATCGCCAAAGCGGAAGCACAGTTGAAGTTGGCGCAGACCGGAGAAGATGCGGCGCGGCAAGCGTGGCGTGATACGCAAGCCCTGCGCGACAATCCGCAGATGCTCGACGTACAGCTCGCAGCGGCAAAGGCGCAAGTCGAGGCGACGAAGCAGCAGCTCGCTGCGGCGCTGTTGCAGCGCGACATTGCCGAGAAGGCGTGGAAAGATTACGGTGCCACCTCGGATAAATTGGCCGATGTGCCACCCGCCTATCGACCGAGCTTGCCCACGCAATACTACGACATCCCCTATCAATGGGAACAAGCATTGTCCGCCGTCAACGTGGCGCAAGCCAACTATGACGCGGCGCGATCCGCGCTGAAGAATTTGCAAGCACAACGATCGAATCCGCAAGAGGCGCAGACGCAGGTCGATGCGGCGCAGGCCGGAGTTCGAGCGGCCGAAGCACAAGTGGCGCAAGCGCAGGCCGGTTTGAATGGCTCGCAGGCGGGCGCAACGCCGGAACAGATCGACGCCGCGCAGGCGCAGGTGGATGTGGCGCAGGCCGCGTTGGAAGCCGCGCAGACACAGTTGAGTAAGACCATCATCACAGCGCCCGCGAACGGCGTAATCGCGGCCACGAGTGTTCACACAGGCGAACTCGCCGCGCCGAACCTCACTGCTTTGGAGTTGGCTGATCTCGATCAGGTGACGTTGACGATCTTTGTGCCGGGCGGCGCGATCGGCCAATTCTCGATCGGGCAACCGCTCAACGTGCGGGTGGATGCCTTTCCCGATCGGGTCTTCCCCGGCTCGATCGTCTACATCAGCGATCAAGCCGAATTCACGCCGCGCAGTGTCCGCACGGCCGACGAGCGCACGAAGTTAGTTTATGCTGTGAAGATCAAACTCGCTAATCTCGATCACGCATTGAAGCCCGGCCTGCAAGCCGAGGCGGAAGTGAAATAGCAAGAGGCAGGAGGCAAGAGGCAAGAGGTAAGATGAATAAGTATTGCTTGATGGTGCGTGATGCGTGGTGCGTGGTCCGTAAGGGCCGTTACGCAGTACTCGTTACTTTATTACTGTTGACGGCTTGCCAATCCAACGGCAACACGACGGCGGCCAATCGCTTCAGTGGCGTCATCGAGGGCACCAAGGTCAATGTCGTGACGGAGGTCGGCGGACGCATCATCAATCTGGCCGTCGATCAAGGGGATAGCGTAGCGGCGGGTCAGCCGATCGTGACGTTGGATGAGGCCGCGTTGCTGGCGCAAGTCAAACAGGCGCAGGCCGCTGTGAGTGCTGCCGAAGCCAACCTCGCGCAAGTCAAAGCCGGATCGCGCCAGGAAGAGATCGAAGCGGCGGCGGCGGCTGTGCAACAGGCCGAGGCCGAACAAGCGGGCGCGGTGTTGACGCTGAGCAACACGCTCAAGCTTCGCGATAATCCGCAGCAACTGGATGCACAGTTGGACGCGGCGCGATCGGGCGTGAAATTGGTCGAGCAGAGCGTGTCGGTGGCGCAGACCAAGCTGGCTGAAGCACGATACTGGCGTGACTTCTACGACAATGATCACAGCAAGCACGAAACGCTCGACAAGCAGATCGGCATCGCGCAGAAAAATCTGGAGGCGGCACAGGCACAATTGAATGGCGCTAAGGCGCAGCTCGCCGCGTTGCAGGCGATGCGCTCGAATCCGATTGGATTGCAAGCACAGGTAAATCAAGCGCACGGTGCGTACAGCCTAACCGTGGCAAGCGCCGCCGTAGCTGCCGCGAACCTCGCCGATTTGAAAGCGGGCCCCACGTTGGAAGATATTGCTGTGGCCGAAGCGAAAGTGCAGCAAGCGCAGGCGCAGTTGAAACTGGCGCAGGCTTATCGATCACGGACGCAGATTGCCGCGCCGTTGACGGGCCTGGTCACGGATCGATCGGCGCATGTGGGCGAAACGGTGCAGCCCGGATCGCCGCTGCTTTCGATCGTTAATCTCGATACGGTGGATATGATCGTCTATGTGCCGCAGGCCCAGCTGCCGCGGGTAAAGATTGGATCGCCGGTGAAGGTCTACGCAGATGCTTACCCGAATGAAGTCTTCACGGGCGAGGTAGCCTCCATCGCACAGCAGGCCCAGTTCTCGCCGCGCGACACGCAGACCAAAGACGATCGCACCAACATCGTGTTTGCGGTGAAGGTGCGCCTGCCTAATGCGGATCAACGCTTGAAGGCTGGCATGACGGCGGATGCAGAGATTGAATTGCAATAGGGCTGGCGTCAAACGTCCGGATTTGAGGCTTTAGCCGGGTAAATCAACCACAGACCAACCCGGCTAAAGCCTCGAATCCAGATACGACTTTGCAAAACACAAAGATGACGTTCGATCCTCGTGTTGCACTTCAATATGCTGCTTCCCTCTCCCGTCCGCGCCGCGTGGGATCGGGCGAGGATGAGAAAGTCGCGCAGGAGATTGAGGAGCGCTTGCGCGGTTGGGGCTGGCACGTCGAGCGGCAGCCGTTCACGTTTTCCACAGCCTCCGAAGTGTTTTTGAAGTTGTTCATTCTGGCCAGTGTGTTGCTGGTAGCCGCGTTGCTTGTCTGGCCTGAGCGCGTATTGGCCGTGATGCTAGTAGTGCTCATCGCCATGTTCATGCCGCTACAGCGCAGTGTGCAGGCGCGGGCGTTGGAGCAGAACGGGCGCGGGTTGAAGTGGGGTAAACACTATACCACGGCAAACCTGATCGCCCGTCCGTCATTGCGAGGAGCGCTTCCCAGCGACGAAGCAATCTCCGTCCACAATGGAGATTGCTTCGCGTCCTTCGACTCCGCGGCCGCTGCGCGCAGCTGCCGCTCCGCTCGGGACGCTCGCAATGACGAGACGCCTCACCTCTATCTCGTCGCTCACTACGATTCCAAAAGTCAACGCATGCCTTTGGTGATGCGGATGACGTTGTTCATGCTGGCCATCAGCGCTGGATTGATCCTCGTGGTGTTGACACTGTTCGATGTGTCTACGGTGCTTCGCCTCCCGATCGGCTTACTCGCCCTCGCGTCGGCCGTTCCGCTGTTGTTGCTCGATGTCGGCAACACCTCTCCCGGTGCGATCGATAACGCCTCCAGTGTTGGCTTGATTTTGCATCTGGCCGAGCTACTGGCGCAGCGCACCGCTTGGCAAGACAAGCTACAGATGACTCTTCTGATTCCCAGTGCTGAAGGAATGACGTTGATGGGTTCGGTGGCTTACGTCACGGCGCACGAAGCGCTGCTGCGCGATCAAGCAGAACGCGGCGGCCTGCGCGTGCTCAACTTCGACGGCGTCGGCGTGGACGGTGACCTGTACTTCATCGGCGGTTCGCGTCAACGTCAAAACGGTGATAGGATAAATTTACTGACGTGTGTGCAAGACGCTTGCGCGGAACTGCATTTACCTTTGAAACGATTTGGTTTCATCGGCGCACTGTTCGATCACATTCCGTTTGCCCAGCGCGGCTTCGATGCGATCTCGCTGATCACGGTGGGCCGGGCCAGCCGATCGGTGCACACGCCGCAAGATTCAATCGATCAGCTGCACCTGCGCGGCTTCGATCAGGCGGGGCAGGTTGCCCTACACATGATCGAACGTATGATCGGAGGCATAGCATGAATAACACCATGACGGCTGTGCCCGGTATCCGGGTGGGACATGCTCAAAACGATGAAGCGCTGACGGGCTGCACGGTGATCGTGTGCGAAGATGGCGCAGTCGGCGGCGTCGATCAGCGCGGGGGTGCGCCGGGTACGCGCGAGACGGATCTGCTGCGGCCCATGCATCTGGTCGAGAAGGTGCACGCGGTTCTGCTCACGGGCGGATCGGCGTTTGGGTTGGACGCGGCGACAGGCGTAATGCGCTATCTGGAAGAACGCAAGATCGGATTCAATGTGGGCGTGGGGCGCGTCCCGATCGTTCCGGCGGCGGTGCTCTTCGATCTGGCGTTAGGCCGGGCCGATGTGAGACCGGATGCCGCTATGGGGTATCAAGCCTGTGGGAATGCGACGACGACGGCGGTCAGCGAGGGCAACGTCGGCGCGGGTTGCGGCGCGAGCGTGGGAAAAATCTTCGGCATGGGCCAGGCGATGAAATCCGGTCTGGGCACGGCTAGTGTTGATCTCGGCGGCGTGATCGTCGGCGCGATCGTGGCGGTGAATGCCTTTGGCGATGTGATCGATCCACAGACGAATCACATCATCGCCGGGGCGCGATCGGTGCAGCGTGGGCCGATCAAAGTTGGATCGAGCGGTTACTTTGCCGATACGCTGGCCACATTGCGCAGTTTCATCGGGCGGACCAGCATGGGCTTTGCCACGCGATCGAATATGGTGATTGGTGTAGTGGCGACCAATGCCCGCTTGAGCAAAGAAGAAGCGAACAAAGTGGCGCAGATGGCGCACGCTGGTTTAGCGCGCGCGATTCGACCGGCGCATACCATGCTAGACGGCGATACCCTTTTCGCGTTATCGACGGGAGATAAGAAGGCCGATGTGAATATCGTCGGGGCGTATGCTGCGGAAGTTTTCGCGCAGGCCATCGTGCGGGCGGTGCGGGCCGCCAAACCAGCTGGCGGCTTGCCCGCGATTACCGAGTAGAAGAGTAGAATTTGGGTCTTGACAGGCAGGCTCAACGCGACTAAAATCACGCGCAATTTGCCGCCATGAAGAAACAACGCAAACTGATCTTAATCAAGCAACACCATCTCTTCAGCGTGCCGACGAAGCAGCGCGAGCCCGCTGATCATCCCTTTGTTTTGTAAGAGCCGACTCTGATTGTCGGCTCTTTTTTTGCGTACTGACCAGAGAGGAGAGACAGCATGACGACATTGAGATTGCCTGGATTGATCGATGTGCACGTCCATTTGCGCGAACCGGGGGCCACGCACAAAGAGGATTATGATACGGGTACGGCGGCGGCGCTGGCCGGTGGCTTCACCTGCGTGCTCGATATGCCCAACAACACGCCGCCGATTACGAATGCCGAGACGCTGGCGGCTAAGAAGCAGCTGGCCCGATCGCATGCGCGCTGCGATTACGGCATTCATCTGGGCGCGGGCGATGACAACGTCGAGACGGCTTATCAATTAGCGCCGCAGGTGACGGGCTTGAAGATGTACCTCGATCAGACGTTTGGCCCGCTGCGGCTGGATGATCTGGATTCGTTGCAAAAGCACATGGAACGCTGGCCCGCCGATCGGCCTGTGCTGTGCCACGCGGAAGGGCGCACGGTGGCGGCGTGCATTCTGGTGGCACATCTCACCGGCAAGCATGTGCACATCTGCCACGTCAGCCGCAAGGACGAGATCGAATTGATCCGCAAGGCAAAGGAGAAGGGCATTAACGTGACGTGCGAAGTGACGCCCCACCACTTCTTCCTCACGGATGAGATCGCCAACACGATCGGCTTCGGGCGCTCCGAAGTGCGGCCACGTTTGGCGAAGGACGCCGATCGGCAAGCGCTACGCTCGAGCCTCGAAGTGATCGACTGCTTTGCGACGGATCACGCGCCACATACGTTGCTCGAGAAGGAATCACCGAAGCCGCCGCCCGGTTTTCCCGACTTAGAGACAGCGCTGCCGCTGTATCTGGAGTTGGTGCGCGAAGGGCTGATCTCGATCGAGCAGCTAATCGATCGGGCGGTGAACAACCCGCGCCGCTTGTTCCATCTGCCCGATCAGCCCGAGACGTGGATCGAAGTGGATGTCGATCAAGATTGGATCGTGCGCGGTGAGGAAATGCAAACGCGCGCGAAGTGGACACCATTTGAAGGCTGGACACTGCGCGGCCGCGTGGAGCGGGTGCTCGTGCGAGGCGCAGAGGTCTATCGATCTGGAGAAGTCCTGGCGCAGCCCGGTTCCGGGCACGATGTTCGATCCTAACACAATAAAAATTCAAAGGAGAGACGAATCATGGCAACGCGAACAATGGGAGTAGGTCGCAAGCGTTCATCAGCAGCGCATCTGCCGTTGGGTGAGCGGGGCGACGGCCGGTTTTACGGACAGCATATCTTGTCGGTGGCGCAGTTCGCGCGCACCGATCTGGAATATATTTTTGCGGTGGCCGAAGAAATGCGCTTGATGGTGGAGCGCGTAGGCACGTTCGATTTGTTGAAGGGCAAGATTCTGGCGAGCTTGTTCTACGAACCTTCGACGCGCACATCTTCATCGTTCACGGCAGCGATGGAACGCCTGGGCGGCAGCGTCATTCCCATCAGCGAAGTGAAGTATTCATCAGTGGCGAAGGGCGAATCGCTTCCGGATACAGTGCGCACGTTGGAGTGCTACTCGGACGTGATCGTGCTGCGCCATCCTGAAACGGGCGCGGCGGCAACGGCGGCGCGTTATGCGCGTAAACCCATTATCAATGCGGGCGATGGCACGGGCGAACATCCCACGCAAGCCTTGTTGGATTTGTTCACGATTCGCGAAGAACTCGGTCGCCTGGAAGGATTAACGGTGACGATGCTGGGCGATTTGAAGTACGGACGCACGGTGCACTCGTTGTCGCGCTTGCTGGCGCTGTATGGTGCGAAGTTGAACTACGTATCGCCGGAGATTCTGCGCATGCCGCCCTACATCGTGGAAGAACTGGGCAAGTTCGGCGTGGAGCAGAAAGAATACACCACGCTCGATCCGGTGTTGGCCGAGACCGATGTGTTGTACGTGACGCGTGTCCAGAAGGAACGCTTCGAAGATTTGAAGGTGTATGAATCGGTCAAGGGCGCGTTCGTCATCACACCGGAGACACTGAAGAACGCGAAGCAAGACATGGTCTTGATGCACCCGCTGCCGCGCGTCGGCGAAATCTCGATGGACGTAGACAGTGATCCGCGTGCCGCCTACTTCCGCCAGATGGAATACGGTCTGTACGTCCGCATGGCGCTGCTGGCGATGGTTTTGGGTAAAGCGTAACGAGTAACGAGTAATGCGTAATCTCCCTTCCCCTGTTGAGTGTTGCGCGAAGCGGCTCGACGGAGGAATCCCACAGGGAGGCTTCGCACGGGGCGGGGATGAGGGGACCTATGAATTTCTTTGAACAACTTGAACAACGGGCGCGTGAAGTCGATTCGCTGTTGTGTGTGGGGCTTGATCCGCGCGGGACAGATGCCGCCTCGGCGCGTGAAGAGTGCTTCCGTCTGATCGATGCGACGGCGGAATATGCCTGCGCTTTCAAGCCGAATGCCGCGTTCTTTGAAGCGTTTGGTGCGGCGGGTGTAGCGGCGTTGAAGGACGTCATCGCGCATGTGCCGCACGGCATCCCGGTGATCCTCGATGCGAAACGCGGGGACATCGCGGATACGGCCGAAGCCTATGTGCGAGCCGCGTTCGATGAACTCGGCGCGCAAGCCATCACGCTGAATCCGTATCTGGGGGGAGAAGCGCTGCGGCCTTTCTTAGCCCGATCGGATCGCGGCGCCTTTGTGCTCTGCAAAACCTCGAATCCCGGCGCGGATGAATTTCAAGGGAGCATGATGCGGGATGCAGGATGCACGCTGTATGAGATGGTGGCACAGCATGCACAAGAGTGGAACGCGAATGGCAATGTTGGGTTGGTCGTCGGCGCGACCGATCCGCAGGCCTTAGCGCGGGTTCGTACGGCGGCACCGGATTTGTGGTTTCTGGTGCCCGGTGTCGGCGCGCAGGGCGGCGATCTGCAAGCCTCGCTCGAGGCAGGTCTGCGCCCCGATGGACTTGGCTTGTTGATCAATGTTTCGCGGGCGATCTCAAAAGCCGCTAACCCCGGCGCGGCGGCAAAGCAGATTCGTGATGACATTAACGTGGTGCGTCCCACAGGGAGGCTGCGCACTGGCGCGTGTTCCGTGTCTGCTCTTACGCACCACGCACGACGTACTACGCTTTCTCAATTGGCTCAAGACCTTGTCGCTTCCCAGTGCGTGCGTTTCGGCCAGTTCAAACTCAAGTCCGGGATCATGTCGCCGATCTATCTCGATTTGCGGAGATTGGTTACACATCCGCAAATCCTCAAGCGGGTGGCGCAAGCCTATGCGACGACTTTGAAGGAATTGTCGTTCGATCGACTGGCGGGCATTCCATATGCGGCGCTGCCGATCGCGACGGCCATCTCGCTGGAGATCAATCGCCCGCTCATCTATCCGCGGCGCGAGGCGAAAGATTACGGCACCAAGGCGCTCATCGAAGGCGATTACCAGCCCGGCGAAACCATCGTGGTGATTGACGATCTGGCAACCACCGGCGGATCGAAGATCGAGGCGATTCAGAAATTGGAAGAAGCCGGGCTGAAAGTGCGCGACATCGTCGTGTTGATCGATCGCGGGCAGGGGGCCGGGCCGATGTTGGCCGAAGCCGGTTATCAATTGCATGCGGTTGTGAATCTGCTCGACTTGCTGCCGGAGTGGCTGCGGTTGGGCGCGATTACATCGGATCAGTTTGAGGAAGTTAAGGTATTTCTGGCTATGTGATTGTTGGGCCGCGAAGGCTACAGAGGAATATTTCAATGCAAAAACCACTCACACAGAAAGATATTGTTGATGGCCTCAAAAAGCTAGGGCTTGAACGTGGTGCAGCGGTTGAAGTTCATAGCTCTCTGAGTAGTGTGGGCTTTGTGGAAGGCGGTGCGTCTACCGTAGTCAATGCCCTGACGGATGTAGTGGGAGAAGAGGGAGCTATTGTCATGTCTGCCTATCTCGTGACTCCCCCGCTTCCTCTTACAGAAGAAGAAAAGGCAAAAGGAATAATCGCTAAAGTCCGATTGCTTGACGAAAATGCAGATTGCAAAACAGGGATGGGGATTATTGCTGACACCTTTTGCAAGTGGCCGAATACGTGTATGGGCCAAGGCGAACACCGTGTATGTGCGTGGGGGCATGACGCACATCTTCACAGCCAGGGATACTCATACTTGTTGTCAATCGATGGTTGGGTTCTTTTGCTCGGAGTGGATATTAACCAATGTTCCAGTATGCATACTGCGGAAGGCAAAGTGGAATGGCCGAAGGCGATAACGGAGTATTTTCGATTGCCGGAAGAGATACAACGTCAATACCCTGACACCGAATGGTACGTTCAATATCATGATCCTCGCAACCCCATGCCTGAAAACGCATGGGAAAAAGTGAGGATTGAAGCAGAACGAAGGGGGCTGATAAAGCGGGGCCGAATAGGGAAGGCAGAGTGCCTCTTCTTTAAGGGAAAGCCAGTGGTCGACCTTTATGAAGAGTTTCTACGAACTGACCCTTTCAAACTATTTGGTGTCGGAAAAGAATAATGGACATGCAGTCATGAGAAGGCGGCCCAACAACCGCATGAACACCGACCCGACGCTCCGCGCCTTATGGATCGCTGTCAGAGCCAACAGAAAGTCCGCCGTAAAGTCGGCTGCGGAGCGAGCGCCGCGCCGGGCGGGTCATGCGGGACGTTAGGACAGAGAGACGGAGGGATTTTCTCTATCCCTCTGTCTCTCAATCTCTCTGTCACTCCTCTTCTCTCTTTCATCTGACTGAGGTTCTATGTACAACACCATCCGTCCCCTTCTCTTCAAACTCGACCCCGAGGTCATTCACAAGATCACGCTAAACTTGATCAAATGGGCGGGCATTCTGCCGCCGACGTATGCCTTGTTGCGTGCCATCTTCGAGGTGAACGATCCGCGTTTGCAGGTGGAGGCGTTCGGCGTGAAGTTCCGCAATCCGATCGGGTTGGCCGCAGGCTACGACAAAGATGGTGTTGGCGTGCGTGGCCTCAGCGCGCTGGGCTTCGGGCACGTGGAGGTCGGAACGGTGACGCGCCAGAGGCAGAGCGGCAATCCCAAACCGCGCGTGCTGCGGGTGATCGAGTCGCAGGGTGTGATCAACAGCATGGGCTTTCCGAATAACGGCGTAGACGCGTTGAAGGTTCGACGCGGCGAGGCGAAAGTCGGCATCAACATCGGCAAGAGCAAAGACACGCCTATCGAGCAGGCGGCCGAGGATTACGTGGAACTGTTCAAGCAAGTCTATCGGCAAGCCGACTACGTGGCGATCAATATCAGCAGTCCCAATACGCTGAATCTGCGACAATTGCAGGCGCGCGATTACATCGAAGGTCTGCTGAAAGAAATTACGCTGGTGCGCGATGAAGTGGCGCATCCTTCGACTCCGCAACAAAAAGACGTTGCTCCGCTCAGGACGCTCGCAAGGATGGAAACTAGACGCGTGCCGGTGCTGGTCAAGATCGCGCCAGACTTGACCGAGGCAGAAATCGACGACGTGTTGGGCGCGATCGAACTAGCGGGTGTGGATGGCATCATCGCCACGAATACAACCATCGGACGTGAGGGGATTCCCGCGCAGTATCGTGATCTGAAAGGCGGCTTGAGTGGCAGACCGTTGACGCAACGCGCGACAGCCATCATCAGCGGCATCGCCCGCAAGACGAATGGCCGCTTGCCCATCATCGGTGTGGGTGGCGTGATGAATCCCTTTGATGCGCTGGCGAAGTTCGAGGCCGGTGCGACTTTGGTTCAAGTCTACACCGGCCTCGTGTATGCTGGGCCGAGTTTGGTGAAGCAGATCAATCGGGCGTGCTTGGAACGTGCGCGGTGATTCAAACGAGCATGATTCAGTCCGTCGCCGTCCTGTACCGCTCGATCAACGCCAGCAGTTGATCTTCGTCGAACTCGTCCACCAACTGGCACAGCCGCTCGATGAAGGGGCGATACTGTTCGCCGAGTTGCTCGATCTGCAAGGCCCGTTGCTTCAAGCGTGGGAGCGCGTCCTGCATGGCGAGATCGAGCAGGGCCGCCATCTCGGCGGGCGAAGGCGGTGCGAGGTGATCGTCCGACGGTTCGACGGTCGCGCCGATGTGGCCGGCCGGCTCGCGATACAGCCAGACTAGGTTCAGCTGCGCGGCCAGCAGCGCAACTAGATTTCGCATCCCCAGCAGGCCGATTCCTTGTTTCGGCAAGTTGCCGTTGAACACGTGCTGCACATCAAAGTCCCGACTATCATCCTCAATGTGTGCGATCACAGCCGCACCGCTGCGATGCAGCCGCAACTGCACGATACTGGCCTGTGCGTGGCGGGTCACATTCGTGAGCGCCTCTTGAAAAATCTCAAAAGGGCTGTTTCCACGTGCGTCTAGCAAAGGCTCGCCATGACGTCATACATCACCGACACTGACTTTAGAAAACCTCTCGAGTTTGCACCAAAAAAGTATTGACAAATGAGAAAAACCGTGTTATAAATTAGTAAGCGCTTACGCAAGCGCTTGCGTAATATGTTACGCAAGCATTTACCTTCGTAGTTATCTCACATTTTACACACAACGGATTTTCAAATAACATAACATCCTTACCAGGCGAGAGACTCATGGCTAAAGTAAGAAGCAAGGATGTTGCCGAACGTGCGGGAGTATCGATTGCGACGGTATCTCATGTCGTCAATGGAACACGATTTGTCAGCGATGAGACACGGCAAAAAGTGTTGGGCGCTATCGCGTCTTTAAACTATCGGCCTAATGCTGTAGCGCGCGGTTTAGCGACTAACAGTACCCGGAAAATTGGGCTGGTCATTTCTGAAATCTCAAACCCCTTTTTTACAGTTGCTGTGCGTGGAGTCGAAGACGAATTTCTCAGGCATGGGTATAACATCATCCTGTGCGACACAGACGAGGATCCCGAGCGCGAAAACAATTGCTTACATCTATTAGCCACGCAGCAAATTGATGGGCTGATCATTTCCCCCACCGGTGTACGGAACACATCGTTACTGGCGATGGCTGAAGCGGGTATTCCGATCATCCAACTCGACCGTAGCAGCCCGGACCTGGCAGTCCCGCTGATCGGGGTGAACAATGAAGAAGGCGCTTATCAGGCCACCCGTTATCTGATCGGCCTGGGGCATCAACGCATTGCCTGCTTGATCAATTTGGATGTCATTAGCACCCAACGAGAACGACTCAAGGGTTGGGAACGGGCTTTAAGGGAAGCGAATCTCCCTGTGAGTGAGGATTTTATCGTGAGAGCCGATCCCCATTTCTACGGCATACAGTCGGATACAGCCGGTTCTCTGCCCTTAGTCTCGCCTTCAACGCAACCTCAGAAGGCACCGAGCGCGTATGAACTGCTTCAGGACATTCTGAAGTCGCCCCGCCGTCCTTCGGCGCTCTTTGTCGCCAGTAATCAATTAACGTTGGGCGCACTATATGCCTTCAGAACATGCGGGCTAAGATGTCCAGAGGACATCTCACTGATCAGCTTCGACGACCACGATTGGGCGCCGTTATTTAGCCCACCCCTCACCGCGGTGTGTCAACCAGCCTATCGGCTGGGGCAAGCCGCAGCGCAATTGCTCATGCAGATGATCAACGGTGAAGCAGCCGAGGTCCCTTCACTGATGCCAGTGGAGTTAATCGTCAGAGCGTCATGTGCCGCACCGCCAATGGACGGTTCAGATAAGGCGTGAGTGATCTGCCGCCGAACATACGGCATATGGATTTGAAGGAGGTGGTCAAAACAAGCGCATCGTCGGACGTTGGCCTATTAAACTGTGTTCGTATCCCTCTGCCTTCACACAACAATAAGGAGAACCATGTCGTATAAACACATCGTCCCGCTGATCGTAATTGGTATGTTGCTAGCCGCTTGTGGCGGCGCGGCCCCGGCTGCAACTCAGGCCCCAGCGGCGGCCCCGGCTGCAACTCAAGCCCCAGCGGCTGCCGCTAGCCAGATTATCGTTGGTCTGATCACCAAGACCGAGACCAACCCATTTTTCGTTAAGATGAAGGAAGGTGCTCAGGCCAAGGCGAACGAATTAGGTGCCAAGTTGATGACGGGCGCCGGCGCTAAAGACGGCGACAACGAAGGCCAGGTAACGGCGCTCGAGAACATGGTCAACGCCGGGGCCAAGGGCATCCTCATCACCCCGAGCGATACCAAGGCCATCGTCCCGACTATCCAGAAGGCGCGCGACAAGGGCGTCGTCGTCATCGCCCTCGACACGGCGACCGACCCGCAATCCGCCGTCGATGCGCTGTTCGCGACCAACAACTTCAACGCCGGTCTCCTG
>Ga0182021_10003004_pt1 | contig 19841 bp, 14 predicted proteins | sample 612E3MmetaG_FD_120493 | JGI IMG/M metagenome (GOLD analysis project Ga0182021, IMG submission 120493) | Permafrost microbial communities from Stordalen Mire, Sweden - 612E3M metaG (Illumina Assembly) | ecosystem: Environmental > Terrestrial > Soil > Wetlands > Permafrost | place: Sweden... | reverse complement strand
TTCTACTTCGGCTACATGCACGCCATGAACACTGGCGGTCAGGCCGTCGGCTACCTGGCCAACGCCGCCGGGACGACCGCCAACGAGAACACCAACCAGACCTACGGCCTGGGCATGCGCTACAAGTTCTAGTCCCGACTGGAACCGCAACACCAAGCCACGAATGAAGAAGGCCCGCCATCCGGCGGGCCTTCTTCTTCTGGAACCCCAGGCTAATCTGGAATCACATCCACCACGTGGGGCAGCACCAAGACCGGGCAGGAAGCTGTCCGGATCAGGGCCGCCGCCACGCTGGACTGGACCAAGCGGTCCAATCCCTCGCGGCTATGGCTGCCCAGAACGATGAGATCGAAGTTCTCCTCCCGGGCCAATCGGCTGACCTCCTCCTCGGCCACGCCAAAGGCCATGCGACCCCGGACGGCGATCCCGCTACTGGCAAGGTCCTTCAGGAGGCCCATCATCACTCGGGCCGAGCGCCAATGGTCCAGCTCGGGACCCTGGTCGTCCGCCAGCTCCAGGACCTCGGGTCCGTGGTAACCCGACGTCTCGAAGACCTGGATCAGCTCCACCCGGGCCCTGAAGGCCAGGGCGACCTGGCGCGTCAGCTCCAAGACCGGCTTGGTGACCAGATCGGGATCGATCCTCACCAGTATCTTTTGAATGGGCCTCATGCCTGCTCCTGCGTGGGGACATGCGAATCCGGGATCGAGCCATCCTGGAGCCAGCGGTTGAGGGTCTTGATATCGATGTCCAGGCTTTCCGCGGTCCTGTTCTTGAGGCCACCACAGCGTTCCAGGGCCCACTGGGCATACCGGTGCTGCAGCTCCCGGGCGGGCAGGACATGGGTGAACACATCCATGGGATTGCCGGAATCGAAGCGGAGGGCCGGAGGCAGATCATCCACGTCGGCCAGAGCCCGCCGTCCCAGCACCACCATCCGCTGGACCACGTGGGAAAGCTCCCTGACATTGCCTGGCCACGGGTAGTCCATGAACCTGGCCAGGGCGGCGGGAGTGAAACCTTCCACTGGACTCTGGTTGAACCGGCCCCGGTAGATGCCCAGGAAATGATCGATGAGGGGAAGGATGTCCTCCTTCCGGTGTTTCAGGGCGGGGATCTCGATGGTGACGACATCCAGGCGGTAGAGCAGATCCTCCCGGAACTGTTGTCGCTGGGCCATGTCATGCAGATCCCGGTGGGTGGCCGCCAGAATCCGCACATCCACTTTCCGCTCCCGGTTGGAGCCCACGGGACGCACCGTCCCGCGTTCCAGTACATGGAGGAGCTTGGCCTGGATGGCCAGGGGGAGTTCGCCGATTTCGTCCAGAAGGAGGGTACCGGCTTCGGCCTCCGCGAATAACCCGGAGCGTTCAGAGGTCGCCCCGGTGAAGGCTCCCTTGGCATGGCCGAACAACTCACTCTCCAGCAGGGCCTCGGGCAGGGCTGCGCAGTTGATGGAGACGAAGGAACCCCTGGCCCGGGCACTCCGGGCGTGGATCGCGCTGGCCACCAGACTCTTGCCCGTGCCGGTCTCGCCCTGGATGAGCACCGGCACGTCCACAACGGCCAGCCGGTTGACCAGGTCCAGCACCTCGCGCATGGCCGGACTGGAGCCCACCAGCCCATCGATGGGCAGGTGTTCCCGAAGGGCTTTTCGCAGCCGTTGGGTTTCCTTTTGGAGATCCTGTTCTTCGAGGGCCCTTCGCAGGAAGATTTCCAACTCCTCCGGCGGAAAGGGCTTGGTGAGGTAGTGGTAGGCGCCCTGGCGGATGGAGTCCACGGCCGAATCGATGGCCCCGTAAGCGGTCATCACGATCACGGGCCGCCGGGGGTCGAGCCGCTGGCTGGCCGCCAGCAATTCCAGGCCTCCCACGCCGTCCATGCGGAGATCCGTGACCAGGGCATCCACGCCACCCGCCTCAAGGCGTTCCAGGGCGCGGGCTCCGGAATCCAGGGCCTCCGCCCGCCACCCGGCCTCGCCCAGGGCTTCAGCCAGCATCTCCGCCATCTCGATATGGTCGTCCACCACCAGGATGCATTCCGCCATGGCCCCTCCTCAGTTGACTGGCAGCCAGATCAGGACCTGGGTCCCGTGGGGCTGGGCTTTCTCGAATGTCAGGGTTCCCTTGTGCATTCGAACAATCTCCTTGGCGATGGCCAGGCCCAGGCCCGTGCCTTTCCCCTTAGGCTTGGTCGTGAAGAAGGGCTCCAGGACCCGTTCGACGAGGACATCGGGGATTCCTTTGCCCTGGTCCGCCACGACCAGACCCAGACCCCCGGCCTCGTTCCGAGCCACCAGGTCCACCCTGGACCCGGGCTTCGAGGCGTCACAGGCGTTCAGAAGAACGTTCACCAGGAGGTGCTCCAGGAGGCGGAAATCCCCCCTCAACTTGGGCAGGTCGGGAGTGGCCTCTACCTTAAGCGATACGCCGGCCAGCTCAAAGCGATGCACGACCATGGCTGCGGCCGAGGCCACCAGGGCGGCCGGTTCCAGCTCTTCGGAAACCATGCCACCGCCCCGGGCCAGGTCTAGGAAGCGCCGCACGGTCCGGTTGATCCGCTCCACTTCTTCCTGGATCGTATGGACCAGTCGAGTGGCACGCTCGTCGTCCTTCAGGCCGGTGGTCAATTGGGTGGCCCGGCCGGAGATGACGCCCAGGGGAGTGGATATCTCATGGGCCACGCCGGAAGCCAAGGTGAGCATGGTGGCGGCGCGACTGGCCTGGGCCAGCACCTGATCCTTGTGCCTTCCCATTTCCTGGATCTCCATGTCCCGGGCGAATTTAAGTTCCTTCGTCTGGAGCCTCAGGGCCCAACGGATGAGAAGAAGCAGAAAACCACCCGTGAGGATGAAGCTCAGGCTGAGGCGCCAGGTGGCATGCTGGGCACGGTCCCGTTCCCGGTAGGCGGATCCGGCTACGGCCACGCTCCAGGAGCGACCATGGGAATCCAGGAAATTCACCCGGCCCAGGGCGGCCTTGCGGGCGGGGAGTCCCAAGGCCTGAGCCTCGGCCCGGGAGATCAGGCTGGTTCCGGTGGGACCTGTGGCGAAGACCGCAGGGGCAGCCGGGGTACCCTGGATGGCCACCCAGCCACCTTCGGGAGGAGAAAGGAAGATCCGGATGGGCCGAGATCCCTCCAGCGGTCTGAGATCCCGCAGGAGTTGGTGGATGGGGGTATCCGGCTTGACGTCCAGGCGGGACAGAACCACCACGGCGGCCGCATCGGCCAGCCGGGCCTGCTCCCGCTGGAAATCCTCCAAGGCCGCCCCGGCCTCCCCGCTCTCCATGTAGAGGTTGATCCCCAGCACGGTTCCAAGCGCCAGCGCCATGGTGAGACCAAAGACCCAGAGCCGGCTGGCCGGGGAAGTCGACTTGGAATTGGGACGGTTGTAATTCAGGCGGCCTCCATGGGTAGGAGCGATCTCGCAAGAGTGGGGCCAAGTGGAATCCATGCGCCCCAGGCCCATTTTCGATCCTCAGGGACTCTAGAGTGACCTTTTCTCCCAGGCCTGTAGGGAATTTTTCCCTGCCGATCCCCAAAACCGCCCCCGCGGGTCCAGCGTTGCGTGCAAATACCAGCTGGCACGCTTGTTGATTGTTACCCCTTGCAACTGAAAGGTATGCGATGACGCAAATCCCCGAGGAATCAGGTAATCCTTCCGCACCGCCTCGCAATTTGCGCCTTCCCTGGTCCATCGCAGCCGGAACAGCCTTAGTCATCCTGGTGGGTATCACCCTGGGCGTGCGGGCAGCCAGCCGCCAGAACCACACAGCCCTGGCCCAGGCTCGGAAGGTGGTGGGCGTCATCCCTGTCAAGGAGACTCTCTACCGGGCCGAGCACAGGTATGTGGGCGCCCTGCTGGCCTGGAATGAATCCAAGCTCGGCCCCCAGTTTGTCTCAGGCTATTTGACGGAAGTGCGCTGCCGCCCGGGGGCCGTGGTGCGCAAGGGTGAACCCCTGGCGATCATCGAACCCGAGATGGCCAAGAGCAGGTCCATCGCCTCGCAGAAGCAGGCCGAAGCCCTCAAGTCCCAGCTCTGGGCCTTGGCCCGGGAGTCGGAACGGATCCAGGGCTTGGAGAAGAAAGGGATCATCAGCGTGAATGACGCTGAGCGCAAGCTGGCCGGAGTCCAGAGCGAACAGGCCAAGCTTGAGGCCGCCCAAGCGCAAATGGCGAGTTCGGACCTGGAGGTGCAGGACACGATCCAACGGGCGCCCTTCGACGGGGAGATTGCGAACCGCTACTTGGACCCGGGGGCTTTCGTGCATCCCGGGGATTTCATCCTCGAAGTCGTGGACCGATCCAAGATCCGCTGTTCCACTGATGCACCCGAGGAGGACCACCCCTTCTTGGAGGTTGGCCGTTCAGTGCACTTGCGCCTGCTGGCCAATTCCCGGGACCTGGATGCCAAGATCTCCCGGGTATCACCTGCGGCCGACCCCTCCACCCGCACGATCCATTTCGAGGTCGATCTGGACAACAAGGACCTCTCCATATCAGTGGGGACCACGGCCGAGATGCTGATCCTGGAGTCCGGAGGCCGCAGGGTGATCCAGATACCCAGTTCCGCCGCGAAGGTGGAGGGGCATCGGGCGACCCTGTTCGTGATCGAGGGGGACCGGGCCCGCAAAAAGGTGCTGCCCTTCCTGGGTGAGCGTGAGGGCCTGCTCTTCCTTTCGCCGGACCTTCCTCAAGGCTCCCTGGTGGTGCTCGATGGACGGAACCAGCTGGAGGATGGGGACCAGGTCATCGCCCGGCCCGCCACTGGCAGCACGCCAGAGGCCGGAGTCCAGCCTTGACTCGCCTGGCCCTGAGGAATCCCATCGCGATCCTCATGATCTCGATCGCCTTGATCGTGTTCGCGATGGTGGTGGTGCCGCGCTTGAGTATCGACACCTTCCCCGACCTCACCCCACCTGTGCTGGTGGTGGGCACCCAGGCCCCAGGGCTCGGCCCCAAAGAGGTGGAGAAGACCATCACCTGGCGCATGGAGAAGTATGTGAGCGCCACCCCGGGGGTGGATCACGTGGAAAGCCGGTCCATGAACGGCCTGAGTGTCGTCATCGTATGGTTCAAGTGGGGCACGGACCTCAACTCGGCCCAGGTTATCGCACAGCAGCAGGTGACCTTTGCCATGGCCGCCGTGCCCAAGTCTCTGGGCATCCTGCCCCCCTTTGTGCTGCAGTACGATCCCGCCAATGCGCCGGTGGTGCAGGTGGCCGTCTATGGCACGGGCTTCACGGGAGCCCAGCTCTACGACTACGCGTTCAACAACATCGAGCCCGTGCTGGAGGGCATTTCAGGGGTGGCCAGCGCCGCAGTGAACGGCGGCACGGTCCGCCAGATCAACGTGGTGGTGGACGCCCAGAAGGCCCAGAGCCGGGGCCTTTCCACCGAGGATGTGGCGGCGGCAGTGCGCAATTCCAATGCCCTCCTGCCATCGGGAGAATTCCTTTCGCCCAACTTCGACGCCAATGTCTACACGAACGCGGTCCCCTCGAAGGTCGAGACCATCGGCGAATCGGCGGTCAAGTTGGTCAACGGTAAGCCGGTCCTGATCAAGGATGTGGCCCGGGTGGTGGACTCCGGCGCGCCCAACACCCAGACGGTGAACGTGAACGGCCAGAACGGGGTGTACTTGAACGTCCTGCGCACGCCCGGCGGCAACACCCTGGAGATCGTGGACGCGGTCAAGGCGGCCGTGGGCCGCCTGACGGACCTTCCGCCAGGGATCAAGGTCGTGCCGATCTTCGACCAGTCCACCTTCGTCCGCACCACCTACAACGGCCTCAAGAGCGAGATTCTCCGAGCGCTGGTCCTCATCGCGGCCGTCATCCTCCTCTTCCTGCAAAGCATCCGGGGGACGCTCATCGTCTCCGTGGCCATCCCACTGTCCTTCGCCATCGCCTTGATCGTGCTCTACATGACAGGCAATTCCCTGAATGCGTTCACGCTGGGCGGTCTGACCCTGGCGATGGGAAGACTCGTGGATGATGCGGTAGTGGTGCTGGAATCCATCCACCGGCACCAGAAACAGGGTATGGATCCCTACCATGCGGCCCTGAACGGAGCCAATGCCGTGGCCTTGCCGGTACTGGCCTCGACCGTGACGACCATCTGTGTGCTCCTGCCAGTGGTGCTGCTGGAAGGTCTGGCCAAGAAGCTGTTCGCCCCCCTCGCCTTGACGGTGGCCATCTCCATGATCGCGTCCTATTTCGTCAGCATGGCGGTCACCCCCGTGGCCTGCCGGTACCTGCTGAAGCACGTCCACCCGGGACCCCTGGCCAAGCGCCTGGAGGACGCCATCACGGGAACGGCCAATGGGTATGCCTCCCTGCTCGCCAAGGTGGTCAATTACCGAAGCCTGGTCCTGGGAGTGTCGATGGTGCTGGTGGCGTTCAGCGTGATTCTGGCCTCGCGCCTCCCCAGCACTTTCTTTCCCGAGATCGACGAAAGCATGGACACCATCTACGTGCGATTCTCCCCGGGGGTCTCACTCAGGGACGCCACGACGGGCATCAATAAGATGGGTCAGGTGCTGCAGCATGAACTGGGTGATCAGGTGGAACTGGTCCTCACCAATCTGGGTCTGCCTGGCACCGCACGGAGCGCCATCTACAGCCCCAATCCAGGGCCCAACTCCGGCTTCATCCAGCTCGCCCTGTCGGACGTGGAGAAGCGCAAGGCAAGCCAGCAGGAACTGGCTGACAAGGCCCGGGACATCCTCAACAAAAACTTCCCCGGTGTGGAGTTCCTCCAGGCACCGGGCGGCCTGGTGGCCAGCGTGTTCTCCAATGGCTATTTTTCGCCCATTGTCCTGGAAATCCGGAACGAGAACCTGAACAAGTTGAGCGATCAGCTCCACGATGTGGCCGAAGTGGCTCGCAAGGTGCCGGGCCTCGTGGACATGTATCCTTCCGTGGAAGTGGACTATCCGGAAGTCCATGTGGATACCAACCGGCAGATGGCTTCGGAAGTCAACGTCAGCGCCCGGGCGGTGGCCCAGCAGACCCTGGAGTCCACCTACGGCAACATCAACACGCCCAGCGTCTGGGTCGACGAGAACAACGGGCAGACCTACTACGTGGTGACCTCCTACAACCAGATCACCGATCCCAACAAGCTGATGGCGATTCCAGCCTTCATGGACAAGGCGGGACGGACGGTCACCCTGGGCGCCTACGCCAAGGCCCGGCGGGCAGTCGGGCCGCTCATGGTCGAGCGGAACAGCATGGAACGCGCGGGCCACATGCTCATGCAGACCAAGGATCGCGACATCGGCAGCGCCGCCAAGGAGCTTGAACAACGGTTGAAGTCCGACCCGCTCACGAAGAACCTCCGATGGCGGTTTGCCGGCGAGGTGGACCTCATGCGCAAGACCTTTTCCGGTCTGGGCCTAGCCATCAGCTTGGCCATCATGCTGGTCTTCATGATCATGGCCTCCCAGTTCAAATCCCTGCGATTGCCTTTCGTGATGCTCTTCACCATCCCCGTGACTCTGGTGGGCATCGTCCTGGCCCTCATGGGCGCGGGGCAAGGCTTCTCCATCACGGCCATGATGGGCATCCTCATGGTGGTCGGCATCGCTGTCAGCAACGGCATCCTCATGGTGGATGACGCCAACCGGCGACTCATGGAAGGGGACGCCAAGCTGCACGCCATCATCGAGGCGGCCCGATCCCGGTTCGTGCCCATCGCCATGACCAGCTTGGCCACGGTCATCGGGCTTGTTCCCACGGCCCTTGGCATTGAACACGGCACGGAGTCGAACCAGCCCCTCGCCCTGGCCGTCGTGGGCGGGTTGACTTCCTCGACGATCCTGTCCCTGTTCCTGGTGCCCGTTATGTTCCTCCTCTTCGCCAAGGAACCCTCTGAAGCAGAAAGGAGCGAGGTATGAAACGTCTCCACCTGACCCTCCTTCCACTGTTGGTGGCAGGGCTGGTCTGGGGCGCGGAGGCTCCGGCCCCCTTGCCCCTCACCCATCGCCAGGCCCTTCTGCTGGGCGCCTCCAACCTGCTCCAGGCGCGCATCGCCCGCGAGATCCGGGAACAGATTCGTCAATTCCCTGAGGCCGAACGGGGTGCCTTCGATTGGCAGCTCTCGGCCAGTGCATCCAACGGCAAGCTGGCGTTCGGGGAGGTCAATCCCCGGTTCAGCGGCCTTGCGAACCTCTACCTCACTGCCTTGAATACTACCGAAGAGACCCGGACGGCCAGCCTCGGTATCTCCAAACTGGACGCCATCGGAGGGACAATCAATCTCAACCTCAATACCGGCTACAACTCCTTCTACAACCAGGTGAACAGCCAGACTCTGCCCTTCGGACCCATGGCCGCCTTGGCTTTCGGCACCACGAACCCCTATAGCGGGAACCTCAGCCTGACCTACACCCAGCCCCTGCTCCGGGGGTTCGGACGGGAGGTCACCGAGGCCCGGCTCCAGGCCGCCATCGAACAGGCCAAGGGCGCTGATGAAAGTTTCCGTGGGCGGATGATGGAACTGCTCACCCTTGTCGACCACCTCTACTGGAACCAGGTCTACGCCCGGCAGAACCTGGCGAACAAGACCATCGCCCTGGAGCTCGCCAAGAAGCACCTGCAGGAGGACAGGGATCGGATCGAGGCCGGGATGCTGGCCCCCATCGAGCTCCCCCAAGTCCAGGCCGCCGTCGCCGAGTGGGAGAAGGAAGTTCTCGCCGCTGAAGCGATGCTGATGAACGCCCAGGCGGCCCTCCTGCAGAACCTCTTCCCCGACGAGACGGACCGTCCCCCCGCCCTGAACCCGGTGGATCCCCCAGAGGCCGGCCCCATGCCAGTTCCCCTGGCGGAGGCCAAGGCGCTGGCCTTCTCCCACCGCCCTGAACTGGCGCAGGCGAAGTATTCCCTCTCGGCAAACCGGACCATCGAGAAGGCCGCCAGCAATGCCACCTTGCCCCAACTGGACACCCAGGTCGCTGTCATCAGGGATACGTCGACTTATGCGGATGTAAATGGCATTTGGAATGATTGGTCCCAGGCCAGGTACCCGGGCTACTACGTGGGACTCACCTTTTCCTATCCCATCGGGAATCGCGCCCGCCTGGCGCGGTTGGCCCAGGCCAAGGCCGCCACCCGCAGCTCGGAATATGTCATGAAGGATACGAAGACCACGGTGGGCTTGGATGTGGAGCAGGCCTACACGGACCTCACCACCGCCCGCAAGCAGGTGGACGCCGCCGATGCAGCCTTGGCCTTCCGGCAGGAAAGCCTGGATGCGGAGATGGAGAAACTGGCCAATGGACTGAGTACCAGCTTCTTCGTGCTGCAAAGGCAGTCAGAGTTGGACCAAGCCCGCACCTCGGACCTGGAGGCCAGGATCACCGCGGAAAAGGCCCGCACTAACCTGGAGCGGGCCATGGGAACCCTGATCGATGCCGTCAACTGATGAATACCACCGAGTACGTCCTGTGAATCAACGAAAGACGAGAGGCGGGGACCGTTAATCGCCGAAGCAGATGCCCAGATCCCGTCCAGTCAGAAGGGTGTCGCAGTCCAGCGGCACGGCTTTCATGCGGCCAGCAACCTCCTCCAGAGGCACATAATTCACGTTCGGAAGGGCCAGGGCCACCATGACACCGCTGTGCCCTTCCTCCAGGGCCCTCACGGCGGCAGCGCCGAACCGCAATGCGGCCAGGCGATCGAAACTCGTGGGGCTGCCGCCGCGGAGCAGGTGTCCGAGTACGACCACTCGGGTGTCTTTGCCAGTGATCTCCTGGAGGGACTTGGCCACCCACTCGCCAATTCCACCCAGACGCTCGGCCTGCCCGACTCCAGCCTGCTCCAGCACGGCCTGCCGCCCATTCGCGGGTATGGCGCCCTCGGCCACCACCACCAGGGAGTACATGCGGCCCACCTGATCACGGGCGCGGATCTTGGCAGCGACTTGCTCCAGATCGAAGGGGATCTCTGGGATCAGGATGGCGTGGGCGCTGCCTGAGATGCCGGAATGGAGCGCGATCCAGCCCGCGTAACGACCCATCATCTCCACCACGATCACCCGCTGGTGGCTTTCGGCGGTACTGTGCAGGCGATCCAGGCATTCCGTGGCGAAGCTCACGGCCGTGTCGAAACCGAAGGTGGTGTAGGTCTTGTCCAGGTCGTTATCGATGGTCTTGGGCACACCCACGACACGCAGGCCCTTCTGGTGGAGAGCGTGGGCGATGGTGAGGGAGCCATCCCCGCCCACGGACACCAGCGCATCCAGTTCCTTGCGCGCAAAGCATTCCACGATCTCGTCCGTGCGATCCACCTCCTTGACCGAGCCGTCGGGCATCTTCACGGGAAAGTGCAGGGGATTGCCTTTGTTCGTGGTGCCCAGGATCGTGCCACCCAGGTGGCCGATGCCCCGCACCCGGTCCCGGGTCAGTCTGAACACACCGCCTTCGGGATAGCGTTCAGGGAAGAGGATGCCGTTGTACCCGTCGCGTATGCCGTAGCATTCCCAGTCGCGATTTGAGGCCGCGATGACGACCGCACGGATGACGGCGTTGAGACCTGGAGCATCCCCCCCGCCCGTGGAGATTGCAATGCGTCGGATGCCCTTGGACATGGAGTCCCTTCCTGGACGGATGAATGAATGCAAGCGTATCAAAAGGATTTGATGCGGTCCCGCATTACGGGGGAGTCACGGGAAATCCCTCCGCATTCCATATTTCGCGGGCGTACTCCCGGACGGTGCGATCGATGGAGAACTTCCCCATCCCCGCCACGTTGAGGATGGATAGCCGCGCCCATTCCGAAGGGCGCGCATAGGTGGCCGACACGCGTTCCTGGGTTTCCAGGTAGGAGGCGTAGTCCGTGCAGTGGAAATAGTGGTCCGAGTCCATCAAGATCCCACCGAGGGTCTGAAATCGCCCACCATCCAAGGTGGCGATGGTCTCGATGGCCCGCTGCAGTTCAGGGTTGGCCCTGGCCCATTCCCGAGGCTGGTAGCCGGAATCCCGAAGACCCACGATGCCCTGTGCCGTGTTCCCGAAGATGAAGATGTTGGCCTCGCCCACCTCCTCCATGATCTCGACATTGGCGCCATCCAAGGTGCCGATGGTTAGGGCGCCGTTGAGGGCGGCCTTCATGTTGCCGGTGCCGGAGGCTTCGGTGCCTGCAGTGGAGATCTGCTCGGAGAGCTCGGTGGCGGGGAAAACCAGTTCCGCAAGGGAGACTCGATAGTTGGGCAGGAAGGCCACGCTCAGGCGGCCCTTGGCGGCGGGGTCCGCCCCAATGGCGTGGGCCATGACATTCGTGAGGTGGATGATCTGTTTGGCCACCCAGTAGGCCGGTGCGGCCTTCCCCCCAATGAGGGCAATCCGGGGCATACCCGCATCCGCGCCATCCCGCAGGCGGTTCCAAAGCGTGGCGACATGGAGCAAATTCAGCAACTGCCGCTTGTACTCGTGGATCCGCTTCACCTGGACATCGAACAGGAACTCCGGGTCGAGGGTAAGGTCATGACTCCCCTTGGCCCAGGTGGCCAACCGTTCCTTGTTGGATCGCTTGATCCGAGTCCAACGTTCCTGGAAGGCCGGGTCCTCTGCGAATGGTTCAAGATCCCTCAATGCGTCCAGATCCCGGTTCCACCTCGCCCCGATGGCCTCAGTGATCAGGCCGGCCAGGTCGGGATTGCACTTCAGCAACCAGCGCCGTGGGGTAATGCCATTGGTCTTGTTGTTGATCCGGCCTGGAAAGAGTTCGTTCATCTCGGCAAAGGTGGAGGCCTTCAGGATGTCCGTATGGAGCTTGGCCACGCCATTGACGGAATGGCTTCCCACAATGGCCAGGTTGGCCATCCGCACGCTGTGGCCCTGGTCGATGATGGCGAGACGCTGAAGTTTGGCATCGTCGAAGGGATAGCGATTCCGCACGATCATCCTGAAACGACGATCGATCTCTTCCACGATTTCCACATGGCGCGGCAGCAGGTTGCGCCATAGCTCCAGGGGCCAGATCTCCATGGCTTCCGGAAGGATCGTATGGTTGGTATAGGCGCATACCTGCTGGGTGAGGGACCAGGCAAGATCCCATTTCAGCGATTCCTGGTCCACCAATACTCTCATCAGTTCAGGCACCACCAGCGCCGGGTGCGTGTCGTTCATCTGGATGGCGACCTTGTCCGGAAGGTCCTCCCAGCCGCAGCCGGGGCGCTTCTTGAACCGCCGGATCACATCCTGGAGGGTGGCTGATACGAAGAAATACTGCTGTTTCAGACGCAATTCCTTGCCCGCGCTCTGGTCATCCGCCGGGTAGAGAACCTTCGAGATGTTCTCAGAAAAAGTCTTGTTCTCGACGGCATGGACATAATCGCCGGTGTTGAAACGGGCCAGGTTGAATTCGCGACTCGACTTGGCGGACCACAGGCGCAAGGTATTGACGGTTCCATTGCGGAATCCAGCCACGGGCGTGTCGTAGGCCACGGCCCAGACGTCCTGGGTGTCCTGCCAATCCACGCGGTACCGCCCCCTCTCATCGACGTAGCCATGGGTATGACCATAGAATCGGACCGGGAAGATGGCATCGGGACGCTGGATCTCCCAGGGATTGCCATAGCGAAGCCAACCATCGGGGAACTCGACCTGCTGGCCATCGATGATTTTCTGATAGAAGATCCCGTACTCGTAGCGGATGCCGTAGCCGTAGAAGGGCAGTTCCAGGGTGGCGGCTGCGTCCAGGATGCATGCGGCCAGGCGGCCGAGTCCCCCATTGCCCAACCCTGCATCCCATTCCTGTTCCCCGATGTCTTCCAGCTGGTAGCCGAGTTCCTGCATGGCCCTGCTGTAGGCATCCTCAGCACCGAGGTTCACCACATTGTTGAGCAGGGCCCTCCCCATCAGGAATTCCAGGGACAGGTAATAGACCCGCTTCACATTCTGGTGGTAGTAGGTGCTCTGGGTCTTGAACCATCGCTCCATGAGCCGGTCACGAACCGCCAACGCCAACCCCTGGTAGACATTGAAATCGGTGGCGGTGTGATGATCCTTCGCGATCGAATACATCATCCGATGCGCAAAGGCGTCGATGATGCTGGGCACATCCATCGTCCCCGCATCAGGAGTTGGAATGATTCGGGCTCCAGCATTCATCGCCACACTCCTTCGAGACTGGACACAGGCCAACGGATCCCGCCATTGACCGTAGCGGACCAGGGGTCGCCTGGCCAATGACTCAGGAGCACCTCTGCACCCTCACCAGGGCTCCGCGGCTCAGTCCAGAGGGGACCAGCTAGAAGGTGTCTGAGCCGAGAAAGAGGGCCTGGAGGTTGAGCGAAGGCGTGTGGGTCTGGGTGGCCATGGAGACGTACTTCCGGGCCAGGGCATCCTTGGCACTGCCCAGGACTGTCCCCACGAGGCCAAGGGCCTCCGCCTGCTTGCCAGCGGGCAACTTCTTCAGGATGCGCATCCAGATCGCCTCCTCCAGGACGTTGAAGGCGGTCTGTACCTCGGAGAGATCCACGCCCGCCTCGAAGCGTTCCGTGGCCACGGCATTCGCGTGAGCGATAATGGGAGCCAGATTGCGTTGCAGCACCGCATCGATGACCAGGCTGAGCAGCACGTCGAGCCGTTGGCGGATCAGTTCGGGGCCAGCCATCTCGTAGTGCTGCAGGCGGGCCCGCTGCACCGATTCGACCGCCTCGTTCAGCATTTCCTGCTTGCCTTCGTGCAAGATCTTTTCGAGGCTCATGGGGCGCTCCTCAGAGTGGAAGGCCCCTTCGGGCCTTCATGGCAGGGATTCTTCCGCGCGTAGTTCTATTCTCGATCCATCCTGACGTGATCTCCGTCAAGTGAACCTCAGCATGCCAGGGCCCACGGAAGCTGCGCCAGCAGGATCTTCAACCTCTGAGGCCCCGGCGCGCCCTGAAGTGGACCACCGCCCACACGATCCCACCGAAGGTACTGGAGGTGGCCCCCAGGGCCACCACACCCATCCATCCGAAGTGGCTGAAGGCCGCGGCCGAGCATAGGGAGCCGGCCGCGCCCCCAAGGAAGTAGCTGGTCATGTAGGCGGACGTGAGGCGGTTCCTCGCCTCGGGGCGGATCCGATAGATGGCGGCCTGATTGCTGATATGCACCCCCTGGACCGCCAGGTCCAGGAGCAGTACGCCGATCAGGAACGCACCCATGGAATACTTGACCAAGGCCAGGGGTGCCCAGGAACCCAGAAGGACCAGAAGGCCCCCACCCGTAGCCCAGTCACCCTTTCCCCGGTCGGCGAGGCGGCCGGCGCTGGAGGCCGCGAGGGCCCCGGCCACACCCACCAGTCCGAACAGTCCGATGGTGCTAGGTGACATCCGGTAGGGCGGTCCTGCCAGCGTGAAGGCCATGGAGGTCCAGAAGATGCTGAAGGTCCCGAAGGTCGCCGCCCCGAGCAGGGCCCGGACGCGCAGGACCGGTTCGTCACGGAACAGGGCGAAAATGGAAAGGAGCAGCCTGAAGTAGGAAAGGTCCACAGGCTGGTGGTATCGAGGCAGGGCGCGCCGCAGCACCAGGGTGGCCACGACCATGGCTCCCGCCCCGGTGAAGTAAACGGTGCGCCAGCCGCCCAGCGAGGTCAGGGCCCCCGCCACCGTGCGGGCGAAGAGGATGCCCAGGAGCAACCCGCTCATGACGGTCCCCACCACCTTGCCTCGCTTCTCCGGGGCGGCCAGGGTGGCCGCGAAGGGAACCAGGATCTGCGCCACCACCGAGAAGAGTCCCGTCAACGCGGTCCCCACCAGCACCATGGAGAGGGTAGGAGCCAGAGCGGTGGTCAATAGCCCTGCCGCCGACAGAAAGGCCATGACCAGGATCAGCCCCCGGCGCTCGAACAGATCGCCCAGCGGCACGATGAACAGCAGCCCGGCGGCATATCCCAACTGAGCCGTGGTCACGATGATGCCGGCCTTGGTCGTCGACAACCCCAGATCCTTGGCCATGGTGGGGAGCAGGGGCTGAGCGAAGTAATTGCTCGCCACCGCCAGTCCCGTGGCCGAGGCCATGATCAGGACGAGCAGAGGGGACAGCCCCTTGGAATCCGAAGCCTTCGCGATCACCCTCCGACCCGTTCCAGGAAACGCTCCCGGCGTTCCCTGGGCCATCGCCCACAGAAGGCCGGTTTCTGTTCCTTGATCCGCTTCAGGCAAAGGATGCAACCGGGCGTGCATGGATTGATCGGTTCCTGGATCTCGCCCCTGGCCTTCCGCGGCCAGAGGGGATCGGCGAAGAGGACCCGCGCCAGGCCCACCAGATCGGCCATCCCATCGCGGAGGATGGCCTCCGCCGTCTCCGGACTCTGGATGCGCCCGGCGGCCACGATGGGGACACCGGGGACCGCCTGCTTGATGGATTGGGCGAAGGGCGCCATGAAAGCCTCCTTCGCGTCGTCTTCCACGTACCGGGGAAGCTGGAAGGCGTCATAGCACCCCGTCATCACCGACAGGTAGGTGATCCCTGCCGCCGCGAGTTCCTGGGCGAAGGGAAGGGTATCCGTCAGGGTCAGGCCACCCGGCACGTACTCATCCGCGAGGAATCGGTACCCGACCGTGAAGGCCTCGCCGACCTCGGCCCGCACGGCAGCCAGGACCTCGAGGGGGAAGTGCATGCGCCGCGAGGCGTCGCCACCATAGGCATCCTCGCGGTGGTTCGTGCGGGGGGACAGGAACTGCGAAAGCAGGTAGCCCGTGCCTCCATGCAGCTCCACGCCGTCGAATCCTGCTTCCCTGGCGCGCCTGGCCCCGGCTGCAAAGGCGCCCGTGACCCGGTCGATGCAGGCCTGATCCATGGCCCGAGGTACCACACCCCAGGTCTCGATGGGCGAGGGTGCGATCCGGTCGGGACGGTTCGCGTAGCGTCCCGCGTGGTGGATCTGCAGCACCGCAGGGATGCCGTGCCGTTGGATGGTGCTCGCGAGCCGGGCCAGTCCGGGGATGAAGCGGTCCTCGGAGATGAGCAGCGTCCGGGGGTTCCCGAGGCCGCAAGGCTCGACGGTCACGTTCTCCACAATCACCAGGCCGGCACCCGATGCGGCCATCTCGTTATAGTAGTCGAGCACGAGGTCGTCCACCTCGTGGTCCTCACCGGGATAGGCGAGGTACAGCGGCAGGCTGACGATCCGGTTGGGCACCTGGATGCTGCCGAGACGGAGGGGACTGAACAGCAGGTTGTCCATTCAGCCATTCACATGGACCAATGTGGCCTCGGGGTATCTCAGTCCGGCGGCAACCCCGAGAGGTGCCATGGACTCGATCTGGGCCAAGTCGTCCGATGTGAGCACGATATCCAGGGCCGCGATGTTTTCATCCAGGTGGCTGCGGTGGGTGGTGCCTGGGATGGGCACAATATCTTTCCCTTGGGCCAGCACCCAGGCCAGAGCCAGTTGGGAGGCCTTGACGCCCTTCTGGCGGGCGAGACCTTCGATCTTCGCCACGAGGTCGAGGTTCTTCTGGAAGTTCTCCCCTTGGAATCGCGGTGCATTCCGCCGGTAGTCCCCTTCGGGGATATCTTCCATGGTTTGGAATCGGGCCGTGAGGAATCCGCGGCCTAGGGGGCTGTAGGCCACGAAGGTGATGCCCAGTTCCCGGACCGTGGGGAGGATTTCGTCCTCGGGGTCCCGCGTCCAGAGCGAATATTCCGTCTGTAGGGCGGAAATGGGGTGGACGGCGTGGGCCCGGCGGATGGTGGCCGGGGAGGCTTCGGAAAGGCCCAGGAAAGCCGCCTTCCCCGCCTTCACCAGATCGGCCATAGCCCCCACGGTTTCCTCGATCGGGACAGTCCGGTCTACTCGATGCTGGTAGTAGAGATCGATGTGCTCCACACCCAGGCGCTTGAGGGAGGCGTCACAGCAGGCCCTGACATAATCGGGCCGCCCGTTCACCCCTTTGAAGCTCCCATCCTCTCCCCTCACGTTGCCGAACTTGGTGGCCAGCACAACTTCATCTCGGCGATCCCGAATGGCCCGGCCCACCAGTTCCTCGTTCTTGAACGGGCCGTACATGTCGGCGGTGTCCAGGAAGTTCAGACCGCAGTCGAGGGCGTGGTGGAGGGTGGCTACGGATTCAGCTTCTGTCCCACTCTTGTAGAACTCGCTCATGCCCATGCAGCCGAGGCCCAGAGCGGAGACAGTCAGATTGGAATGACCAAGGGTGCGGGTTTTCATGGGTCCTCCTTCATTGGGGCCTGTTCAGGTACTTACTGGAGGTTCATTATCCAGCCATCCTGCAATTCAGGGAATCGGAGCCATCACGGCCAGCCCGCCGGGTCGACGGCCGCCTCTGCAGCCTCCCGGCCCTGTTGATCAGTCCGCCAGTTCGTGGCGACGATTCGCCGACCCGTGATCCCATCCGAATCAGGGGATGCGAGCCAAAGGAGCGGAGGAACCATGACGGAAGGGTCCAGCAAGGTCATCCGGATCTGGTCCGGAACGGAATCCGGGATCATGCCCGTGAGCGTAGCACCCCCAGGCAGGAGCGCATTGACGGTCACGCCTGTGCCCGCAAGATCCTGGGCCCAGATGACCGTTTCCGACTCGAGTGCGGCCTTGGAGGGACCGTAGGGCGAGAAGCCATGGCGATGCATGGTCTCGTGGTTCATCGAGACATTGATGATTCGTCCCCAGCCTGCCTTGATCATCACCGGCGCCGCTTCCCTCGCCATCAGGAAGGGTCCGTTCACATTGGTATCGATCACCATGCGCCATGTCTCGGGCGCGATGTCCCAGAACCGGGTCGGCTCAGTCAGAAAATGTTCGCTGACATATTTCATGCCGCGACCGGCATTGTTGACCAGGATGTCAAGGCGTCCAAAGTGGTTAAGAGCCATAGCCACGGTCCGTACGCAATCCTCGTCTCGCGTAACGTCCGCCAAAAGGGGAAGCACGCATGGCTCGCCGCAGAGGTTCTCCGCTTCTTCCGCGATGGCCTCAACCTGGGCCTGTTCTAGGGCAGCGGTCGCGATCACCTGAACTCCGGCCTGTGCCAGCCCAAGCACCATGGCCCGCCCAAGCCCGCGCCCGCCGCCCGTGACGATTGCGACGAGGCCTTTTAGCGGTTTCATATCCATATTGTATCCTTCTCTATCATCTGGCATTTTAGGTGTTGCAGTCATCTGGCCGGGTTGGATTGATTTTGAGGAAATGAATCCTCCTTTCCCACACTGGCAACCAATTATGAATGGAGACGCACCATGCCCAATTTTGCATCGGCCCTAAAAGAGGAGATCGTCCGACTGGCTCGGAAGGAAGGTCGCAATGAAACGGAAAGACTGAAGAAGGCTTCGTCCCAATACAGGTCTGACATTGCCGCCCTGAAGCGGCGGCTTGAAGCGCTTGAAAAACAGTTGTCCCACTTTGAGAAGAAGTCCAAGAGCAGCCAGAAACTGGAGGTGTCCGGCGAGACGACTCCTGTGCGGTTCAGTGCCAAAGGGCTTGCTTCCCAGAGGCAGCGCCTCGGTCTGGCCGCCGCCGAAATGGGCCTTCTCCTAGGTGTATCCGCGCAGACCATCTACAACTGGGAGGCCGGCAAGTCTCGCCCGCGCCAGCAGCAATTGGCTGCCATCGCAGCCTTGCGAGGCCTGGGCAAGCGGCAAGTGAAGTCTCGACTCACAGAACTTGCTGGATGAGCGTTTAACCTGCCTAGACCATCTGGGCCGAACCCACCCTCTTGGCATTCCGGTCCATTTGCCGCATAGTGATCTTTTCCAGGATCTTTGTCAGTTTCATCACGCGATATCCAGAAAGGTGGAGGGACGGGCCCTGTGAAACCTTGGCAACCTGCGGAAGCAAGGTGCCAATTCCTGCCGCGAGTGTCGCGGAGAGATGCTGAAGTGTCATGAACTGACATGCAGATGGGCCCGAGAAATCGGGCCCATCTGCATTTTGGATCGCAGTGAAATGATGAGATTCCTTCCTTTATGGAGGCTCTTGTGAGCGAGCAGTTTTTAGATACCAACGTGCCGGGCAATCCGGCCTACCACTTCACCATCCAGCCTCCCGTCCGGGAGGGCGGCGCGGGGTGGCTCCACCGGCCCGAGCTGGTGCCGGACGCAGGTCTGGCCACCCAGTGCGTGCATGCGGGCGTGCAGCCGGACCCCGCCTATGGGGCGGTCATGCCACCCCTCTACCTGTCGTCCACCTTCGCCTTCAAGGACATCTGCACCAACGCGGGCTATGACTACACCCGCAGCGGCAACCCCACCCGCACGGCCCTGGAGGAGGCCCTCGCCCTGCTGGAAGGGGGCCATGGTGCCACCTGTACCAGCACGGGCATGAGCGCTATCCTGGTGGCCCTGAACCTGCTGCCCCACGGCAGCCACCTCATCGCCACCGTGGACTGCTACGGGGGCACCTTCCGCCTGCTGGAGCATGCCCGGCGGTTCTATGGACTGGAGGTCACCTACCTGGACCTGGCGGACCTCGCGGCCCTGCAGGCGGCCCTCCGGTCCCACACGCGCATGATCTGGATCGAGACGCCCTCCAATCCCCTGCTGCGGCTCACGGACATCGCCGCCGTGGCCGAACTCGGCCATCGCCAGCCGGACTGCCTGGTGGCCGTGGACAACACCTTCCTGTCGCCCTACTTCCAGCGACCCTTCGCCCTTGGCGCCGACCTGGTCATCCACTCCACGACGAAATACCTGAACGGCCATAGCGACGTGGTGGGCGGGGCCGTGGTGTCGGGGCCGGGCCGGGCCGTGCTCACCCAGCAGATCCAGAGCGTGAACAACCTGCTGGGCACCTCCCAGTCGCCCCACGACTGCTTCCTGGTGCTCCGCGGCCTGAAGACGCTGCCCCTGCGCATGCGCCAGCACGAGGCCACGGCCCAGCAGCTCGCCGAGTTC
>Ga0182021_10003003_pt1 | contig 19842 bp, 18 predicted proteins | sample 612E3MmetaG_FD_120493 | JGI IMG/M metagenome (GOLD analysis project Ga0182021, IMG submission 120493) | Permafrost microbial communities from Stordalen Mire, Sweden - 612E3M metaG (Illumina Assembly) | ecosystem: Environmental > Terrestrial > Soil > Wetlands > Permafrost | place: Sweden... | reverse complement strand
TTCCACTTTGTTAGTATTTCCTCCCTTCGAAAAGTCTTTGTGCTTAAAAAGAAAAGCGCCACATCAACCGCTAGAATGGCCCCTGATATTATAAGCAGGGTGCTTACGTCAAGGGTTATTATGCTTGTCTCGCTAGAAAGGTATATGCCCAGGAGGGGGAAGAGAATAAAAATTCCAAAACTGTTAGCGCTGCGCACATCATTAACTCTCGAAGAAACAATAACGCTGAACAAAACACTCATAACAATGGCGACTGGCATCAGAACCAAGAGCAAAGTGGCGATGTTCCAGTTTGGAAAATAATAGTACCCAAGCGTATGGAAAGTAACCTCATCAATGCCTACCATGAAGACTGCTGCAGCAGCATACATTGCGACTAAAGTTGGAATAACTGCGGAAATAGCTTTTCCAAGCAAAATTTCCCCATCAGTAAGAGGCGTGGCCAGAAGCGGTTCCAGACTCTTCTCCACTTTCTCCCCCACTATACTGTAGGAGGCAATCCCTAAGGGAACGTACGCTGCGCCTATAACTAAAAAGAAAGAAAAGGAGGTAAGCAAATTTGGAAGCACCCCCGACGCTGCGAGTCCGTGGTTCCCCCTTATTGCTAAATACTCCAGTATCACCGGAAACAGAACCGAGATAACAACCGGGAAAATAATAATTGATCGCCAGACGTTTTTTACTCGCCTAAATATCTTAAAGTCCCTAGCTGCTACAATCCACGCCTTTGAGAGTCGCATATTTATTTCCTCACAAGCTGTAGATAGGTATCTTCCAAAGTTGAACCTACCACATTGATTGACCGTACATGACCGCCCGCCATCACTATAGCCTCTACAACTGGCGAATTTTCCTTGTCTGGGTTTTCCACATCAAATGTTATCGTATCGCCGCTGGTGGATAGGTTTTTGAGCGATAGTTTTTTCAGTGCCCCCAAAACAGCATCGTTCACTTGCTGTTCCAATCCGATAACTGTCTTTTTGCCGCTAACGGACCTTTCAAGTTCCTGCGGGGTACCAATTGCCCTAAGACTCGTATTCATTATTGCTACCTTGTCGCATATTCTCTGCGCCTCGTCGAGGTTGTGTGTGTTTAGAAAGATTGTTTTCTTCTCTTTTTTTAATTGAAGAATGAAATCTCGGACTGTTTTCGAAGCCTCAGGATCTAGATTTGCGGTAGGTTCGTCCATAAAAATAACTTGCGGTTCATGAATTAGGGCCCGGGCTATGGCAAGTTTTTGTTTCATGCCCTTGGAAAAAGTTCCCACTAAAACGTTTCTCTTCTCCCAAAGCCCCAACATCTCAAGAAAACGCTGGATGTTCTCTTTTCTTTGGGTTTCCTGGCAATCGTATATCTTTGCAAAAAAGTCTAGGTTGTCGTAGGCTGTCAAATTTTCAGATAATCCAACGTTATCAGAGACAAACCCGATGATTTTGCGGATTTTGAGTGAGTCTTCTTTGTTGCCTATTTCATAATTGCCAATTTTGCCGCTTCCGCTGGTCTTTGATATGAGGCAGCAAAGCATCCTTACGGTGGTGGTTTTTCCTGCGCCGTTTGGTCCGAGGAAGCCGAAGACTTCGCCATCGTCTACGTGGAGGGTTAGGTTGTCTACGGCTGTTAAGTCTCCGAATTTTTTGGTGAGGTTTTCAGTTTCTATCAATGGGATTACCTTTGAATTAACGATGCTGATTGTCTGCTAATAAATGCCTATGTTTGATAAATAATGTTGCACAGGAACAAAATTTGTACCAGGAAGATAAAAGTCAAAAGAGCCGTAGCGCTCAGGTTTTCGCAGATAAGGCAAAAGTTAACACTTTGTGTCAGCAAAGACATTATGCTTGAATTGTCGAGAGTTTTACTCTACCCAAAAATCGCGAGGGTTTTAGATAAGAACGGTATACGTGAAAAAGATGTTCTCCGAGTCATCTCAGTAGAATCTAAGATGGTTGAGCCAAAGGCGCAAGAGCAAATTGTCAATGAAGACGAGCAAGATAACAAAATACTGGAATGTGCATTAGCCGCAAGAGCGGATATCATCGTATCTGGAGACAAGCACCTCCTTGAACTTGGCAAGTTCAAGAAAACCAAAATACTAACAGCTAGAGAGTTTTTCGACAGCCTCAAATGAAACCCCTTTCATTCTCAGCCCCATCTAACTTGCTCCTGCATAAGAAAAAAGGAGAGAGGAGCTGCGCAGAACATATCAATATTGGCGATATCTCCAACATATACGGGGTTCAATTCTCATCCCCCAGCTCTTTTGGACACAAGCCTTTTTTGATATTTTGCCTCGTGTAGATATAAATAATGTTAGCTATTTTTTTCTTGACTAAGAATCGGAAAAACTCGAGATCCAGAAATCTAATTTGTATACATGTATGCATATTAGCTTGTACACAACTCTACTTAAATGGTGAAGCTGTTTTGAATGAAACAACAACTATAAGGGTCTCAAAGAAGACGGCTGAAACACTCGAACGTCTTAGAGAAAAACTGAACGCAGAAAGTCTTGACGAGGCAATACAATCTCTTATCAAAAAACAAAGAAAATCTGTTTTAGAAAAAGCATTTAGCGCAGATCAGGGAAGAATCAAGTCTTTTTCGGAGGGAGACCGTGGCGAAGATCGTGATTGATGCCTACGCATGGATTGAACTTTTCGTAGGTAGTGAAAAAGGGGTTGAGGTAAAGCAGATCTTGGAAAACGCAGACGAAATCTATACGCCTGGAACCGTCTTGGCAGAGATTGCTCGTAAGTACATCCGAGAAGGAGCCGATGAAAAAACAATTGGCGCGAGACTTGAGGTTATTGCCTCGGCTTCAAATATAATCCATATTGATGTTGGAATAGCTTTGGAAGCTGCAAGATGCTATTTGGAACTGGCTACTTACGCCAAGAAGTCCAAGCTGAATTCTCCAAGCTTATTTGACGCTGTAGTATTGGCAACAGGAAGATTACTAAAGTCGAGAATTATCACTGGAGACGCGCACTTCAAGAACTTGCCCGAAACACTTTGGGTAGGTAGATCTGAATAAGAGCCTTCACATGCCAAACACTCGTCTTGTCAGATTCACGCAGTTTTATTTCACAATATTAAGAAAGAAAACAAGGTTTACGAGGTATCCACCTGTTACATATGGACTCAAGCGTGAACTCCCTCATCAACAGAGCTACACACATCATAATTGCAAAGTTTACTCCTTCAAGTTCGACTCGGCTTACTTTTTTAAGCTAATTTTTATACGGAAGTTATGAAACTCAAGGATCAAGTTAATTAGCATGCAAACCACCCCCTTGAAATCTAAACGGGGTAGGGAATCGCACCTCAACTCAAAGGCTTACTGAATATCGTTTAAACGTTTAGAGCCATTTGCCATTTTCAATGGATTTATGGGCGTAGAACCAACAAATACAGTTTAACTATTGTTTAGAAGTGCCGTCACCAAAAGTAATAGTACAGTTAAATGAATATTTAGTACTCGCAGCCGCTTCAATATTATGTATTCTTTGTTCTATAGTTGGATGGGTATGAGGCATCAATTTAAAAAGCCAACTTGTTTTTTGTGGACGAAGCCTCTCTAGGGCAGATATCATGGCGGCTCCATTAACGAACTCGACTGCACTAAGGTCAGATTCAGTTTCTTGTTTTCTAAACCATTTAGCGTTAACGTAATACGAACCAAACAAAAAGAAAAAGAAAGACAGAATCACTGCCGAAGCAAATAACAGAAATGAGTCAGAGTTAATAAAAAACAGGTAACCTATCACGACAGTAAGCATTGCAGCGGGAAGAACCGTTCGAGGTAACCTCTTTGCAATATGCCTTTTTGCTATGTGATTAAATTCGTGGGCGCCAACAGCAAGAACTTCATCAGGCGAAAGCATTTGGTAATAATTGGAGTTAAAGACAAGCGCGTCAGGGTAGGCTAAGCAAGGAATGGGAAGAATGCTCGATTTGTAGTAGCGGTGGAACTTGTCTTTTTTAAGGATTGAAGTTGCTTTCATTCTCTCTGCTAGTGTGTCAAGTGCTTGCAGTTCAAATGGTTGTGCTCTAAGCAGCCGCACCATGAAGGAGGAGCTTATTGACCTCATTTTCTATCATCCAAACGATTGATAGCTACTACATAGGGGCTTGACTTTTAAGAGCGTGCGTGTGTTGCAAACTTGTCTGTGCTTATAAGTACGGTTAACCGATATTGTAAGCTCGTAAACCTTCAGGAATAAGATTGACCAACTGCGAACTTCGATAGATTATCAGTGTTTTTAACTTGAATGCACACAGTTCCTGATCCCGAATCTTTGAACGTACAAAAATAAGCATTACACTAAAACTCAGCTAACTTGCTTGTCTACAGCTTAGGCCCATTTTTATAAGCCAGTTTCGCAACTGGAGGTTCGGTAATTAAGCGTGCAAACCACTTCTTTGAACCCTAAACGGGGTAGGGAATCGTACTTCAACTCAAAAGCCCATCCCCAGGCTCCAGTCTGAATTTATTTATGTTTGAAGTTTATTGGTTCGGACTTAGACAATATAGAGACTTTCCATTAAACGTGTTTTGTGTGTTACTATAGTTATTCGGTCTTGTTAATTGGAAAACTTTTTAATCTTACTTTGTGGTAGTACTTGCTGGTGAGAATCATTGCAACAATGTGTGACTGTTTCTACAAAAATCTCCAAGCAACTCAAAGAGAAAATTCAGCGGTTAAAGATTAAGCCATCCAAAATTTTGCGAAAAGCCCTTGAAGATGAAGTAAAGAAAAGAGAAATAGAAGAGCTAAAAGCAGAGATAGACAGGTTAAAGCCTACACTTGAGAAAATCAGCGTGGAAGATGTAGTTAAAAACATAAGAGAAGATCGGGATAGCCGATGAAGTATCTTTTTGATTCTTCAGCCATTTTTAGAGCCATTAAAGAAAACAAAATCGAATTATTAACTGGAAATTACACGTTAGAGTTAGCAAGATATGAATTGGGAAACATCATTTGGAAAGACTGCATCTTACATGCAAAGATCTCAGAGAAAGAAGCAAAAATGGTGGCGAAAACAATCAAACATATCCTAAACGTACTGGACCTAATAGAAATAGCGGGCAGCGAAGAGGAAATATTGGATACAGCAATAAAACACAAGATTACTTTTTACGATGCTTCATACGTTTACTTTTCGAAAGCAAAAGAACTTAGATTGATAACGGAAGATTCTCGATTAATCAAAAAGATAACACCCACAACAAACGTTTCCAATCTAGAGGACATTGAATAAATGAACTTACAAGTGGCGGTTGTTATACTGAGTTCAATTCCCATTCCCAGCTCGTTTACCGAATCCTATCTTGGTCAAAGAGCTTGTTTTGCAGATTTGCTTGGGGTCTTCTGAAAAACTTACCATCATCCGCTGAATCCATGTGAGCATTGAATCGAGTCTTTCACTTTCACCCCGCCCCTCCGCTGATGTAACTGCCGTTTGTTTGTTTTCTTCTTAAGCAAAGGTGAACCTTTCTTTTATCTTTTTAATTTAGAAAAAACCTTAGAGACTTATTTTCTGTCTAAGCAAACATTATTTCTTTTTTTCCCACTCAATGATCTGTACGTTTGTTTGTGTGATTTAGGTCGGTTCAAGTGTTACTTCTATTAGGCAGCCTGCGGCGTTTTCGGTTTTGCCACTGGCTGCGAACATGGTGGCTTTTGGAATATATATGCGTCCGTCTTTACCCATTTTTGAGTAGAAATATTCCCAGCCTCTTCCAAATCCGATTATTCCGATGTGAAGAACTTGGTCGGGTTCTAACTTAAATTGCCACCTTATGAGCTTTGGAACTTGTATTTTGTTGCAGCCTTCTATAGGTCTCTTAAACGTCACTCTGTGTGTTAAAGGCATAGTCTCATCTCTTTTTTTAATTTGTTTTGACTTATTTCAACTTTTCTTGACTTATTGTGACTTTTTTTGACTAATTTTGACTTTTCCTGACTCAACCTGCAAACAATTCAAACCCCAAAACAGAAAAACAACTCAAAACACAAACAAAAAAATTTGCAGCAAAAAACAACTCAGAAACATACTCAACGAATCTTAATTGTATAATCTGCTTAATCATCAAACTACATAGGCAGCAAAATTAGAACTCGCGCCTTGTTTATTGTTTTGGTGTGCCTCAGAATTCGTTAACTGACATCATCAATTGGACTACCAATCCTTTCTCCGACTGACGTGTTTTTCTTCACAGGCAACAGCTCTAATGCAGGCAGGTAAATAAAAATAATCGCGCACACATTGCACCATAAAAGGATTAGACAACGTCAAAAGAGAAGGATACTTCTACCATGTTCTTGTCTTCATTGCAAATATTTTGTATGCTAGAACAAGAAAGAGAAATGCAGTGTCTGAGTTCATTTCTCGATTAATGCTTATGAAAGGTGTATTGGAACCAAAAAACTCATAGGCAAAACCTGTAACTTGGATTGTGAAGCAGGAAGGAAACGATTGTCAGACTTAGCCAATAGCTGTGAATATTTAACAAGTGAGAAATTATGTCTAGCTGTCTCTGAAAGCGACAAGGCAAAGGCAGCTAGGCAGGTTCGATGCAAAAACGATGAGAAGTCGACCTGTTGTTACCTTTGCATGCTTGTACTGGATTGCGCGACGCCCTGCCGATTCTTAGGGAATACGGAAAATGTTTCCTCACCAATTGACGCCGAAAAAACCGAGACCGAAAACACATTAATCAATGACAACAAAACCGAAGAAAACCAAACGCAAAATCCCGCAATTCCTTGTTGTTCAGTATGTAATGTCGAGATGTCACAAACTCGAACCAAGTTTAGAATTGACGGATGGGAAGAATCACAACAAAAATCAAGCGAAGATGACTTAGGAAAATTTGCAGAGGAAGTGTTGCCTGTAATTGTTTATTTTTGTCCTAAATGTGGCAAAATCGACTTAAAGGTCGATGAAAAACTAAACAAGAACTAAACATTTTAGACGGAATCGAATGCTCTTTTAATAAATCCCGCTTCTTAAGTACCGGAAATTGGGCGACTGATCTGAGCATTTGTGGAAATATAGGCAACTGCTACTCGACCGCTCGGTAAAAAAGGACTCAAGCAGTAAAGTGATTGTAGATTAGTTTTTTAGAGTTAGATTTTGCTTTCACAAGCGATTTTACCTTATGAGACTTTTAATTCAATCGGGTTCAAAAAGAAGAATTCAGAGTGATAACGCTTGTCTACCTCAATTACAAAAAACATAACTGCAACTTGGACTTTCGAAAAGATAATCCACATCTTACATGTTGATGACGATGTCTCCTTCTTAGAGAATGTCAAAAGAACCTTGGACACAAACAGGGAATTTCAGGTAGAAAATGCCAACTCAGTTTCAGAGGCGATGTCAAAACTAAAATTTGGAAAATACGATGTAATTCTCTCAGATTATCAAATGCCGCATAAAAACGGCTTGGAATTTCTAACAGAACTGCGACATTGCGGCATCATGACTCCTTTCATCCTGGTTGCCGACAGAGAAAGAGGAGAGGTTTTATTAAAAGCGATAAATCTGGGTGTTTTCCGATATATAGAAAAGCCGTCTGAGCCCCAAAAGATTTCCGCCCAACTGTCAGAAGCGATTCAACAAGCATATAATCAAGTGCCCGCAAAGGTTGGGTTGCGTGAAAACGTTGATTTTTTAAGAGAAGTGTACGAAAACCAGCAGAGCGGCATAATAATCATTCACCCAGCCACTCACACTATAGTTGCCGCGAACAAGGCAGCGCTCAATTTGGTTGGAGCAACAAGAGATCAGCTTATTGGAAAAGCATGTCACACAACAATATGTCCTGTTGCAAAAGGCAAGTGCCCAGTCACAGACCTTAACCAAACAATCATCGGAGAAGAACAAGTTTTAACTCGGATGAACTCCAGACAAATTCCAATTCTTAAAACCGTTAAGAAAGTAGTGCTTTCAGGTGAAGAATACCTTATTGAAAGCATAGTGAACATCAGCAAAAGAAAGATCGAAGAGCAAAAATTAAAAGAAAAGTACCGAGCATACGAAGCTTTATTTTCGGAAAACCCGAACGCCATCGTTTTGTGTGACAAAAACTTTGACGCCATTGACGTTAACCTCAGTTTTACAGCGCTATTAGGTTGCCATGCTAACGACGTAAAAGGGCAAGATGCCATAAACATGTTTACGCCAGAAAACTTGAAAGCACAAAATAGTTGGATTAGGGAGAGGCTTTTTGAGGGGCATATGGAATGCCGTACCAAACGATTAAGATCAGATGGCTTAGAGGTCAATGTCTCTTTGTTTGGAACAGCCGTCTCTCTGGATGAAGATATCATTGGATTTGTGCTTATTTTTCAAGACATCACCGAGGTAATCGTTGCCAGAGAAGAATTAAGCAGATTGATTGACGATCAGAATGTGTCCCTTGGAAAAACTAGATTGTTAAATGAGCAGTTAAGCGTAACCGGCGGCTTAACAAGGCATGATATTAGGAACAAGCTTATGGCGTTGACGTTTAAGGCTTATTTAGCGAAAAAACGTTCGGCGGGGAATCCCGAGGTTCTTAGTTATCTGACCGATATTGAAGAGATTAGCCGCAACATCGCTAAGCTACTTGACTTTGCCAAAACTTATGAGACGCTGGGCACTTAGGAGCAAACACGCATAAACGTCGGTAAAATGGTTGCGGATGCTGCTTCACTGTTTGTTGACCTCAAAGGGGTGACAGTGATTAACGAATGTGGAGATTTTGAGGTTAAAGCTGACTCGCTGCTTATGGAGCTTTTCCACAACATGATTGACAACTCGTTGAAGTATGGCGCTCCGAAAATCACCAAAATTAGAGTACACGTTCAAATCAATCAAGAAGGAGTTACCGAGCTAATTTATGAGGATAATGGGAATGGGATAGAACCTGAAATTAAAGCGAGACTTTTCCAGAAGGGAGTCACAACCAAAGGTACCGGTTACGGTCTCTGGCTGATTCGTCGTATCTGTGAAATGTACGGTTGGTCTGTTCAGGAGACTGGAGAATATGGGCAAGGGGTTCGCTTCGTTATGAAAATTCCATAACCCATGTTTCCAACAAAGATAGATAAATCAAACTCATTGTGTGCCCAGACATCGAAGCTGCACCCAGCCTCAAGACATTTCCAGCTGCTCGACCCTTTCTATCTCTACAATGAAAGATTCAAAAAAATCAGCTATTTCAGCACAGTTTTACAATTCTCATAATGATAAGATAAATCTCAAAGCCTTTCTCTCTATGGAGATAAGTTTTTGGAAGGCCTTGGCAACGGCTTAGCCATGTGAATGGTGCTCAAAGATTTGTGAGACTTGAGAACCACGGAGACTAAGGTGCTTTTAACGCCTTTGATCTTCATAATTTTCTTATGCAAGACATTGCGGAATTCTTCTACGCTCGAAGCGGAAACTATCGAAACAATGTCAAATTCACCCTTAACGTCATAAATCTCCTCGATGTTTTCGACCTTTTCAAGGGCGTCAATAACTTGCGCTTTCTGGGCTGGATCAACAAAAATGTTGACAGAGGCTTCGAACCGACCGTGACTATCGATGGACTCCATATCAGATCATTAGAAACAGCTAAACGGATTAGGCAGCTTTTGAGCTTTCTTGAGAACCAAAATTCGCTGATTTGAGAAGCACAGCGGGCTAAGGATTGTCGTGAAAGGTGCGGAATAGAGAAATGAGCATTCTATGGCATATCAAGCGAGTTTGTGCATACTAAAAAATTAGCTTCAATTACGCAACAAACTAAAAACAAATTTTTGAATCAGGGCACTTTAATGTTTAGCTGTTTCTTGAGGGTCTTGTATCTGTTTCTAACCGTAACTTCGGTAACCCCAGCTGCTTCTGCAATATTTTTTTGTGACTTCTTTTCGTTATTTAAAAGACAAGCGATATAAAGTGCAGCCGCGGCTAAGCCCATTGGATCCTTTCCGGCTACAAATCGTTTCCGTCTAGCCTCTCTAAGTATTGCTATCGCATCACCCTGTGTTTTACCTGATATTTCATTTTTTTCCGCAATTTTGGAAACCCACGTCAACGGGTCAGCAATTGGCATATGAACATCAAGTTCTTGCAATAACCGTCTATAACAACGAGCAACATCTTTCTTGTCAACTAGACTTGCTTCACCTATTTCACGAAGGGTTCGAGGTGTACCGCTTCCGCGGCAAGCAGTATAAAGTGCAGCGGCGACTATTGAGTTGATTGATCTTCCTCGAACTAAATCTTTTTCTAATGCTCTGCGGTAAATAAGGGCAGCTTTTTCTTTAATATTTGGAGGAATGTACATTTTGCCAGATAAACGGTCAAGTTCACCCATAGCTTGAGCGAGGTTTCGATCGCTAGATGAGTGTACTCGACTGCGTATTTGCCATTTTCTCAGGCGCCACATTTGCAGCCTAGTGGACATAGGCAATTTTTTTCCGAATGCATCTCGATCCACCTGGCTAATCGCAGTGGATAAGCCTTTGTCATGAATTGAGAAAGATGTTGGGATACCGACGCGGCTTCTTGATGTTTTTTCTTGCTGGGTAAAAGCGCGCCATTCTGGTCCTTTATCTAACGTCTGTTCATATAAAACAAGACCGCAGTCCCCACAGATGGTTTCGCCCGCATCGCAATCGTGAACTAGATTTTTGCTTTCACATTCCGGACATTTTTCAACTAAGCGCTGAGGTGATTTAGAAATTTCTTGGGTTACAATCATTGTTCTTACTCCATACACTTACTATTAATCCGGGAACATTCCTGCATTTTCTTTCTGAGCAGACTAAAGGATAGCGCCGATGTTGCTTGAGATTATTTTTCTAAGGGAGTTTGCAGCTAGATCGCCCATAACCCTCAGTTGAGGATGTTCCAGGCTAGCTGGCTTGCCCTGGCTTTTACATAGGCTTCGTATAATATAGTTATCGTCATTAAGGATGAGGCGACTCTTTATTTGATGGCGATCCATGTTTTGACTGCATCTTGGACAGCTTTAGATAAGTCGCCTTTTTTGCCGCCGAATTTTTCCACTGTTTTTAGTCTTAGCTGCTTTTCCAGCTCGTTTGAGATGTCAACGTTTATGCGGCCCAATTTTAATCACTTTTTTTATTTTTTAAATAAGCGAGTGGCAAGTGTTTGCATGTTGTTTTTATCTTTTTTGTCTTTTGAATTCACTTATTTACATTAGTACATATATACAAACACGCTTATAAGTATATGTGTTTAAGTGTGTAAATACCATGAAGTATTAACTGAAAACGCTCAATCCAGTTGCTTAGTCAGTTAAAAAGCCCAATGCCCGGAGGGTTAACTTGTTATTTTCTACAAACATATCTTCAATACTTGAAAGCTAATCAGTTAACTCCAAACAGGTAGAAGAAGAAGTGTGCACCCCACCAAGTTTCTTCTTCTTTCAAAGTTAGAAGAAGGAGGACACGGTGCACCCTGCGATTGTCCTCCTTCTACCTATAAGAGAAGAACAACACCCGGTGCTACCACCAACTGTTGTAGTTCTCCTTTGAACATTTCCACCGAATAGAAGGTTCAAACCAACCAAAACGCGCCAGTTACGAAAACTAAGTTTTCGTTAAGTAGGCAATACTTTTTTTCTGGAATCACACTTAATTTCGATAAATTGTTTTCTTAACCATTCATCTTTTTATAGTGTGTCATCGAGTAGAACGCGATACTCTTGCCTGTTAAGCTCAAAGACAACCTCGAAGGCCAACAACCCGATTCAGTAATTTCTAATTCATGCGATAATACTTGTGAAAAATACACTCCTCTTCAAAGCCTCGAATCATCTGCAAAAAAAATGGACAGCACCGAGACACAGCCGCCCGCCGCAAAAAATGTTAGGAAAAAACTGCGAAGTAGACCTTTAGCAGATTTATCAAACACCGGGCCAATTCAAAGTTTAGAGGTTGAAGAGGAAACAGCAAGTGGTAAAGTTAGTCATAGGTATTTTTGCAGTTTTTCTGATAAGCATAACATAAAAAGACTCTTTGAGCGTAAATCTTATTCAAGTTATGAGGCTTTCAGACTTCACTTAGAAGCGCTCGAAATCAAGCGTTCATGTCAAATTGATAAGTTAATATCTGCAGATGCTTTACGAGCAAAAGTAGTACCGTACAATTTTCAAATGCAGATTGCTCTTCAAGTAATAAATGAAATGAATGGAAACGCTATACTTGCCGATGAAGTGGGGCTTGGCAAAACAATCGAGGCTGGCCTCATCATGAAGGAGTTATTGTTAAGAGATGAAATAAATTCAATTCTAGTAGTAGCTCCAAAAAGTTTGCTGTCTCAATGGAAAACTGAAATGGCCGAAAAATTTGGAGAAGACTTCTCTATAGCTAACAATCATAGAGTTGATTTGAGAACAAACAACAGAATAATTTGCTCACATAATCTTATGGCAAGAAAACATGATGACTTTGCAAGTCGAACATGGGATTTAATTGTCGTAGATGAAGCTCACGCTTTTAGAAACGCCCATAGCAAAGGGAGGGGGTACTTAGCAAACCTGAGAAAAAATCATTTCTTGCTTCTAACCGCTACTCCCTTGTGTAATAAACTAACCGACTTGTACAGCATTTTAGATTTAATTCAACCCGGCATATTCGATAGTGAACGCTTGTTCGTTTCTCGATTTTCCGAAGACACCAAAAGCCGTGTTGTAAAACCTGAATGCGCATATCAGCTAAGGCAAATCCTTAGAGAAGTAATGTGTCGGACTCGAAGAGAACAAACCGGCATACCGTTTACGAAGCGACACGTTGACTCTAGAACACTTGAGGCTGATGAAAACGAGCGTGCGTTTATTGATAAAGCAACAGAATACCTACAGGACATTTACAAAAATAATTTTAAAACAATTGAAACCTTGATGCTGGAGAATCCAACTAGAAAAATAAGCGAATCCCAAAGCAAAGCGATTCTGATCTTCCAAGCCATTGCTCTTCAGCAGTCTTTTTCAAGTTCCCCTGAAGCCTCAATTGAATCATTGCAAAAAAGGCAGCAACGTTTCCCGTCGGAAACTCAAGCAACAAATAAACTGATTGAAATGGCAAAACAAGCAGAGAGCTCAAAAATTAAGCTTCTAAAACAAGTTTTGAATGAAATCCCAAATGAGCAAGCATTGATATTTTGCCTGAGAAGAATTACAGCTTACAAGCTTAAAGAAACGTTGGAGCAAGAATTTGGCAAAGCCGCTGTGCACTTGGGTAATATGAGTCAAAACGAAAGAGACAAAGTTATTTCAGCATTCAAAAAAGGCGAAATCAAATATCTCGTTGCAACCGATTCTGCCGCAGAAGGACTAAACCTTCAAAATTGCTCGGTAATGTTTAATTATGATTTGCATTGGAACCCAATGAAAATTGAGCAAAGAATTGGGCGAATCCACAGGTATAAACAGGATCGTGATGTAACCGTCTTCAACTTAAGCATAAAAGACACCATAGACGACTATGTTCTTCACATTTTGTACCAAAAAATCGATTTATTTATCATGACAATCGGTAAAATGGAAACCGTTTTAGCGGAATTGAAAGAAGGGTCACAAGACATACAAAAGACAATCATGGATATTTTGCTAAGAAGCAATTCTCGCCTCGACATTAAGAAAGACCTGGAAAAGCTTGCTGAGGACTTGAGCGTTTCAAGGAAAAACCAAGAGTTGGCTGAAAAGTTCACGCAAGGGGTTATTGATTGAGCAAAAAATATTCGGACACAAAAATTCATAGCTTTATCAGATCATTTGTCAAATCCAAAAAAGGCGAGTTAATTGAACAATCAAACGAAGTTTTCACTGTTAAATACCCAAACCAAACAAGCGCTACAGAGTATACTTATGAACCTGAAGTAGCGCGAGAAAAAAAATCAATTTTAATAACTCTTGGAAGCCCGACGTTCCAGCAAATATTAAACGAATGTTTAGAGGACGGTGTACTTTGCCAAATTAAATTGAACTTGAAGGGTGAATTTGAAACTTTAATCAAAAGCTTCTTCAAGGATTCGCCCTTTGCTTGTCAAGACTGCAAGAAGGTAGCTAATGGCGAAGAAATGATTAGTGTCTGCGAAAAAAACCAGCTATGTTACCATCAAATAAGCAATGGAAAAATTGTTTCAATAAAAGTAATCAAAAAAGAGCCTGTTAGGTATTTTCAATTCTACTTCTCTGCAACATTTCGCAACAAATTGAGACCAAGGAACGAAGAATTGATTATATTGTCGCTAGATGAGGAAGGGAATATTGTTAGCGATGAAGATTTCATCGGAAAAAATGTTTTGAGTAATGAATCAATAGAAATCCAAGATTTTATGGCGAAGCTTAAGCCAACAATCTTTGATGAGTTAAAAGCGACTGCAGAAAAAAAATTGGAAGCTATTCTTAAGGAAAAGTTGATTCTCTTTGACTTACCGCTTAACAAAGAAAAGGAGGCTAAACTAAGAAGCTTTGTTAAGCGAATTCGAAGGCAACACTTGGAACAAGCCATTCATACTAAATACGATTTAGACTCGCAGAAATGGCAAGCCATCCACGAAACACTCTTAAAAAGAGAAGAAGAATCACTAACAACCAATATAGCAGTAAAATTCATCAACCTACTTGTAATTAACACAATCAGGGTTCATTTTGAATTAAACCTTGACAACAACTCAACCGTACATTCAGTAATCACCTTAGGCATTAATCATACTCCAGAAATTTCTTGCCCCGTGTGCCGAAATATTATCTCAGAGGGTTACGCAACCCAAGATTCCCTTTACGTCTGCAGAAACTGCATTAGACAATCCATCGATACAGCAAAAATTTACTCAAAAAAAGCGGCACTAAAACTGGACGAAACATTAAATGAATATTTTGAACAAGACGCAGGTTTTGTTTGCTCAGTCTGCGGCAAAAAGCACAGTCAATTACTAGAATTCAAGTGCAGCCATGACAATTCAAGCGTATGCATTTTTCATTATGATCATTGCGATTTTTGTGGTGAAGTTTTCTCAAAACTTAACCTTACGTCTACACATGAATTCAAGAGAAAATTATGCCCAAAACATATTGTTAGATGTGATTATTGCCAATCAATTGTTGGAGTTGATGAAGTCAAGCTTAGCAAAACCACGGGTGAAAGATTGTGCAATAACTGTATGGCTAAATTGAAGGAGCGCTAAGATGGACAATTTGAAGTTTAACGGTGTCTTGGAAGAAATCAAAAATCGATATCCAAACATTGATTTGACACAGTTTCTGCAGCAAGAACTTCAACTCCCTGATTATAAGGCGGAGGAACTGGCAGCTAGAATAGAAAAAAAATATTTCCAAAAAACAACAAAAGAAATCATGCAAAAAAAAGTTAGAACAATTTTACAAAAAAACAATAATTCAATGGTTCCTGCTAAAACAAAAAATTATTCAGTTGATTGTCTTTCGGAAAAGGAATTTGAATTTTTTGTAAAATGGCTATTTGAAGAACTAGGATATGAAATCCACCCAGAAAAGCACCCAGCTCATTTAGGGGTTGATTTGGTGGCTACTAAGGATGGCGAGACGATTGCTATTCAAGCTCGAAGGTATCCTAAAACTTGCTTGGTATCGGAAGCTATTGTTCTAATATCGCAGGAAGCAAAGCAAATCCATGGGTGCCAAGAGTCGATTGTATTAGTCACCGCGTATTTTACGCAACAAGCAATTGCAGACGCTCAAAAGTCAAGTGTTGAACTTTGGGACAGAGACACTGTTACAAGCAAGATTGATGAAGTTAGAAAAAAAGCCACCCTAAAAAAACAACCTCAGTTTCCACAATATAGTGGTTCACTCTTGCAAAGTCTTCTAAAATTTGAAGAAACCGAAAATTTCATCATTGAACCAAAAACAGATGGAAAATTCGATTTACACTTGTCGGGAATAAAATTTCCTCTGCTTACCTTCCAAGCTCATGCAGATGAAGTCATTCGATGCGTCTATCGAATCAAAAATAATAATCCAGTTGGAGAACATGAAGGCATACCGTTAATTAGCCGTGACCAAGAAAACAACAGAGTTGGTCCCAACGAAATACAAGCCTACGCATTAATCATACAATATCTTGAGGAATTTTTGAAATAACCTTACACCAAATGTCTTAAAATGCTTGAAAGCTTAACAGACAAACCAAACATTTGGAAAATGTTTGCTATCGCCAAGTTCCTTTTTTCTACACGATTAGAAGAAGGAGAAGGAGGACACTATGTTAATTTCGATGTCCTTCTTCTTTAAGAGATTCTTTCAGAAAAGAACAAAACTGGGCGTTCTCACCAAATGTTATTGTTCTGGTTTGAATCCAAATTTTGTCAGTTCTTGACGAATGGTTTCTAAAGTATATTAGTTTATGATATCTAGAAAAAACAGTAAAAGAAATGAATCAAAAAAAGGAAAGGATTTTTTGGTTTATGCTGTTTTTATGGATGCTTTCTTAGCATAAGTATGCCGACTATGGCTATTGCAATGATTATTGCGATTGCTGCTGCGACTATGTATGTCATTAGTTCGGCTGATGTCGCTAAGTTTGACGCGGGTGCGGCTGTTGGTGCTTGAGTTGCTGGTGGGCTGCTTGCGTAGAAGGCTGTTGCTGCTGACGATGGATAGTATCCTCCTGAGCCTGCGAAGGTTGCGGTGACTGTGTAATTACCTGTAATGTCTGGTGTCCATGTTAGACTGTAAGTACCGTATGCATTGCTTGTGGTTGTGCCGATATCTCTGTAGTTACCGTTAGAGTCTGTAACGGAAATTGTTACTGGAACTCCGGTTATGTTATGTGGCATTACTTGCTGTTCATAAACTGCTTCCATAAACGGTGTCATGCTAGCGTCAGAAACGCATGGTAATCCATTGGGGAAGTTTGCTGCAACTGCTGCTTGTGATGCGCCGGCAGATACATCAGTTACTGTACCTGTAATTGTCACTGGTGTCGCTGTTGATACACCGAGTTGTGGTGCGCTAATAGTTGTTCTGCTTGGTCCTTGCGCGTAAGCGTAAATCTGGCCATCGTACGAGTTAAAGGTCGTCATTACTCCATAGGCTACTGCTGTTGCTGTGTCATCGAAAGCTAGGTTGCTCCATATTAATTGTCCTGTAGTGCCGTTTATGGCTAATACTTGTGCATTGTGGAATAGTGGTGGACTGTATTCGTGACCTTCAGAGAGATATAGCACTGGGTTAGTCATGCCAGCTAGAGCTTCGTCAGAGAAGACCCATATTGGGTAAATGCCATAGGGTGTTTCAGTTCCTGCGTCTCCGTTGGCCTGTGCAGAACTAAACGACCAGATAATAGCGCCGTTTGTCATGTTGACAGCCCAAACGTCTCCTCCTAAAGCCCAAACGTACAATACGCCTGTTGTTGTGTCTGGAACAGTTTCGAAGTCAAATTCGTCATAAGTGTTTGGCATGTGACCGTCAGACATTAGCACATTGAGAGAGTTTTCCCATACTTTTTGGCCTGTAGTTAGAGAAAAGGCTTCCATGTCATAGGTAGCTTGGTTTATTTCAACGTAGACTCCAGCTGCAGCTGAGGGAGTATTGCTTGTCCTTGTGAAAGGTACGTATGCGCCTCCTGTTCGGTTTTGTATCCAAAGTAATGAGCCGTCGGTTGCGCTAAAGCCTGCTTCGACTAACCATCCTAATGTTTCTTCGACAGAGGTTGCTCCTGCACTCAAGACTAGTGTATTGCCTGACCATGCTGAATAGCCAAAAGCTGAACCGCCTAAACCTGCTGTAGATATGCCGTTAACGACTGGAGGTAAGGATTGAGTTACCCACTCTATTCCGTCAGTCCATGAATACTTCGTGCCAAGCGTTATGGCCCAGTTCAAACCGGATTCTTGCATAGCCGCTGTCAAGTTGTACATTATCAAGGCAGGTCCGTAAGTAGTTGTGTTCTTAACAGTATATGTCACTCCCTGAATGGCATTGCCAAATGCTCCAAATCGTCCGTTGGGATATGCAGTAATATTACCAGTGGTGCTACTCCAAGCGTAGCCAATTATGTTGCCGTTTGCGTCTTGTCCGAGGAACGAGAACGAGGGAGTATTGTCGATTTCGCATTGGTATTGACCAGTTAATCCATCATATAATTTCCAATTGCCAGGAGGTGCGAAAGACCCGCCGCCCCCTTGTGTAATGATGTATGGACCAACAGCACCGTATTGATTGATGTTTTCGAAGTTGACTATCATGCCACATCTTAAGGGATCAGTAGTGTTTATCACCCACATGGTTTGCCCATTGTACAGGTTTGTAGCCATGAGTCCTTGTTGGCCACCAGTGTTTGTTGTGTACCAAGTTGAGTACATTATTCCGTCCATTATTACTGGCGCAAATTTCGGGTCATACTGTGAGGTTGTCCAATAGTTGCTGTTTTGTTCATCGTTACCAAGTGGTCCACCAGCTACGCCGCCGATGCACCAAGGCTTTGTCCAGAGTATGTGAGCAGTGAGTGGTGTTGTCGTGTATGGGTTATAGTTGCCTGTTGCATTGTATCCTCCAGTGCTGGCAAAAGTATTTGCAGCGTATCCCATCCAAGATCCACTAATAGAAGCCCAATTCTGAACGTTTTCAGCGTTAATTGGAGTCTGCCACCAGCTTGTTGGAAGCGGAGTAAATGGAATACCGGTTACTGGGTTTTGTTGCACTATAAGAGTTGCGACAGAGCTTTGACTAGGTAGGTTAACATATCCTGCAAATGTTGGGCCTCCGAAAGCATTAGGGGCTCCAGCTAATGTTTGTCCACCATAGAAGAATTGGAATGTGTAGTTGCCAACCACTGTTGGAGTGTATCGAGTAGTTGTGCCTCCAGTAAGATCTGAGGTAAACGGTCCGAGTGTTTCAGTTGTCCCATCTGGATGTGTTACATGTACTGTCATGTTTGTTACAAGTTCTTGATCTGCGTTGGGTACTGCAAGCCAAAAGTTAACTGTCACTGGTTGTCCAACGCCGGTAGGGTTGGGGGCGACATTAATGTATGGATAAGTTTGAATGTTGTTTGAAGTTTGTGCGTGTGATGGTAGTATTGCTCCGATTGCAATTATCATAAACATTGAGATTAGTATAGCTAAGATTTTGTTTTCAAAATTTTGCATTTGTTTGTTTTTCTCCTTGTTTTTATCTAAGCAAGAACTATTGAATTGTCCTTGCTTAACCTCGACTTCTGTTTAAGTTACTATATAAAACTTGCTAGATAGTGTTACTATCGTCGGAGTTAGTAATACTCCAATTCAGGACTTTGCCAAAAGCTAAAGATTCTTTAATTTTAGTCAAACTTGAGCAACTTTTGGAAAAAAACAATTTCAAAAGTGATTTTAGGAGAGAATCAATTCAAATCCTACTTCCCACCCTAAACAATCAATAGATTTTCCAATATCTAAGACAGATATCAGTGAGCACTTTAAGCCAACAAAAGGAGAAGTATTTTTCTCAACTATCATTATGTTAGACAAACTAGAGATTAGATTATACTGGCATTCTTACTTAAGACAGGTCTGGCTTGCCTAAATACACGCAACTAATTCGGCAGTTTTGTTGTTGAGGGCATTCATAACAGCATGCTTTTTTGTTTACATTTAGGCAGGATTCTTCTAGTGTATCTCGACCTTTTTCAAAATCAGATATGGCTTGACAACGTCCATTCTTCAAGTATTTACATAATACAAAGGTGTGTTTTGTATTCTGAATTTGGGTTTTATTACCAGGTTTAGCTTCAGATTTAAGTTGTTTGTAGCACGTTTCACACATATACTTACGACTGAACTCGGGAAAAATTTGGCCATAAACCGATTGCGAACCTA
>Ga0182021_10003002_pt1 | contig 19847 bp, 22 predicted proteins | sample 612E3MmetaG_FD_120493 | JGI IMG/M metagenome (GOLD analysis project Ga0182021, IMG submission 120493) | Permafrost microbial communities from Stordalen Mire, Sweden - 612E3M metaG (Illumina Assembly) | ecosystem: Environmental > Terrestrial > Soil > Wetlands > Permafrost | place: Sweden... | reverse complement strand
TTTTAAAGCAATAGCGTTATAAAAGGTGTGTAAATCGCGCGAAAGCGACTTTAAAACAAAAATTTCCAAAACAGACATTTAGAGTCGCCGGGTGGGCCCGCGCGATTTTTAATTTGATACACTATTAAAGGAACCTTGAAGAGGGGTGTTAGCTTAGTTGGTAAAGCGCAGCATTCGCATTGCTGAGACCACCGGTTCGAATCCGGTACACTCCACCATCCTACTTCGCCAAAGCTTCGTAGGATTTCGGGGGGATATAACTCAGCGGCTAGAGTGTTTGCATCACACGCAAGAAGTCGCAGGTTCGAATCCTGCTATCCCCACCAAAGGTAAATTTTATGGAAAATGAACCAAATAGCGAGTTTAATCTACTGTCTGCACCTATAGATTTAGATTTGGGTGATGATTTTAAAAATGCAGTGTTCGAAAGTTTTAGGGCGGATGAAAGCATAGTTAGTTTATATGATGCGGTAAAATCGGTGCTTGGCCAAACGGTCGTCCCTATGCCAGAAAAGAGTATTCCAGATGAAGAAGTTGTAAAAAAGACGCAGCAAGCGGCAACAAAGTTGCTTAGCAGAAGAACTAATAAAGTTAATAAAATATTTGGGCTTGAAACGGTTACTAAACAGGCAATTGCAGATGCACTAAAAGCAGAACATCCAGAAATCGCTGAAAACATTGACTCTGTACTGTTTGATATAGAAATGAAGCGGCAACAAATTCAAGATAGTGAAAACCAAGCATCAACTACCTTTTAAGAAATGGCTACTTTTTCGCTAGCTTTTTCAATGGGTAACTTGATAGTAAACGTGCTGCCCATATTAACCTCGGATTGTTCCAAATACAAATCCCCTCCCATTTTTTGGGCTAACAAACGGGAAATATATAAACCTAGCCCGGTGCCTTTGCTTCCATCTTGAGTGAACAGACTTTCACCAACTTGTTGAAATTTGTGAAATAAAAGACCCTGCAATTCTTCTGGTATACCTTCGCCTTCATCAGTTACGGTAATCATTAGCTGATCTTCATCTAAATAACCGTCTACCAAAACCGTGCCTCCAGATTGAGTAAACCTCAACGCATTATCGATTAGGTTGTAGAGGATTTGCTTAAAGCGTTCTACGTCAACCATAACCATTGGCAGGATGTCGCTATTTAAATTATCACTAACTTTGAGCGTGACACCGACTTTTCTAGCGTTTTGAGTCAGATCATTTTGGACAATTTTGGCTACTTCGCTAGCTGATGTTGGCCGAATATCGAAACTGACTCTGTCCAGCTCAAGGCTAGACATATCCAAAAAGTTGCTAACTATGTCAACCAATCTTACGCTAGAGGAATATACATCATCAACGAGTTGATGAACTGCAGGATCCTTCAATAGATTGGTATGGTATTCCAGTAAATTTAAAGCGTTACCTCTAATTGTCGTTAGGGGTGTACGGAGTTCTTGGGAGGCAATAGAAAAGAATTCGTCCTTGGAACGGTTTAAGATCTTTGCTTCAGTAATATCCTGTATTAAAACGACAATGCCAATACAAGAGCTATTATCATCTTTGACTAAAATAGGTGCTAGTAAAAACTGGTAATAGCGACCATTAATCATAAGCTCGTCAACTGTGAGCCGACTTTTTTCGGTTGCTGAATTTTTAAGGTATTCATCAAAGTTAATATTTTGGGTAATTAATAGTCGCTTTAGAACATCAAGGTAGGATTCTTCCGTTCCAGAACTTAATACTTTTCTTGCAATAGAGTTGGTCAAGATAACATGGTCTGATGAATCAGTCATTAAGTAACCTAGCGGTAAACTATCTATGGATGCGGATAAATCAGCCTTTGCGCCAATTAATTCTTTAGTCCTGTCCTCAACTTTCTTTTCGACGCTGGCCTTTTCTTTCATTAATAACTGGATTAGCCGCTTATTTTCGGTTACATCTCGCATTAGCAAGACGTAGCCAATCGGTGCACCATTTTTATCCTTCATAGTTGATGCATTAATTGATACATCAATTTTCTGCAGATTAGGCCGCACAAGCTGCGATTCATAGTTTTTTACAAAACTCGACGAAGAAAGTTGCTCGAACAACTCACTTAGCTCTAATGGTAAACTCTGGAAGTGCAGCCCAATTAATTCACTCTCTTTTTTACCGGTAATTTCTAAAATTGCCTCATCAACAATTACAACTTTCTTGTTGTAGTCGAAAACAATTAAAAGATCTGCCATGGTTCTAATAATGTTGTCGACAGCCTTAGCGGGCGTGATTACTAATAAATCATGTTTTACTATAGCGTAAGCTACAATAATCGCCGAGATTGAAGTTACAAAAGACGATTCAGATATAAAATTTTTACCAAAAAAAGAAGGTATAATTTCGACAGCAAATGAATAAATTAGAGGGGTAGCTACAGCGACAATCAGTAATCTAGCCTGAGACATTTCTTTAAACGATTTTCTGTTTTTGGAATTTATATAGAATTTAAAACTTAAAACCAGACTGAATACAACGTAAATTAACTCAAGTGTCATATCTAAAGCGAATAAGCTTCCTGGGGTACCATAATAGGTGCCATTGGTTAATACGTAACCTTTCACAAAAATCTGCGTTATAAAACTATGCAGTGTAATCATCAATAAAAACGGGGCGCTAATTAAAAATATAAACAGCTTATTTTTAATGTGATGTTTAGTAAATTCTAAAAAGAAATAGAGCAAAAATACACAAGCAAAATATGATGCATATGTTGATACATCATCGCCAATTTCAGCCATCAATCTAGAGTTGGCTATAGAAAAGATAAAATCACCTGCGCACCAAACAACTAGAGTCGATGTTACTATTATATATAATCTGCTTAATTTTTCTTTTGGGTTTAAGTAAAAAATATACAGCCCAAGTATGATATTGGATACAAGGCCTATTATTGTTAGTAATTCGTGTAAGTTCATTTGTATGGTTTGCTTACGTACCAGTTTCTCTTTATACATTGTAAGCCATTAGCGCTATATAAAACCATAAACTTTGTGTTATATCTTGTGCAGGTACTCACCTACAACTTGAACTAGAGCAGATAGCTGGTATTATAAATGAGTCAACTTGGGGTGTTAGCTCAGTTGGCTAGAGCGCTACGCTGGCAGCGTAGAGGCCACCGGTTCGAGCCCGGTACACTCCACCATTAATTTTGAATCTATATGAAAATCATAGTTGCCACAGAAGAAGATTTTAAAGAGGTACAAAATCTCTTTTATCTTTTGTTCAAAAAAGAAGTTGTATACCAGCCAACACTAGATATCAGCCTACCTTATAAAAATTCAAAACAAGGCGTAGGTTATATAAAAAAGGCACTCAAAAATCCAAAGTATATTACTTTATTAGCTATTATGGACAAAAAAATTGTTGGATTTCTTATTGGCGAATTTGAAGGAGATATAAAATTCAGAATCAATATTACTCGAGTAACTTTGAATGACTTATTTGTGATGCAAAATTATCGAAACAAAGGGATCGGTTCTGCTTTAGTGAGAAGATTCCAAGAGTGGGCTAAAAGTAAAGAGGCAAACGACATCGGGGTATTTGCATTTAAAGGTAATGAAAGAGGTATTGATTTTTATAAAAATTCCGGCTTTAAAGACTACGGCATAACACTAGAAAAACTAATATAGGCTGCCGTAAATGCCGCATTAAGTTACAATTAAAGAGTAATGACAAACTTAATAAAAAACCTACTTACAAAAATCTTTTGCGTTCAGATGCAAAAGATAATTGCCAAAAACAATCTAAAAATTGTAGCCGTTGCCGGCAGTGTTGGCAAAACCACTACCAAATTAGCCATTACAACTGTTTTGGCAGAATCTTTACGGGTGCAGTTCCAAGAAGGCAATTACAATACGCCAATCAGCATACCATTTATTTTTATCGGTAGAGAGATGCCGACCTTATACAATCCATTCGCATGGGTATGGGCATGGCTGCAAGGCCAAAAAGTTTTGCATAGCCAATATCCGTATGATGTTGCTGTCATGGAGCTTGGAGTAGATGCCCCGGGCGATATGACTGTCTTTAAAAAGTTGATTCATCCATCTATTAGTGTTGTAACGGCTATTAGCGAAGAACATATGGAATTTTTTGAATCCGTTGATGCCGTTGCTGCCGAAGAACTTACAATCTCACAATTTAGTGATTCGTTATTGGTAAATGCCGATGATATTAATGACAAATATTTAGAAAAATATATCCCGGCAGATAGAGAAATTCATTCGTACGGGTTTGGCCATGCAGAATATAAAATTTCGGCCCAACAAGATGGAGCGGGCTATTCAATCAGCATGAACATTGGTGATGGCAACTCAATCAAGGCAACTGTTCATACTCCAGCCAAGCATATTATTAAATCAATCGCTGCCGCTTTAGCAGTGGCAGATATTGTGGAACTTAAGCCCGCCGAAATCGAATCGGGAATTAATAAGGTTAAAACTTTTGCTGGCCGTATGCAGTTACTCAAAGGAATAAAAAATTCGACAATAATAGACGATACGTATAATTCCAGCCCGATTGCCGCCGAAGCAGCTCTAATTACTTTATATGATTTTAAAGCTCCTCAGCACATTGCAATTTTGGGAATGATGAATGAGCTGGGCGACTATTCCAAGGCAGATCATGAACGAATCGGCAATTTATGTGACCCTGCAAAATTGGATTTACTGGTCACGATTGGCCGAGATGCCAATAATTATCTGGCAACCGCTGCCGAAGCAAAAGGTTGCAAGGTTATAAGGGCTGATGGTCCAATCCAAGCTGGCAAAACTGTTAGTAAAGAATTAAAAGACGGAGCAGTGATTCTAGCCAAAGGCTCTCAAAACGGAGTCTTCGCCGAAGAAGCCGTAAAACTTCTCTTAAATGTTCCAGCTGACAGTGCAAAATTAGTCCGCCAAAATGCTTTTTGGCTCAATAAAAAACACCGCCTTATTAAAAGCACTTAACGCATCTTGATTATCACCGTATAATTAGTTGCAATGAAGCGTTACAACCCAAAAGAACTGGAACCCAATTGGCAAAAAACCTGGGCAGATAGCGATTTGTACAAAGCCGTAGAAGACAAAACCAAGCCAAAGCGCTATGTGTTGGAGTATTTCCCATACCCTAGTGGCGCCACAATGCACGTTGGCCATGCCCGCAATTACACAATCGGCGATGCTGTTGCCAGATTTTACAGGATGAGTGGCAACAATGTTTTACATCCGATGGGCTGGGATGCTTTTGGCCTGCCAGCTGAAAATTACGCCATTAAAAATAACATTAGCCCCAAAGTTGCCATAAAAGAAAATACTTCCAAGTTTAAGCAACAACTTATACAGCTCGGTATCAGCTATGATTGGTCGCGCGAAATTAATAGCAGCGATCCCAAATATTACAAGTGGACGCAGTGGTTTTTTAAATTACTATTCGAACGAGGACTCGCTTACCAGGATGAAAGTTTGCAGTGGTGGTGCGATTTCGATAAAACAGTACTGGCCAACGAACAAGTCGAAAACGGCCGCTGTTGGCGCTGTGGCAATATTGTTACCAAAAAACCGCTTAAGCAGTGGTTCTTTAAGATCACCGATTACGCCGATCGCCTAACCGACGACCTTGAAAATCTTGACTGGAGTGATGCCATCAAATCCATGCAGCGCAACTGGATAGGCAAGAGCATTGGCGCCGAAGTTGAATTTAAAATCGATGGCACTAAACACGCAATCACAGTCTTTACAACTCGCCCTGATACGCTTTTTGGTGCCACCTTTATGGTTTTAGCTCCTGAGCATCCGTTGGTCCAATCACTCACAACCAAAGATCATGAAAAAGAAGTAGAGCAGTATATAAAGCAAGCCGAATCCAAGACCGATATCGCCCGTATGGAAACCGAACGCGAAAAAACTGGCGTCTTTATCGGCTCTTATGCTATAAACCCGATAAATAACGAGAAGATTCCAATCTGGATTGCCGACTATGTGCTGATGGGCTACGGCACTGGAGCAATTATGGCTGTTCCGGCTCACGACGAGCGCGATTATGCATTCGCCAAAAAGTTCGGCATAGAAATAAAAGAGGTCGTTTTGCCACATAGAGTAGATGTTAAAAATCCACCAAAAACCGGCAAAGAAGTTGGCGAGAGGCGCGGGATTCATGGTATTGTTTATGATCCTAAAACCGATAAATATCTTTGCGTGCAGTGGAGAGAATTCCCCTGGACAGCCTTTATTGTTGGTGGGGTCGAAGATGAGGATAATGGTGATGTCGTAGAAGCCGCTAAACGCGAAATTTATGAGGAAACCGGCTATAAAAACCTAAAATTTGAAAGAGTTTTAGGCAGCCAGGTAATTTCAGAATATTATGCTGCTCATAAAGATGTAAACCGCAAGGCCTACGTAAATGCGGTTTTGTTTACGCTCGAAAATGATCAAAGGGATATCCCGTCAAAAGAAGAACAAGCCAAGCACGATCCTGTGTGGTTAAGTCGCAGTGAAATTACCAAAGAACGTATGACATGTGCCGAGCTTGACCTTTGGCTAGATAGAATTGACGGTAAAGAAATAGTTTATACCGGTGACGGCTTGTTGGTTAATTCTGCAAAATATGATGGTTTGGAATCCAGTGAAGCTCGTGAAAAAATCGTAGCCGCTCTTGAGAAGCAGAAACTAGGCCGAGCAAAAGTAAATTATAGAATCCGTGATTGGCTAATCAGCCGCCAGCGCTACTGGGGCGCCCCGATTCCGATTATTCATTGCCCGGATCACGGCCCGATATCCGTACCTGACGACCAATTACCAGTAGAGCTCCCGGATGTTAAAAGTTACCAGCCAAAAGGTAGCGGTACAAGTGTGCTGGCCGATGTATCTGAGTGGGTCAATACGACTTGTCCCAATTGTGGTAAACCTGCCAAGCGCGATACCGACACTATGGATGGTTTTGCCTGTAGCAGCTGGTACTTCTTGCGATTCGCCGATCCGCATAATGACAAAGAACCTTTTGATAAAACCAAAGCCGCTTATTGGCTGCCGGTCGATGATTATATCGGCGGGGCAGAGCATGCCGTGATGCATCTGTTATATGCCCGTTTTTGGACAAAAGTTATGCACGACGCTAAATTAATCGATTTTGACGAACCGTTTAAAGCTTTGCGCAACCAAGGCATGATTATAGCACCTGACGGCCGTAAAATGAGCAAGAGTTATAACAACACAATCATGCCAGATGAGTTAATCGAGCAAGGTTATGGTGCTGATTCAGTCCGCTTAATGGAATTATTCATTGGCCCATGGGATCAAGATGCCAACTGGAGTGTCGAGGGCCTTGGCGGTTGCCACCACTTTTTACAACGGGTTTGGACGATTACTCAAAAATACTTAGAATCTACCAAGAAAGATGATGACCCCAGCCAAGAAGGTGAGCTTTTAGTTGCAACCCACAAAGCAATTAAAAAAGTTTCTGAAGATTTGCGGCACATGAGCTTTAACACCGCTATTGCGGCCATGATGGAATTTACCAATGAGCTTTACAAGCTAGAGGCCAAGCATGGTTTTACGCCGGTAAAGACCTGGGATTTTGCACTAAAATCATTGATGCAGTTGCTGGCCCCATTTGCTCCGCATATTACCGAGGAATTATGGCGCGAACTTGGTCAAAAAGAATCAATTCACCTGAGCCTCTGGCCAGTTCACGACGAAATATATCTGGTAAAGGAAACCGTAAAAATTGCCGTACAGGTTAACGGCAAATTGCGCGGCGAAATAGAGGTGTTAAACGGTGCCGAACAAGAGGTAATAGAGGCAGAAGCTAAGACACACCAAAACGTCACCAACTATTTAAGCGGCGACGTTAAAAAAGTTATTTACGTTGCAAACAAATTAATTAATTTTGTTATTTGAAATCGAAGTATCATTAATAACAGGTAATACAACTGTGTCACTTGGTTCTAACGCCCTTTCGTTTAAATAAGAGTTAGCTTTAATTGCTTCAATTATTTCCATAATACGGCGTGTATCATATTTCTGATCTATGTTAAGTTTTTCAGCAATACCCCATAAGGTATCACCAACTTTTGCCGTATACGTACCTGAGGTTGGTATATTAGCCTCGTTAGACTTACGCTGTGTATTAGTTTGCTCTGTTTTGCCATGATTAACACTCGAACCTGAACTATATTGATGATTTGCCAGTACATCACCGGATACTAAACCTAATGCAATGGCACCTGTACCGATTAATGCGGTACCACCGATTTTAAATTTCTTCAACCAGTTGTGGGTGCGTAACCTATTATTTACGCTATGTAATCTTTCATCCGTAACAGGTGTAATACCTAGCCTGTCATGAGCACTGGTATAACCTGGGTAATCGTGTTCGGCAACTACACCAGTAGTCGGCGTAGGTTTGCGCAAGGTTCTATAGTCGTGTTCCATATTTGTCATAATGTGGTTATAATAGCATAAGCATTACAGAATGTCAATAATAATTTGTAATATAAGAGGTGCTTGAGTTTTAAGTCATCTAATTGTTATAATGAAGCAGATTTAGCAATAGTTAATCAATAACTTTTAAGGAGTTAGTACCTTGGGTCAACCAAAAAAGCGCACAACGCCTCGGAGAACCGGGTCACGCCGTAGCCACCTTGTAATCAAGTTGGCCCGTGCTGTCAATGCTCATTCGCCGGTGCGCGTCTATACCACTCGTCGCGAGAGCGGTAAGCAAAAACCTTGAGTAAATCTCTATTTTAGAGAAAGGCATTAACAATTATGGCATCAAACCGACATCTTGGTAGGATAGTAGCTCTACAAACGTTGTATGAGCAGGATTTTCGCCGAGATTGCGGTGATGAAAATTTAATCTTGTCTGCGATTTTAGATCGTAATATCGATCGCTATAGCGAAACGATAGAAGACAAGGATTTTATAGTTGCTTTGGTTAATGGGGTAGACAAATATCAGGCAGAGCTGGACAAAACTTTACAACCGATTGCTCCGGAATGGCCGCTAGACCAGATAGCCCGGATGGATAGGGTAGTCTTGAGAATCGGCTTGTATGAACTGCTTTACGAAAAAGATGTGCCACCGAAGGTGGTTATTAATGAAGCCGTCGAGCTGGCCAAAGCTTTTGGCAGTGAAAACTCATCAAAATTTATTAACGGGGTACTTGGAACTGCTTTAAGGCAAAAAGAAGAAACTAAGGCTCCACCCAAAAAAGTCAAGAAGAAAGATAAGTAATGATTAAGAGACCTAAGCCGTTACAAGGGTTTAAAAAGTACCTCAACCGTAAAAAACCCGCAATTAACGAAGTTATCCGCGAACATACCTCTGGCGGTATTGTTTGGCGTCGTGAACCCGGCACTAAAGAGCTGGAAATTATGCTGGTTCAGGATGCCAAAAACCGTTGGACAATCCCTAAGGGCCATATAGAAGAAGGTGAAAGTCCGCGCGATACAACCGAAAGGGAAATTCGTGAAGAGACCGGCTTAAAAGAGATGAAAGTGATGAGTTGGCTGGGTAAGGTGAATTTTAGATACCGCCGGCAGAATAGCTTAGTGTTAATGGGTATGCAGATTTATCTGGTACAGGCTTTGGGCGATACGGGTAAACTCAAAAAAGAGGAGTGGATGAACGGTATTGGCTGGTTCCCCACCAACAAAGCTCTGGAACTCATAGAATATGAAGATATCGGTAAAATAATATTGCTCGGACTAAAAAAGATCCGGGATTCAAAATTATAAGGATTTAATCAATGGATTTTACAAAATATCAGACTTTGGCAGAAGATGTGCTTGGCGGTAAATTTAAAAACCTCGATCTGCTTATAACGGCATTTACTCACCGCTCGTATCTTAATGAGCACAAAAAAACCGTTAAAGAGCATAACGAGCGCTTGGAGTTTTTGGGTGATGCGGTGTTGGAACTAATCGTCACCGAATACTTGTATGCCAACTTTGATGAGCCGGAGGGAATTTTGACAAATTGGCGTAGTGCCCTGGTGCGTACCGAAAGTATTAGTGCCGCCGGTGAAAAATTAGGTTTTAATGATTATTTACGCCTAAGCCGGGGCGAAAAACGGGGCAGTGATAGAGCCCGTCAACAGATTCTGGCTAACTGTTTTGAAGCGGTAATCGGCGCGGTCTATTTAGATCGGGGTTATGATGTTACCAAACAATTTATTACTAAATATCTTTTAGTTACATTAGATGAAATATTAGTTAGTGGTTCGTGGATGGATTCGAAATCACGATTGCAAGAACTTGCCCAAAGTGTTGAAAACTCTACGCCGCATTACAAAGTTATCAGCGAAGATGGGCCGGATCATGAAAAGACCTTTAAGGTCGGTGTGTTTATAGAAGAAAATCTGCGTGGAACGGGTGAAGGCCCCAGCAAACAGACTGCCCAACAACGAGCAGCCGAAGCCGCGCTCAACTATTATACCGAAAAATCATAGCCAAATTTTTAAGATAGGCACCCCAGTTGACTTTTAAGCTTAAAACAGATAAAATACGCCATTGAAACATCAAATAGTTAAGTTTAATGTAGGAAGACTTCGTTTTTTATGCTCGTAATCCGATTGCAACGTACTGGCCGCAGTGGACATGCCATGTTCCGTATTGTAGTTCAGGATACCAGGCAAACACCGACCAGTGGCCGAGTAATTGCTGCATTAGGTAACTATAATCCTCATACCAAAGAGATTAAACTAGATGCCGATAAAGCCAAGTTTTACCTGTCTAATGGTGCCCAGCCATCTGACCGTATTGCAGCCATTCTTAAAAAAGAAGGTATAAAATTACCATCTTGGGTGAGCTTAAGAGCTAAAAAGAGCAAAAAGGCTATTAAGCATATTGATAAATTACGCAAAAACCGACCTGCCGGCGAAGCTCCAGCAGCAAAACCGGCTGAGGCAAAAGTGAGTGCCGAAGAATCAGAGATGGTTGAAGTACCTGAAGCAGAAGAACCTGCCGAAGAGGCCAAGCCCGAAGAATCAACCGAACCAGCCGCAGAAGAAGCCGGCGAAGCTCCAGCAGAAGAAACTCCAGAAGAAGCACCGGCTGTTGAAGAACCAGAAGTTCCCGAAGAAAAAGTATCCAAAGAATAATTATTCAAGCAAAATGCTTGAGTTAATAAAGAGCACTACGTTTTTTGTTGTATACTTAAGCTATATCAGTTAATCAGGAGAAAGACAGAAAATGTCCAGCATAGATCAGCAATTTGTCGAGTTCATTGTCAAATCGCTAGTGGGCAACCCCGACGCCGTTAAAATTGAGCGGCGTATCGACGAAAAAGGGGTACTATTAGAACTTACCGTAGACCCGGAAGATTTGGGTCGGGTAATCGGTAAGCGTGGCGCAACAGCGCAAAGTATCAGGAGCTTGCTCAGAGCACTCGGTACCAAAAATGACGCTCGTTATAATCTAAAAATTATCGATAACGGTGTTGGCAGCAATGGCGGTGGATATGGGCGCCAACAACGAGACGATCGGGATGATCGCGGTTATCGTGATGACCGTGGACCTGTCCAAGATGACAGCAACGTATCTGATGATCAGACCGCAAAGGTTGCGGATGACGCTGATGAAGATAGCGTTGCTACCAATGATTACAGCCGTAGTGATGACGACGGAGAAGAGGCCGCTTCTGAACTTACAGATGAAGAAGAGCCGGCAAAATCTAGCCACAGCAATGTTGTAAGTAACACCCGCAAAGAACTTGAAGAACTAGACGACCTAGACGTATAATCAAATTAAGTCGGTATCCCGGCTTATCTAAAACATTAAATTCCAAAACCAAATAAAACACTGGCGAGCTCGTGCGAGTCATCTCAAAAATAAGAGGTGGGAGCTTTATGTGATAGTATGACCCCTAAAATAAAGGGGTCATTCTGTGTCTAAGGAGATATAATAGCAAAAGTTATGTTGATACAAGTAATTACACTGTTTACGGAAATGTTAGAAAAGGTGTTTGGTAGCAGTATGCTATGGAAAGCCCAGGCAAGGGGAGCTGTAAAGCTGCAAACCGTAGATTTACGTCAGTTTGGCCTGGGCAAGCGTAAAACCGTTGATGACACCCCTTATGGAGGCGGTGATGGCATGTTGCTGAGAGTAGAACCGATATTTGCAGCTGTAGAGCATTGCAAAAAAAATGCTCCTAATGCAAAAGTGTTGTTAATGACACCACGGGGCTATGATTACACTCAAAAAGATGCCCGCCGCTTGGCAAAAGATAGGCAAGACTTAATTGTAATTTGCGGTAAATACGAGGGCTATGATGAGCGAATAACTTCTATTGTTGATGAGCAGATTTGTATTGGGCCATATGTTTTAACCGGTGGTGAAATTGCTGCCATGGCTGTTGTGGATAGCGTTGTGCGCTTACTTCCCGGTGTTTTGGGCGGAGCAGCCAGCGCCGAAGTAGAATCTTTTAGTAATGGCAATGACAGGGAATTTCCACAGTATACTCGGCCCGAAGTATTTAAGGATATGAAAGTGCCGGATGTCTTAATAAGCGGCCACCATGGCGAAATTGCCAAATGGCGCCAAGAAAACAGCAAAAGCTGATTCCCTGTTTCCCCTACCCTGTAATTTTTAACAACATTAAAAGGTAATTGTATTTATAAGATTTATGAGAACTATGCCAGATAGCAACAAAGAACTAATTAATAAGCGGCTAGACGCGCTTAAATTAAGCCCATTTCGGGCAAAATTTAATTTGGCGGGTATTGAGAGAGAAATGGTAATAAAAAAGGGTCGGGGAACAATTCGACGGCATGCAGGGGAGTTGGTTAAAAAACGTTTGGCCCCTGCCCTACCCTATAAAGACGGAAAACAGACCCCTTTTAAAGGTCACCCGGTATTTGTTGCTCAACATGCTACGGCCGTTTGTTGCCGTACTTGCCTGCTCAAATGGCATAAAGTCCCAAAGGGTAGAGAACTAACTAATACCGAACAGGCATATGTAGTAAGCGTAATCGACACTTGGATTGACAGAGAACTCAAGTAATGCCTGAGTTGCCAGCTTAAGGTGATAAGCGGTATAATTTACCTGTTAATGGGGATTGGCCAAGTGGTAAGGCGCTGGGTTCTGGTCCCAGGATCGGGGGTTCGAATCCCTCATCCCCAGCCAAGCTCAGCAACAGGGGTGGCGACCGTGTTCCTAGACCGTCCAATTGATTTCAAAAAGCCCTTCTTACAGATACCAGAATAAGGTTAGTGACCGTTTAGTCTAGGACGGTTAGGCAGCAAAGTTGCTGATCGGGTTCTGTGACCAGCACTAGGGGCCTTCAGTAATTACTTGACTATAGACTTCTAGCAGCGGCTTTATATCGCCTTCGAAAGCTAGCTTATCTGCATCTATAAGTTCATCCGCAGATATCTGGCTGTAGTCCAACAAATAACCAGCGTTGTCGGCAAGCATAATTAAAAACAGGCGAATGGTGCGACCATTACCTTCACGAAATGGATGTAAAGCATTTAGTTCGGCGGCTAAGCTTGCGATTTCCTTCACAAAATCTTGCTTGCATAGGCCGAGGAGATACTTTTTGCTTTTTAGGTCGTCAAAAACCTGTTTACTTTCTGACTCCAAAAAGCGGGCATATGCAAATGGAGCTTTGGCGTCAGGCTTTGCAATATCCACCGTACGAAGCTTGCCGGCAAAATCATAGATGTCATCAAATAAAACTCTGTGAACATGCAACAAGTAGTCTAGGCCAAAAACTACTGGAGACTCACTTAAGATATTGGCTGTTTGGTTGGTTACTATTTCTTGTTCGGCAGCTTTTAATTTATCCGAATCAGTAATGCCTAGCTTATTTTCTAGGACATCGTCACCGTCTACAAAATAGTCAGCCACGGTTTAGGCCTTGGTTGATTGCAGCTTTTTTTTGAGTGTTTTTTTAACAGCCTTAAAGCTGAAGCCTTCCGCTTCCATGCTGCGAGCTACGCTGGCTATAAGTCGTTTTTTCTTGTCATTGCTCATATACATATTATACCCTAGCGTGCGGCTAACAACCAGCTTAAATTTGACAATTTACAGAGGTTAGTTAAAGTAAAGCGAGCCTAAAATTAGGTATTAGAAACTCTTGGTTCGAATCCCTCCGTCCCAGCCAAAATACTTATGCTTGCATTAGATCAGTCAATAATCCAATATTAAATAAATAGGAGTATCTGCAAATGGATAGAACAGACGTAGAAGTTATAGATGATGAATATTGGGAGAATAGATATAAAAAAACTCCAGATCTTGAAGTAACTTTGCATGGCACAGACAAGGAAGTGGATATTCTTAAGCGGGGATTAATGTGTTTAATGGGATCCATAGCAAATAGAAATGCTATTGGTGTAAAAGTTTTCGATTCTGCCCCAGAATACAGTGATGTTGAAAGACTTGCTAAACAAATAGCTACTGCTAACATTATTGGGAGAAATGACATCAGGACTTATAAAGATGATGATATATCAAATCTATTAGAACGTTTTAAGGGTGCAATTGAGAAGGATAAAATCGGCGCTCCTGATGTAGCGACTAGAGCTGAATAGTTTGATAGTTTTTTGTTAATTCTCCAATATGTTCACTAGTAATGAGTGCTAGCTTGAAAGTTCGAAGTACGCCCACTAGCCCCAGCCATGTTTCCCGGTTAGTCCAACCGTTGTAAGTAGTATCGTTATTCATGATCGTACTCCTTTCAGACCACAGCTATCACAGTCATAGTGGTGGTTAATAATATCGATTAGCTCACTATCACCGGTCTCTCCGAGGCAATCTGCCAGGTCATAATACTGACAGGCACAGATCTGGTTTAATGCCTGCTGCTCTAACATCCGACGATAGAGCCAAGTTATCTTGTTATAGTTTGCAAACCACATAGCTATTTACTCCTTTACTTTACGTAACGGAGGAATAGGGGCATCCTGCAAGCTACGCAGGCAAGGTGGAGACAAAGTACTACCTTGCCGGAGTAGACCGGGATGTATACTGAGAGAATACGGAAAGGAAGGGTCGCATTAAATTCGAGTTGATGGTGATTTTGGCAGTAGAGCAAGTACCAACAAGACACCGCCTACTGCTACAATCGAACCAACCACTAGCGAGACCTTTAAACCACTCATAAACGCCAGGCGAGCAGCGTGTACTAATAAAGCTCCACTGCTTCCGCCAACACTAGAGGCAACACCCAAGGCACCACCAAGTGAGCCTAAGATAGTATTCATGACAGACACCGGTATGTGGTATCCCATAGTGGCTAATTTAATATGACTTTGATAACGAGTCGCCAAAAGGCTGCCGATGACAGCAACCCCTAGAGCGCCGCCGACCTGAAAGGCGACCGAATTGGTGGCAGAGCCTACTCCAGATTCCTCACGAGGGATAGAACCTATGAGAGAATTAGTAGCCGTTGGCATCATTACCCCCGACCCTAGCCCGATTAGCAGCATACCAGGTAAGATACTTACGAATGTAGGATGAACGGCCGATATAGTTGATATCTGCCATAAACCAGCTGCCACAGCGGCTAAACCGCCGGCAACAGTAAACTTAACACCAAGTATTCTAGCAACAAGCGGAGATAACGGTGCGCTGACAACAACCATTGCTGCGACCGGTAGAATACGTAATCCGGCGGCAAGCGGCGAATAGCCTAGATCAAACTGCAGGAACTGAGTCTGAATGAACAGTGCGCCCATTAACCCGAATATCCCTAAAAGTTCAGCTAAAGCCGCTATGGAAAAGCGGCGTTCATGGAAAAAGTTAAGTTTCAACATCGGATATTGACTTAGGTGTTCCCAGCCAATGAATACTCCAAGGACTATGAAACTGGACAGCCCGGCGACAACAACACCGCCGGATGTCCAACCATGGACAGGCGCTTCAATGATAGCCCACAGTAGCAAGCCTAATCCGAGAATTGATAGTATTGACCCGCCGAAGTCCGGCTGGTGGACTTTTGGATTTCTCGAGTTAGGCACTAATAACAATGCCCCAATAAAACCAACGACTGCTATTGGTACGTTCACTAGAAAGATCGATCCCCACCAGAACTTAGATAGCAATAAACCGCCGGCGATCGGGCCGATTGCGATGCCGATACCAACCGTGCCGGCCCAAAGCCCAATCGCCTTAGCTCGATCGGATGGTTTGGTAAATATATGATTAATAGTCGATAGCGAAGCCGGAATCAGCATGGCCGCCCCGGCGCCCATCACGGTTCGCCAAGCAATTAACGAGTGGACGCTGCCCGATAAAGCAGCCGCGGTTGAGCCGCCGGCAAAGACGACCAGGCCAATTAAAAATAGGGTCTTACGGCCAAAGCGATCGGCTAAACTGCCAGATACCAGTAGCAGCCCGGCAAAAACCATGGCGTAGGAATCAACTATCCACTGCAGTCCGCTAGAAGAAGCATGCAGCTTTATGACCAGCGTCGGCAGGGCCACATTTAAAATGGTATTATCGACGTTGATAATCAGCACTGACAGACAGATTACCGCTAAAGCGGCCCACCGGTAGTTATATAGTTTTTTGGCTGGCATAGTTTCAATTATAACCCGCGGGGAGAGTTATTCGGCATTGTTTCATTCTTAGCAATAAACAATAAAAGATTGCCATTTTATTATCGATATTGTCTTACCAGGACATACTTACAAAATGACTTGCCGTGGCAGACCGGGATGTACAATGGGAGACTACGTGAAGCAAAGGTACTTAATATGTATTGTGCGACATAGATATCAGTAGAAATCAAATAGTTCGAATCCCTCATCCCCAGACATAAGCATTTTGAACTCATATTTTGAGGTCTTTTTATTTTGCTTATGCTTGTGTTCCGGCTTACATGTTTAGATAATTTATAAATGACAGAAGTAAGGCCTAATCCGTATGTAGGGGTGAGTGGGGTTGCTAGTGCAGAACAGCACCTATCTATATTAGATATTGCTCAACGTGAGCAACTTGGGGAACTTGGACACTTTGTTATGATTGGGATACAGGCAACCAACAAAACTCAAATATTAGAAATTGAAAATAAAAGAGGTAGAATGTGGCACCCTGTTGGAGACGAAATCTCAAGGGCCGCGATTGATGATGAGACTGGATTAACAAGACCATACGTGCATTGCTACTTCGAAAATGACTCGGAACTTTCTACTGGGCTGGATATTATAATGTGTCGTACCGGTGATTATTGCAAAGGAGTTCAATTAAATGGTTTACCTTGGGTTGAAGTTAATTATCGAAAAATACTTCTAGATTTTCGTCAAAAATACCCAAATCAATCAATAATAATGCAAGCTAATAAAGAAATACTTCAAAATCATTCACCGGCACAAGTAGCTGATGTGTTAGAAACAATGCCAGTTGATTACGTGCTTTTTGATCCCTCGGGTGGATTTGGTGTGAAGATGGAAAGCGACGAAACAAAGAAGTTTGTAGATGAAGTTTATCAAAGGCAAATCCCGATTGGAGTAGGAATTTCTGGCGGACTTGAAGCAAGTAATTTAGAAGAACTATTCGGCCCACTAGTAGAAATCTACGCAGATTTAAGCTGTGATGGCGAAGGTAGATTTCGAAAGGGTCCTAAAGGTAAAACTGTTATTGATTTAGAAGCCGTGGAATCTTATCTAAGTACGTGGAAAATAATTCAGAATAGATTGAAATAGTTCGAAGTACGCCCACTAGCTCCAGCCAAGAGCATTTTGAACTCTATAATTGAGGTCATTTTATTTTGCTCATGCTTGCATTCATTTACTTGCAACTAGATAATAATCTTAAAGGATAAATTATGAATAAAGTTAGAAAGTCTCCTGAGACAGATATTAGTCAAACGCCACCGGAGTACTGGGGAAGAATTTTCGGTGCTGTTGCAATAAGACAAGTTACATTAAGACAATCAAAAGAAGAATTAGAAGCCAGTGAAGAAGTTGTAAGAGAAGCAATCAGAAGGATACCAGATGGATCGGTAGTAACAATCAGAGCGATCGATCCAGAAAAACCAATCATTGCTAGAAATTGTGATGGTACTCAACCCAAGGTCTCTTTTCTTGAATTTACAGGTACAATCTGGCGAGAAATTCCAGATCTACGGTTAGATATTACACTTGATGGTTATCATGACGGAGATTATAGAGGATATAAATATGATGTTGATCTAGAGCCGGATCCAGAGAACACTAAATCAAAACCAAAAATTCCCTTTGAGATATTAGGAGTTAAAGAATGGGTGCCGCGAGAGGTTACATGGCTCTAACGTAAATATATTCAAAAGTAAAATTAGGTACATTCTTATTATAAAAAGTTCGAAGTACACCCACTAGCCCCAGCCATAAGTATAAAAGTTATTTAGACAGAGTTAACTAGCCTCTGTTTTTGTTATGATAAATATAATGAAACCAAATCTAATAGTAATTAATGGAGCTTGTGGATCTGGTAAGACAACTTTGGCTCAAAAGTATGCAGATAATCATCCTCTTACATTATGTTTAAATATTGATGACGTCTGGAAGAGCCTAAGCTATTATCGTGAAAATAGACCGCAATCAGCACACTTAGCCAAACAAATAGCCATTGAGATGACTAAGGTTAATTTGAATGAAAAACATGATGTTGTAATAGCACAAATATATAGAGAATCTTATTATCTTGAAGAACTAGAGAATACCGCTATTGCTTGCGGGGCTAATTTTTATGAAATACTACTTTATTTAGATAAAAACGAGGCGGTAAAAAGATTTATTGAACGAGGCAAATCTCAAGGTTATGCAGATGGGTTTATACCTGGTAACGGTATCACTTTAGATGGCAGAGAAAAAGCGTTAGAGATAATGTACGATGAAATGATGAAAGCTGTTTCAAAGAGGCCCAATACTATTAAAATAATACCAAAACTGGATGATATAGACGGGACTTATGCAGAAATAATAAAAAGTACCAACACAAAGAAGTAATTGATAACGTTTTATCCTCGTTTATCATGTAAAACCAGAATTATTATGTTTCTAGATAGAGGTAAATCGCCTCTTTTTTGTTATTATCAAGTAATGACAACAGCTTCAAAAAACACAACAAAGAAGAATAATTTTGACATTGATATTCGTCTATGCCGGAACAAAGATATTAATTTATTGGTATCAGAGATGTCTCAATATGGAAAGTCTAGATTTCATATTAAAAGATTACAAGAGCAGAAGGATGGATTATCGGACTATCTTATCGCATGGCATGATGGTAAACCTGTTGGTCATATTCTAATAAGCTGGGCTGGTTATAATGTGGAGTTGCCTTCTGAGCTACAAAAGGTGCCGGAGTTAAATTCATTTGAAGTTGCAGAAAAAGCACAAGGTAAGGCTGTTGGCTATAGAATGATTAAAAAGGCCGAAGCATTAGTTAAAAAAAGAGGATTTGATAGGGTAGGCCTACTTGTTAATCCTAATAATAAACGAGCCATAGCCTTATACGAAAAGGTAGGATACAAAGATTCTGAAACAGGTTTACACCTATTCAAGTGGGACACAATTGATGACCATGGTAAAGAGCTTAAAGGTAGCGAAAAATTGTTAGCCTATGTCAAGCAGCTAGCCTAAGCCATTATGTATTTGTTAGTTGTGTTTAACCCGTTAAGTTTCGCAAAGCCTAGTCAATAATAATTCAGTAATTGCACAATTGGGTGTAGCTATTTTAGTTCTAAACTCGTTAACGATGGCCAGCCAATATGCTTATGCTTAGATAGAAGTAAGTTACCTATACTTTTGATACTATATACTTTTATCAACGTACTACGTTGATAGTTAATTTCCCATGGCGTCAAGTGGTGGAGGATTTTGTGTGATTTGAGCATTAGTCCATAAACCGG
>Ga0182021_10003001_pt1 | contig 19847 bp, 21 predicted proteins | sample 612E3MmetaG_FD_120493 | JGI IMG/M metagenome (GOLD analysis project Ga0182021, IMG submission 120493) | Permafrost microbial communities from Stordalen Mire, Sweden - 612E3M metaG (Illumina Assembly) | ecosystem: Environmental > Terrestrial > Soil > Wetlands > Permafrost | place: Sweden... | reverse complement strand
TTTCGAAGTGGGTTGACCGTTTTCAAAGAGAGGCACACCCCCTTCCTGATTGAAGCCATCAAAAGCCTCGTCGTAACAGACGATCATTTTGCCTTCGGCGCCATCAGTGGTAATGAACGGGTAGCGTCTGATATACGCCGGAATATACTGCCCGTTCCAGGCACCTTCGGCATCCACAAAGAGGTTCTCTCCCTTCTCCAGTCCCAAAAGGGCCACCGGAAGAATACTTTTATCAGGGGTGGCTGTAAAGATAATCGGGAACTGACGTCCCGCATCAAAAAACTCCACGCTTGCCAACAGAACAAATTGAGTTGATGCAGCAAACTTAAAGCCTTGTGGGCTGGCGCTGACGGTAAGCTTCGCCTGTTCTTCCATGTTGAGGGGAAGAGGATTTTTGTAGAACATTGGTAAATTACGATTTTCCATTTTTACCTTATCTATTTGTGAGACTCCCATTTAAATTAAGGAATCAAAAATACCACGCAGCCTGGAGCCAGAAACGATATTGGTCATCCCTGCCGTCGGCATTATCCTCGTCCGTGATTTTGCCCTTTTTGTCATATGTGGCACTCGCTCCCGGATTACTATCTATGGTATGAGCCCAGCTGCCCCTGAGACTGAAAATGTTTTTGTAAACATAGAGTATCCCCACTCCCGCGCCCTGCAGCCAGTATTCGTTTTTGTCGGTCGCCGTGTTGATGGAGTTGAGCCACACATCGTGATGCAGGGTAATCTGGCCGGCATCATAAAATCCGCTCAACTGGAGCAATCCCCAGTCACTGGGTATCGGCAGGTCGTAACGCAGGTCAACATTGAAGAGGTGACCTTCATCGCCCGAAGCTTCTCCCACAGGATAGGCACGAACGCCGTTGGGACCGCCCAAAATGATTTTTTCACTGGAGTCGAGGTTGTCCAGAGACAACTGTCCGGTGTAGGAAGCGTTGATGGTGAGACGATCAATCAGACGTTGTAGACGGGCAAGACCAAAGTTGAAGTGGGTGTAGGTACCTTCGACTTTGGTGATGCTGATATCGGCTTTTCTTTCATCCATGTCGCCTAAGGTGGCGCCAACGTTAAAAGTTGTATAACCGCCTCCCAGCAGGGTGTCATATTCGTCTCCGTGGAAACCTAAGATGCCGCTGTTGAGTATCTTGTTATAGAGGTCAACATTGGAGGATCTGTCTCGCAGAAGCTTTAATTCATAGCCCAGGGTGGTCGTCAGGTTGACCTTACGGCTGCGCAGTATGGGATAGCTCAGGCCTGCATCCAATGTATGGCTCCAGCCATCCATGTCCAGCGAGGATATGTCTTTAATCAGGTTATAGTACATACCGGTATAGGACAGGTTGGCCTTCAGTCCGCAGGGAAGAAGAGGAGCGACATAGGCGACTCTACCCTGAACAAGACCTTCCGCTCCGGTCAGCATCATGGATAGCTGGTCGCCGTAACGCAGGGGATCGTTGAGGTTGATCATGCCGTTGCCGCGCCAGGTGCCGGTGTAGCGATTGCCGTAATTGTCTCCCCAAACGGAACCGGAGAAAAGAGGCCCTTCGTCCACATCCACCTGCACAGCTGTGCTTCCGGCTGTTGCTCCGGGAGCCAGAGAGGCACGGGCATTGACGCCGGACAGGTCATTCATCAGAAGAACGGCCCGCTCCAGTTTCTGCTCGTTTAATACTTGCCCGGGGCTGACTGCTGTCTCGCCGATACCCCGCAAAACTCCTTCATTGATTCTGGCACTGGGGTCGCGTTTGATGATCAGGCTGCCATCGCTGCTGCCCTGGATGATGGCTATTTCAACGGCGCCGGAGGTGACATCCTGTTTGGGAAGGTAGGCGCGGGCCAAAAACCAACCCTTGTCTTTGAGGTACGCGGTGACTTTGGATACCAGTCCCTGAAGTTCGTTGAAGGTGAGTTTTTTACCAACAGCGTCAGCCAACAATTGCTGCAGTTCACTTTCCTCAACCAGTCCTTCATATCCCGTAAATTTGAAACTCTTTACCGTCACGCTTATGCCGGAATCATCCATTGCGGCGCGCTGCTGCTGGGCTTCCGGCTTCGGCAATTGGGTGGGTAGCTGACGCTGAGGCTCCTGCTCGCGCATCAACTGTCCGGCATCCGGTGGCACCGCCCAGACTGCTGAAATGGCTAACAGTGTTATTATCGTCGTTAGATATAATGCCCTCTGAAAAATCTTCCTCATCTGCTATTCCCCCTATTTATTCCCGATTTATTTTATGCTGCTTCTTATTATTTATTTACCTTTATTTATTCACCGTCAAAGACTTCAAGATTTCTGCACCGGCAGGATAAAAAAACAAAAAATATCTGGTTTGAGATGTAATTTTACAACATTCTTGAAAATCAAAATCCGACACTTGGAGATGTGTGAATATTATGAATTTCTTAACTACAAATTTTTAAAAGAACCACTGGAAATTTAGATGATTTTTTTAAAAATATCAAATGATTTTTTGCAAGGGTTATTTTAAAAAATTTATTGTGCAAAATAACCGCCAAAAATTTAGAAATTACTGAAGATAAATTATACCCTTGCCGCCCTGTCTAAATTGACTAAAATTCATTTCTGAATGTATTTAACGCCATAATTTAAAAAAATTTTTACTGATTTTAAACAGGCTGATATTTTTATTGATAAACTATCCCGGTTATAATATTGATAAACTATCCCGGTTATAATATGGAAAAATAATCGGAATGGTTCTAAATTTAATTGCAATTTTTTGAACAGGAAAGGAGTAGGTAAGATGGAGTTAATCGACGCCATAAAACAGCGCAAAAGCATCCGCGCGTTTACAGAAAAACAGGTACCCAAAAACGTAATTATGGAAATTCTGAATATTGCATGTCGGGCGCCATCGGCCATGAATACCCAGCCATGGGAATTTGTGGTGGTTAGCGGCCGGAAGCTGGATAAGCTGAGAGCTGCCATCGTGGAAAAGCTAAAAAGGGGCGCGCCCATTGTGCCTGATCATCTGGTGGTGAGCTGGCCCAATGAAGGTGTTTATAAACAACGCCAGATAACTCTTGCCAAACAGTTGTTCAAAGCCATGGACATTCCCCGCGAAGATGTCGAAAAAAGAGCGTGGTGGCTGGAACGCGGTTTTCGCTTTTTCGACGCTCCGGCAGCCATCATCATCGCAACCGACAAGGTTTTGGGTGAAGCAGGACCATTGCTTGATCTGGGCGCGGTGATGCAGAACATCTGCCTTGCGGCTATGCAGTTTGGCTTGGGCACCTGCATCGAGGATCAGGGCGTTTTATACCCGGAAGTGTTTCGCGAACACACCGGCATTCCCCAGACAAAACGTCTGATGATTGCCATCGCCATTGGGTATCCGGATGAGGATTTCCCTGCCAACAAAATCCGCTCGGAGCGGGAGAGTGCGGAGAATCTGACCACTTGGGTGGAATGAGCAGTTAATTTTTCAAACATGACAATAATCAAAAATATAAAATGGGGTGCCATGCTTAAATTTATCGTTTCCCTGTCTCTTGTTCTAACTTTTCTTTGTTCTCCGGCAATGAGCGAAACGGCTGCGGATTGGTGCAATAAGGCCAACGCATTATCGGACGGCCAGAAATTTACCGATCCACTGAAGGCCATCGAATATTTGAATAATGCCCTTAAACTTGAGCCGAATAACGCCGAAACCTACTACAACAGGGCCGTTGCTTATGATAACCTTGGTCAGTATAAGCCCGCCATCAAGGATTATAATCAGGCCATTCACCTCAAGCCTGATTACGCCGAGGCCTTTTATAACAGGGGAACCATTAACAACACAATCGGCCAGTATCAGCGCGCCATTGAAGATTTCAATGAAGCCATCCGTTTTAATCCCAAAGATGCCGAAGCCTACCTTGGTCGGGGTTTTGCCTGTGATAAACTTGGCCAATACCAGCGTGCGATTGAAAATTACAGCAAAGCTATCGGAATTATACCGGATTATGCCCAGGCCTACAACAACAGAGGGGCTGATTTTTTCTCACTTGGTAACAATGCGCAGGGTTGTTTTGATGCGCAAAAAGCGTGCGTTCTGGGAAGCTGCAAATTATTAAAAATAGCCAGAGACAAGGGATTCTGCCGTTAATTTGATCAAGTTATCAACGAACGCATTCTCTTTCACCCTCCCCCCTCAATGAGCCAAATCACCCTTAATCGTCCCGGCAGAAGAACAATAATTTAACATATAGAACATGTTTATTTCATTTATTATATTAAATAAAATCACATTTTTTCTTGACAACCTTTCTTTTATTATTTTATACCTACCGAAACGATAGTAATTGAATCACTAAATTTGAGCAGTGTTATGAAACTTTCTACAAGAACACGATACGGAGTCAGGTTGATGGCCGAGCTGGCTCTTAACCACGGCAGGGGGCCTGTATATCTGAAAGACATCGCACGTTCACAGAACATTTCTGAAAAGTACTTAAGTTTGATTATCATACCTCTTCGAAAGAATGGTTTCGTTAACTCGGTCCGGGGGGCACATGGAGGATACAGCATTGCGAAAGACCCTTCTCAAATCACCATGAAGGAGATAGTGGATTTGTTGGAAGGGGATTGCTCCCTTGTGAAATGCGTCAGCAACCCATCCGTATGCCCTAGAGTGAACATCTGTGCGAGTCATGATATCTGGGCAATTATCGGAGGGAAGATTACCGATATCCTGAATTCAATTACACTGGATACGCTGGTAAAGATGACCCATGAAAAAGAGAAAAAAAACAGGACGCATAACAATTTGAACATGGCAGAAAATTTACAATGAAAGAACATACATGGATTAATGAACAATCTTTTTTTATTTAAATAGCGCGTATGATATGCGGCTTAAGGATTTAATTATAAAAAAACAGGAGTTGAATATGAACCATCAAAATCTATCTCCCAAAATGAAAGAGCTTTCCGGGAAGAGTGTCTGGGATGAAATTAATCATCACCTTGATGAACTATCGAACGAGGAAATCATAACTCTATACTATCAGCTTCGTGATGAGCATACCATTTTAAATGGGAGTACTTACTATCCAAACATCAAACATCTGTACGCGACACCTTTTGAGCGCGAAAAGGATCGCCGTGAACAGCAGCAATGGCAGAAAAAGCAAAAAGTTGTTTCTGAAGTTGTTGATTGGTATCGTGAAGCAAAAAATAAATCCTGTGTCTGGTGGCTGGAAAACCACGTTATCGCCAAGCATGCTTTATCAAGCTGCATGAACTGCGGAGCCTGTACAGCTCTTTGTCCGGCGGCAGAGTTTTATGATTTCAGTCCGCGGGAAATCATGACACTGGTTCAGGAAAAAGACGAGGAGGCCATTATCGGGTTGTTGAAGTCGGAAACGATCTGGTATTGTCACCAATGCGGTTCCTGTAAGACAAAGTGCCCGCGGCAGAATAGTCTTTTCGGTATGATTTCTTCTTTGAGGCAATTAAGTCAACTCAAAGGTTATCACGTTGAAAGCGTTCGCGGCCGGCAGCAATACTTCGGCCGTCATTTATGGGGCGGCAATCTCTGGAACAGAGCCTGGTCGCTTTATTTCAGAAATCCGATTCCCGAGGGTCATCTGGATTTCGGCCCGCGCTTCAAAACTTGGTTCAACGGACAGGAAGAATTTATGAAGAGAATCGGTGCGCATCCCGATATGAAAGGGCCTTTCTCCGGTCGAAAGGTTCATCCCGAGACACTGGAAGAGCTAAGAAAATTATGGATGGCCGGCGGAGCATTGTTTCTCTGGTCGCTCATCGAGGAGGCAGCCCAAAAGCAGGCGGCGGAAATGAATCTGTCCATTGAAGAATATCACAATAAAGTGAAAACAGAAGGCTGAGGATTAATGGCGAATTACAATACAGAAGGCCGTCAGAAGCTTTGGGAAAAGTATTCCAAAGGCATCCCGGATGATAATTATTTTCTTACTTTCAGTTGTATTCTGGGCAGTTTTTATCCTGCTTCGGAAACAATGATCCCCAGAATTTATGATCTGTTGAATATTAAATGGAAAACTCAGTACGAATCCAAATCAGGCTGGTCCTGCTGTACGGCAATAGGCTATCATGGCGATATCATGCCTATTGAATCCACTCTCTTGACGGTGGCCAGGCTCTGGTCTATTGCACAGGAAGCGGGAGCTAATGTCATTACACCGGCCTGCGTGACTTCTTTTGGAACGTATTGCGAATGCAAGGATATTTTGGAACACGAACCGGATTTGAGAAAAAAAATTAAAAGATTATTGAAGGAAACATGTGGACGGGAGTTTGAACTTCCGGAATATCTGGTCCATGTCAGCGATATTTATTACCATCATCGCGAACATATAAAAAAACATTTTAAGTATAGTTTAACAGAAGCGAAGACCGGTCGCCCTCTCAATGTTGTTGATCATGTCGGTTGCCATTACAGCAAGCTGTTTCCGGAAAAACATGTTGTCGGCGGCTCTGAATATTGCGACGTACTGGCCGGCATGGTGAGGTCATGGGGCGGGCATAACATTGATTATCCGGAACGCCGTCATTGCTGCGGTATGGGATTCCGGCAATGCATGATTCCGCCTAATCGCGGAGCGACAATGTCCAATGTTTATAAAAAAATAAAAAGCATGGTGCCTTTCAATCCCGACTTAATCGTGACCAATTGTCCCGGCTGTGAGGTTTTTCTGGACAAGGAACAATGGGCGATTTTTGAGCTGACGGGTGAAAAATACTCTATTCCTGTATTGACCTATCAGGAACTGGCGGGACTTCTTTTGGGTTGGGACCCTTATGATGTTGTAGGTATTGACAGTCATACAACACCTGTTGAGCCCTTATTGGACAAAATGGGTATTGCTTATGAAAAAGAAAAATCAATGCATGTAGAAAATATCGGATAAGAATATGAATAAAAAAATAATCAATAGCAAAGTTATGATAATTGGCGGCGGCGTTACCGGGCTTGCGGCGGCTGTTTCTCTGGATGCGTTGGGAATTGATTCGATAATTATTGAAAAAAGTTCTGTATTGGGCGGAAAGGTAAAAGAATATTCCAAGGTATTTCCGGATTTTCGCAGCGGGAAAACCATTGTCAAGGAGCTTATTGACAAAGTCCAGCAATCATCACGCATCAGGCCGATTGTTTCAGCATCCGTTACCTCGGTAGAAAGAGTCAACGGAACATTTTCTGTTATCGCATCGGATAATAATAAATATAACGTCAAGGCCATAATCCTTACCTGCGGCTTTGAAGTTTTCAACGCGCGTCTTCAGGAAGAATATGGTTACGGTGTCTATCCTAACGTCGTTAACTCGCTGGAGCTGGAAGCCCTGCTGGGTGCCGAAGAAATCAAGGGAAGCATGTTGCCCAGGCCATCGGATGGAAAACCGGCCAGCAGGATGGCCATTGTCTTTTGTGTCGGATCGCGCAGTAAGCGGCTGGGTAATCCCTATTGCTCAAGAATCTGCTGTTCGTATAGTACAAAACAGGCTATTGAAATTATGGAAAAGATTCCTGATGCCAGTGTGACCTGCTTCTATATGGATATCAGAACCTATGATCGCGGTTTTGAAGAAATGTATCAATACGCGCAGGAATTAGGCGTCAAATATGTACGTGGCCGCGTATCTGAATGCAGCGCCCTGCCTAATGGTGACATTCAGGTACGGGCTGAAAACACTCTGCTTAGCAAACCAGTTCAGGGAATTTTTGACATCGTTTCCTTATCGGTGGGCATGATGCCGTGTGCTGATGCCGCTGGTCTTGCCGAACTTTTGGGAATTGAACGCAGTGAGGACGGTTTTTTTACAAGAAAAGATAGATTTTTTTCTCAGCATGATACCGTTCGGGAAGGCATTTTTCTTGCCGGCAGTTTAACAGGCCTGAAACCGATTAAAGATTGCCTGTTAGAAGGCACCTCTGTAAGCAGCAGAGTTGCTTCTTATTTCAATAGGAATAAATAATAAATATAATGGACCATAGAGAAACAAAAAACGTTGACTACGGTTTCAGGTTGAAAGGCAATCCGATTCTTTTTTACAAAGACCGTTCACTAGCCGCCGATGAATCAACACATCAAATGGAAAAAGCCCTGCGGCAGATGAGCATGGAATATTATGTTCTTGATCGTTGCCTGCAATGTGGAATTTGTTCCAGTTTCTGCCCTGTCAATAAGCTCAAGACTGCCGAATCGTTTTCACCGCGCACATTTATTCAAAAAACACGCCTGGGATTGCTTGACCTGGACAAAGAGGAACTCTGGTCGTGTACAAATTGCGGCCATTGCCAGATGGTTTGCCCTTTTGAAATCAATCTTCCGGAAGTAATGGCACAGTTGCGGCATCTGGTTGTTGAACAAGGCGCCGGCCATATACCTGTATCTATCAAGATTTCGATTTCTTCGATAGCATCATGCGGCAATCCCTGGAGGGAAGAAGCCGCGGGAAGAGCAAAATGGCTCAGAGAAAATGGAATACCTCAAGCCGCTTCCGACAACAAAAAAGCAATTCATGTTTTTCTGGGCTGCCTGGCCGGATATGACCGCAGAGCGCGCAAAACAGCCGAAGCGGTAATGCGCATTCTTCAGATTGCTCAGATACCCTTTAAAATTCTGGCCGATGAAGAAGTCTGCTGCGGGGATACTGTTCACAGGGTGGGAGATTTTTCCACTGCAAAAAAAGTTAGAAAAATTAACAAAGAAAATATTTTAAAAAATAATATTGAAAAGATGTATGTCTTGTCTCCCCATTGTTTTAGTACATTTAAAGATACTTTCAACCCGGAAGAGATGAAAAATATCAAGATAGCGCCGCTCATCGAACTTATTCATCAGTTAATCAGCAGCAGCACAATTCAGATGACCGGTAAAATTGAGAAAAAGGTTGCATTTCATGATCCGTGTTTCTTCAGCAAACATTTGGACATAATCAACCAGCCGCGGGAAATTCTTCAGATGATTCCCGGAGTTGAAATTGTAGAGATGGAACATTATGGTAAGAAAAGTTTATGTTGCGGCGGAGGCGGAGGCGGTATCTGGCGGGATGTAAAAAAAGGCGAACGCTTGTCTGAAATCCGCCTGGATGAGGCACTCGCAGTTGGTGCCCAGGCAGTTGTCACCAATTGCCCCTATTGTTTGTCAATGCTGGATGACGCCAGACAAGGGGACGAGAAATATCAAATGTTGGAAATTATGGATATTTTTGAATTAATCGGGAAAGGAATGAGCAATGAAAATAATTGATTCCAGGGTGCGCCTGCGCACGGAGCAGTGTCTTAAGATTTTGAAGGATGATACCAAGAACTGTTACAGCGACTACGTTCATCTATACAAAATGAAATCGCGTCTCAGTCCTATGCCAGTTAAAGAACTGATAGATATAGCCGCAGGCAACAATATTGAAAAGATGATGGCTTACGGTATTACGGCGGAAGACAACGAACATATTCTTGACATTTCGCGAAAATTTAAAGAAATTATTCCTGTTGCCGGTATCAGTATCGGGAAGGGAATTCGCTACGCTCTGCGGGATATTAAGAAATATTGCGATGAAGGAGCGGCCGCAATATTTATGTCGCCCTTCGATTTGAAATATCCGCTTAACGACCGATTGCTTTATCCGCTTTACGGAATGTGTGAATTAATAAAAAAACCAGTTATTGTTCATGGCTCAATACATTATTGGCGTGGAGCATACATGTGGCATGGCCAGCCACGGAACATTGATGAAATTGCAGTTGATTTTCCGGAGCTAAAAATCATTGTTTCCCACGGCGGCAACGGGTTCGGCCCTTCCATGCTTGCGGTTGCCCAGCGGCATCCGAACGTCTATCTGGAATTCAGCGCCCTTAATCCGACCTTTATGGCGCCTGAATTTCTTTATGCCGCCAACACATATTTGAAAAACAAGTGCATCTTCGGCACTGATTACCCGCTGGTGGATTTCAACGTGGCCATCGGTCGTTGGGAAAAAGTATTACGCGAAAATGTTCAAGAATTATTCTTCCGGCAGAATGTATTAGATGCTTTATATAAAAAACCTGATACTTTTTGAAACAATAAAAAAATGGAGGCATAAAAATGGATTTGGGGAAATTTTGTGATATCGCCGATGATTTTAAACATGGTAAAAATTTTAAATGCGGATCATTTGTTAAAATTGAAAATAATGTTGTTGTCGGTGACGATGTTACCATAGAAAATTATGTTTTATTAAAAACAGGAACAAGGATAGGCAACAAAGTATACGTTGACAGCTATTTCAGGTCTTCTGGTAATAACAAGATCGGAAACAATGTTACATTGAGATTTGGCAGCACCATCGCAAGAGAGGTCACTGTAGAAGACGATGTATTCATATCTCCCAATGTTATGACTATTTATTCACGCCATACCGGTGAAAAAATCGGTGGCACATTAATTGGCAAGGGGACCCATGTAGGTACTGCCGCCGTCATAGGCCCCGGGGTAAAGATCGCCCCCAATTCCGTAATTGGAACTCAATCTTATGTAAGTAAAGATATAACAGAGCCAGGAATATATGCCGGAGTACCGGCAGTTAAGAAAAAATAAAATTATATCGAAATAATTATTTGTCATTTACAATATTAATTGATATTGAATTATATTAATGAATATTAATCAATATTAATAGACATTAAAATATTTCTTGACTTTTATTTTAAATTAGTTTTTTATGAAAACCAAGTGAGGTATCGCTTTAAGCTATGTCAGATAATATAAAGAAAAATCACGTAAAAAAATTTCGAGAAACAATCCCTTTGAGTATATCCGAATTGGCAAGAAGAGCGGGATTAACTCCTCAAACAATTTCCAAGATGGAAAAGGGAATATCGACAAGAAAGAATTCGGAACTGAAAGTAGCTAAAGCGTTACAAAAACAGTATGAAGAGGTCTTCCCCTGATAAATAAAGAAGCATTTTTAGATCACGTGTACTTTTATTAGGAGAAGAATTGAGTATAAATGAAGATTGTAGGCAGATTGTTAATTTTGTTTTTGTTATTGATGTCTCTTTTAATAACATTTGGCAATAGGGGGGTTGTTGACAACTATTTAATGAGTAAAAGGCTTGCCAAACTAAAATCGCAGAATACAGGAATAACAATAGAGAATAACGAATTGAAAAAGAAAATTACTTTATTAAGAAACGACATTAATTACATAGAAATGATAGCCCGTGATGAATTAGGAATGGTTAAAAAAGGTGATGTTATTTACCGGTGGGCTAAATAAAATTAAGATTTAATAATAATAAAATTATGGTGCTTTAATGCTGGATTTAAAAGAAATTTTTTCCGGAAAAAAGAGACTTGTCGGCTTGGATATCGGCTCAAGTTCCATAAAATTAGCGGAAGTGATAAGCAACTCTAAAGGACATTATCTTAATCGCTTTTGTGAAGTTCCCTTGCCCAAGGGTGTTATTATTGATGGCATTTTAGCTGATGCCAGTATTATGTCTTTAAAAATTAAGGAAATATTCAAACTTGCCCGATGCGGTCGCAAAGGCATAGTGACTTCTCTCGCGGGAAATTCTGTTATTATAAAAAAAGTTACATTAGAGAAAATGAATGAAACGGAATTGCGCGATTTGATCCGTGATGAAGCAGGCAAGTATTTGCCTTTTGAAAATATGGATGATGTCAATTATGATTTTCAGATTTTGGGTGAAAATAATTACAATCCAAATCAGATGGATATTGTTATTGTCGCGGCTAAGAAAGAAATTGTTAACAGTTATTTAGATGCGGTAACCGTCTCTGGTCAGAATGTTGATATTTTAGACGTAGCTCCATTTGTTTTGGAAACGTTATATGGAATCAATTACGAATTTGATAATGAGGAAATTGTTGTTCTCATCAACATAGGAGCAAGCACCACGGGCATTAATGTAGTTAAAGGAGGCGTGTCAGTTTTTACCAGAGATTTCGCTTTGGCCGGTAATTCCATAACTGAAGCTATTCAGGAAAAAAATAAAGTAACCTTTGAAGAGGCGGAAAAACTGAAGGTAGAAGGACTTCCTGAAGGCAGTGAAGGGGATAACCTGGATTTAAAAAACAACATTCTTCAGTTTGCCCAGCCGATATGTATGGAGATTGAAAGATCAATTGATTATTTTCGCTCAACTTTTGGCGGAGAAGATATCAAGCAAATATTGCTTGCCGGTGGTTCGGCCAGAATTCCCAATTTGGCAAAACATTTATCAGAAATGCTTAATGTTAAAACCGAAGTAATAGACCCATTTTTAAAAATTAATTACAATAAAAGAAATATTGACGTAAAAAATTTAGAAAATATTAAACCGGTTGCGGCAGCAGCAATAGGCTTGGGGTTGAGGAAAATAGGCGACAAATGATTAAAATTAACCTTTTACCTTATCGCGAAAAAGCAAAAAAAGATACTTTCTTAAGGCAAGTATCCATAGCTGCCGGTTCATTGGCCTTGTTTATTCTTTTGCTTATCTGGGTAACTATTTGGATAAAATCTTCGATCAGTGATCTGGAATCACAGATAAAAGAATCTGAATCTGCGATCACCGATTTGGATAAGAAAATAGGCGATGTGGAAAGATTTAAAAAAGATAAAAATGAACTGGAGCATAAAATAGGAGTGATTGCCACGCTGGAAGAAAACCGTCTGGTTCCGTTAAAAACACTGGACAACCTGTCTTTACTTGTTCCTCCTAAAGATATCTGGTTTGTCAAAATAAATCAAAAGGGAAACAGTCTTAATATTGATGGAATCGGCAGAGACAACATAGTCGTCGCGAATTTTATGAAAACCATTGAACAATTTGATCCGATAAAATCAGTTGATTTAATATCTTCAAAAAAGACAGAAATATCTGGGATTACTTTACAGCAGTTTAATTTTTCCTGTATTTTAAAAAAGGGATTCTGATATATGGCCATAGATATCAACACCATAAAAAAACTTGATCCTAAGATAAAGGCTTTGATTGTATTTTTGGCGTTTCTATTAATTGGCTACTTGTATTGGTTCACTTTTTTGTCTGCAGAGTTTGAGACGAAGAGCTCTTTGAGCACACAACTTTCAGAAATGCAGGCAAAAATTAAAGAACAAGAAAAGATTGCCGTACAGCTTAAAAAATACATTACCGATGTTGCAGCCCTGCAGGCAAGTTATAAGATAGCTTTACAAAAGCTTCCCGACCAGCGGGAAATACCCTCTCTTTTCCATTCAGTGGCATCAGCAGGCAAGGATGCCGGAATAGAATTTGTATTATTTGAACCAAAAGCGTCAGTGCCCAAAACTCTGGATACACAAACACCAGGGTCAACGACAGCGGCTTTACTAAAACCGTCTGACCAACGCGACCAAAAACCGGCAGGTGCTGCTGCTCCGGCTGACAGCAAAAAAGCTGCCCCAGAGCCTTTCTACGAAGAAATACCAGTGGCAGTATCAGTCTTGGGCAGTTATCAGAATATTCTTTATTTCTTTGACAAGGTGGCCAAGTTGCCTCGTATAGTCAATATTTCTGATATTTCAATTGGTGACAGAAAGGATTTAAAGGGGAGAGCGATTCTTACTTCATCTTTTACGATACAGACATATATGTTTATTGATAAAAAAATTAAACCAAGTGAAAAAATAAAATGAAAAAAATAAAATTCATTTTTCTTAACGTCTTTATAATTGTTTTTATCCCGGCATTTTCTTCTTTTGCCGCTGAGTCAAAGAATATTTCGGCTTCTGAAAGCTCCGCAAAAGCAGCTCCCGCCGCAACAGCGGTTCCGGCTAAAAGTGACGTCCAGCCAACACAATCATTTTTATCTAAACTTTTGCAACTCCTTCATATCTCTGATAAAAGTAATGATCAGCCAACACAGGCAGCAAAAGTTACAAAGGCACAAGGCAATACCCAGCCTGCTCCATCAAAGGCAAATGTGCCAGCTCAGGGTCCAACACAAAAGGCACCTGCTTCCAATGCAACTCAAATTAAACTACCACCTGTCTCGCCAGCGGCAAATGTACCGGCTCTAAATCCGGCAAAACAGGCTTCTGCTGCTAATCCAACTCAAATTAAACTACCACCTATTTCTCCCGCGGCAAACGCTACACCTCTTCCTTCGACACAGGTTCCCGCTCCGGCTTCATCCGCGTCGAATCAAGTTGATACTTACAATTATAATCCATTGGGCAAACCCGATCCATTCCTTCCTTTTATAGAGATAGAACTTGCTAAGCAGCAGCAGAAAAAGGTTGAAAGTGAAAAAAAAGCAACTCTTTCCATTTTCCCTTTACAAAGAGCTGAAACGGATATGTACAAGGTAGTCGGAATTGTCGGCAGTGAGGATCACAGGGTGGCTGTAGTTGAAGATGCCGCGAAAAAATTTTATCCTCTGTTGATAGGAACGCGAATTGGATTACGCAATGGCAAGGTAGTAGAGATTTTGGCTGACCGTGTTATTGTGGAAGAATATGAAAATAATAAAGGAAAAAAAGTAATTTTAAAACTGCGCAAAAATTAAAATGAGGTAAAATCATGAAAAAATATTCCCCAAAAATATTTATTGCATTGATAATTATTGCATGGATTTTTACATATATAATGGGACATTCCTTTGCAGCGTCACAAGATCCTGGAAATAAAGCAGAAGCGGCTCCTTCAGCGGGACAGCTGGAAAATGTTTTACTGGCTAAATTGCCTGGCAAGGAAAGAGTTCATCTTGTTGTTTCCAAGCAGCCCGAACAGCCTCCTGACGTTAAAAGCAATGTCAATGGAAGTTACTTAATTAAACTGGAAGGCATTGATGTGCCGGATAACCTTTGTCGTACCATTGGAGAGGGGGAATTAGGCAACATTATCAAAGTTGTTCCTTCACGACAATCAATAAATGGCAAAAACGGTGTTTATATAAATATCTATGCCAGTAAAGTTGTTCCGTACTCTGTACGACAGGAAGCGCAGGATATATTAATTGATTTTAATGTCTCCGGTCTGGAGGTGAAAAAAGCCAGTGCTTCTGGCAAATCACCCGCTACTAAAAAAACAGTCGCGAAAGTAAACTCTGAAGAAGAAAAGATCGACAATGTTAAAAAAGATGAAGCGCCGGACCTTGCTGTAAAACAACTTCCGGTTAAAAAACAAACAGAAAGGATAGTGTCCCTTGATTTTCAGGATGCTGATATTAAGAGTGTTTTTCGTCTCATGGCTGAATACGGGAATGTCAGTATAATTACCAGTGACGAAGTAAAAGGCAACATAACTCTAACCATGAAAAATGTCCCCTGGACAAAAGCTCTGGACACCATACTTGATGTCAATAGTCTGGCCAAAAGAGAAGAAGGAAATGTTATTGTAGTAACAACCAGAGCTAGAAGGAAAGCAGATGACAACGCCAAACTAAGCGAGATAGAGGATGAAAAAAAGAGAAAAGCACAGGCACAACTTGATTTAGCGGATAAGGGTATGTTGAAGCAGGTAATGATTGAAGCAAAAATTGTGGAGGCAACTGACGAATTTGTTAGAAATCTTGGCGTTCAGTGGGGTTTTGGAAATAACCAGAAAGTCAGCGGCAGCAACCACTATGGATTGGGCGTGACAGGCGGTAGTGAAGTAGCAACAACAAACGCACAAACACAAACTTATCCCTCTCAAATTGGTTTTAAGCATACTGATGGAACATCTTTAGCTATGGCCGCTGTAAATTTTCCAGCAGCTGCCGTGGGGCCCGCCATTGGTCTTGTCTTTGGCGGTGCAACAGGATTTCTTGAGACTCAACTGGCCGCGCTGGAAACTAATTCTATAGGTAAAGTAATTTCTTCTCCCAAGGTTGTCACAATGGAAGGCATTAAGGCTACTATTAAACAAGGTAATGAAGTCCCTTATATAACTCCGGCATCAGGCACGTCGCCGGCAACAGTTTCTTTTAAGGAAGCATTGTTATCGTTGGAAGTTACACCGAAATTAACGGATGAGGGGAAGATCTCCATGGACATCATGGCCAGCAATGATACTCCCGATTGGTCCAAGGCCGCCTTGAATCCGCAAGGCAATCCTCCCATCGTTAAGAGTCAAGTTGTGTCCAAGGTTGTCGTTAACGATGGAGACACGATCGTTATTGGTGGAATTTTAAAGTCTTCGGACAGTAAAGCTGTCAGCGGCTGGCCCTGGTTGCAGAAAATCCCTGTTCTGGGCTGGTTATTTAAAACCGATTCGACAACTAAGACAAAAACACAGTTATTGATTTTTATAACGCCCAGGATATTGAGTGGTGATTATAAAGGTGAAAGCCCGGAAAGCTCAATAAATAAATAATTATTTTATCGGCAGCATTTGACTTTTATCGGCGCTTGATTCCCAGATTTAGAATGGTTTTTATAAAATGAAGCTGACTCTAAACAAAGCTGTTTTCATATTTATTTTTCCGGCAATATTTCTTTTTTTATCCTGCACCTACACCCCCTGGCACAGGGAGCAGGCAGAAATATTTCTGAATAAAGGCATTTCATACATTGCAGCCGGGCAATATACCAGCGCCTTAAAAGAGCTGCTGGAATCAGAAAAATACTATTCCGGTAATCCTAAAGTTCATTACTATTTAGGCATAGCTTATCACGGCAAAGGTTTGCCAGACGAAGCCATTGAAGAATTTGAAAAAGCAATATCTCTGGATGAAAATTATTCCGAAGCGCATAATTATCTGGGCACGTTGTATTCGGAAAGAAAACTCTGGGACAAGGCGATTAAAGAATTTGAACAGGCGCTTAACAATCATTTGTATGATACACCAGACATGCCTCTTTATAATATGGCATGGGCCTATTATTCAAAAAAAGATTACAGAATGGCGCTTGCTAAATATCAGGAAGAGCTCAATAGAAACCCAAAGACCGGATTGCGTCCGCAAATTGAAAAAAACATTGGTCTTGTTTATTATGATCAGAATAATTTCATTGAAGCAATAAAATATTTGAAAAAATCAGTCGAACTGGACTCTTCTCTTTTTGATGCCTATTTTCTTTTAGGCCAGTGCTATTTAAAAGTTAAAGACAATAATAACGCCCGGATTGCGTTTCAAAACGTTATCCAATTATCGCCGGAATCATCTTTCGGCCTCAGAGCTAAAAATTATCTGCAATCATTAAGATAACTAGTCCATATTATTAAACTGTCAATTCTTGACACGCTATATCGACTGTGTTACGTAGCGCAAAATTTTATCCTTAACTTAATTGTTTACCGAAATATGAAAAATAATGATTTTAGCGAAAAACGTAATGATTTTCTGCGCAAAGCGGAGGAACTTCTGCGGCAAAATAATATGAGCGAAGCATTGAACTGTGCCGAAGAATGGCTTCTTAATTTTCCCGCTGATGCCGATGCTCTTGCAGTTTGCTGCGAAGCACTGATTGGAATGGACAGACTTGAGGAAATGCGCAAATTACTAAATGAAGTGGCAGAGATAATTTCCGGTTTTAATCTTATTAACGAACGCGCGGGTGATGCATGCCGTGAGAAAGGTTTTCATCATGAAGCTGCCGCCTGTTACGAAAAATTTATTTCCCTTCGACCGGAAGTTGAACGAGCAAGAGAAATTATCAGCAAAATGGCTTTTCTGGAACAGGAAGACAGCCCGTCTGCCCGAATTGATTTTACAGATGATAAAAATGCTTCTGAAAGGAATTTTTTCACAGTTACAATGGCACAGCTGTATATTGAACAAGGGCACTTTTATGATGCTCAAATAATTCTTGAAGAAATAATAAAAAAAGAGTCTGACAACTCACAGGCGTTGGCCGCACTGGAAGATCTTAAAGTAAAAATGATTTCACAACCAATCGTATCAAAGGGATCTTCTAAAAACGAAATTTTAATTAATATACTTTCCTCCTGGCTGAAGAATATAGAAAGGTTAAAAGTCAATGCTGCGGCAAAGTAAACATATCTCATACAGAATAGACAGCCTTCAGAAAATCTTTCCCACACGAAAAATTGATAGCGTGGTTGTTTTTAATATAAGCAACATCCGCTACCTTTCTGGCTTTACAGGGTCTGAAGGAGTTCTTTTAATAGATTACCATCAAGCAACTTTATTTATTGATGGTCGATATATCTCTCAGGCCGGTCAGGAAACAGAGGGAATTAAAATAATTGTATGTGCAGATAAGATCGAAGCGGTCGTTGAAACAATAAAAAAATATAAGTTAAAGCGCATAGGGTTTGAAGCGGATGCAATTACGCTGGAACAATACAATCAATTGACGAGCAGCATTCAGAAAGAAAAATTTATAGATTTAACTGAAGAATTGAGAATGCTAAGAGCTTATAAGGATGACTCTGAAATAGCTTTAATGAAGAAGGCTGCCCAGATTTCTTCATTGGCCGTTCGTTCTGTTATAAATCGTGTAAAACCAGGATGGAAGGAGAAGGAACTCGCATGGCAATTGGAAATTGAAGCGAGAAAAAACGGCGCCGATGGACTAGCTTTTGAGACTATTGTCGCCGCAGGCGAGCATTCCTCTCTCCCTCACGCGCGACCAACCGATAGAAAAATAAAAAAAGGAGATTTTGTCGTCATTGATTTCGGCGTCAGATATAAAAGCTATTGTTCGGATGAAACATGCACAATTGCTTTTGGAAAATTGACAGACAGGCAAAAAAATGCTTATCAGATAGTTAAGGACGCTCATGACCGCGCTCTGGATATGGTTGTGGCGAATATTCACGCCGCCGAAATTGATAAACGTACTCGAGATATTTTCGGAAAAAAGTATGACCGGTATTTTGTGCACGGCACAGGACACGGCGTTGGTCTGGATGTTCATGAAGCTCCGCGTCTGTCTTCAAAATCCGTTGATATTTTAAAGCCGCGAATGGCATTTACCATCGAGCCCGGATTATATATTCCGGGGCTCTGGGGCATAAGAATTGAAGATACAGTTTTGTTAAAAGAAAATAGTTGCGAAAAGCTCACAAAAATGGATAAAGAACTTACCATTATAGAATAAAGAAAGAGGTTGTTCTATTATGAAGGATTTTCCGGAAGATATAATTTATAGTGCGGAGCATATATGGCTGCGGGTTGACGGAAATATGGCCACGATAGGCATTACTGATTACGCGCAGGAAAAACTGGGCGATATTCTGTCCGTCGAATTTATCGAAAACGACACTTATGTGGAGCGTGACGAAACATTCGGCTCCATCGAATCAGTCAAAGAAGTGGTGGATTTAATTTCGCCGGTCAGCGGCACAGTTGTTGTCATTAATGAGGATATTCTCGAAGATGTCAACATAATCAACAGAGATCCCTTTGACACCGGCTGGCTGGTTGTCATCGAAATGGACAATCTTGAGCAACTGGAAGACCTTCTTGTCGCGTCCAATTACCATGATTTGATAACGCAGGAAGAAAGCGAATGAGCCTCTTTTATGGCCTGGAGACTGCTGGATTTTCAACATGAAAACATTTTTGAAAATATGGCCATCGATGAAGCGATATTTCACGAAACCATAAAAAGCAAAAAACAACCTACGATAAGATTTTATGGATCAATTCCGTCGGCAATTTCCATCGGGTACTTTCAGGATGCGAAGAAGGAATTAAATATTGAAAAATGCCGTGCGGAAAAAATCGATATAACCAGAAGGATAACTGGCGGCAGGGCTGTTTTCCATTTTAATGAAATAACGTATTCTGTAGCAGCGGGCGAGCACGAAAAAATATTCCCCTCCGATATAGCGGGTACATATAAGATAATCAGCAAATGCATCGCCCGCGGTCTTAGCCATTTAGGAATAAAGGCAAATCTTATTGAAGAGGGACGCTTCCAAAAGAAAGAAGAAATAAGCCCCTGCTGT
>Ga0182021_10003000_pt1 | contig 19855 bp, 21 predicted proteins | sample 612E3MmetaG_FD_120493 | JGI IMG/M metagenome (GOLD analysis project Ga0182021, IMG submission 120493) | Permafrost microbial communities from Stordalen Mire, Sweden - 612E3M metaG (Illumina Assembly) | ecosystem: Environmental > Terrestrial > Soil > Wetlands > Permafrost | place: Sweden... | reverse complement strand
GTCGTCTGCAAACCTGACTTCTCGAAGCACCAACGGTGGAATGTAAAACCCTTTACAGATGCTATCGAGAAGGCTCCTTCTTTTTTCAGGCGACCAGATGTTAGCCTTCCTCTGATAAGGGGGTCGAAGTATGAATCGTTCCTTATAATGATGAAAGTCTTCAAGTGGTGTCTGTACAGTTTCATAGCTGTAATCTTTCTTTGGTTTGAACATTTTCGAGTTAGCCTTGCAATAAAAAAGCGGCACCAAGAGTTTTTAAGCTTTTGCAATCTTGGCCCTATCGAATTGAATGACTGCTAAGGAATGCTGATTAGATTTAGTGCCCAGAGGCAGGTTTCATTAAAGGTGACGTTGACTGAAAGAAGGCTGATTAGAAACCTCCATCTGGAACTTTAAGAAACATTTTAAGCTCTGGTAGAACCACTTATTCAGCACACAGGGAGAAAAATGGTTTGTACAAGGCAAGCAAATGCATCCTGCAAGCTTTTAAATAGGCTTGTCTTTGCTGATGCCAACTTTTTCATTAATGTTATTGACTCCGTGGGAATGCCTTTGCTCAATAACCATGATACTTGGGCTATTAGGTTTAACAACTTTAAAACAGGGCTAACCCAAGTGCTTAGGGACTGTTGCACATGCACACCAGATTCCAGAATCAATACCAGTGACCTAGTAGCCGCTGAGATCAATCCCCTTAATGCAACCTCAGCCCTCCGCAGGGAATCCGCATTTTTTGGTAGAGTATGCGGTGAATGTAGAGCAGCAATATACGACCACTTCTTCACAGATGTAAACCAGATAATGGGTACGCACGCAGCAATTATCGGAACTGAACCTGTTCCGAGGGATGCACTCAGAGACACATTATTGGCTGCGCCTACGCCCGAAATCAGGAACTTATGCGCAAACCAAACTCCTAACGAGGGACTCAGCCCCAGTGACCTCAGCTTAATCGTGGCTGCCATAACAGAATCTAACGCCAGAGGAGTATCCGTGATAATCACCGAAGATGAAGACCTTAGGAAAGCCGTCGAATACCTTTATGGGATCGGCACTATCGCGATACAAGAAGACAGGTTAACAACGAGACAACTGTTCCACTGGGGCATACTTATGTACGCTTCCTCATTGCACAAATGCTGCCTTTTTTCAGACGAACTTGAACTTCTCTTGCTTCAAAACGTGGCATCAAATGATATAGCCAGACCGATGGCAGAGAAAAAGCGAAAATTAAAAAGCAATCATGTCTACGAAGCAATAGGATCGATCATACAGACCCTCAAAACGAAATCTGGTGTTGCAACTTGACAAACGATGAAAAAAGCGTCACAGAAGACAACGTATTTCTCAACTTTGTACGGGAGATGCGGGCGAACCAAAAATCAGATTCGTTCAACAGCATGGCAGACCGATTAGTAGCCGAAAAAAAAGTCATGTGTATCATGACAGAACTAAAAAACGACGGTTTCACCATCCAAGAAACAATCGACGACTCAGCAGGATACGACTGGGCCATAAGGAAAGCAACCGATGAATTTATAGTCGTCTTTAGGTACGAACAAACAGGCTTCACTATTCCACTCAATGATGTGGTCTGTCTAAGCAACATACTTAGAGTTAATTCCGTTTCCAAAGGAGTCATAGTAACATGGTTACTTGCTGACGACTTCCCGTCAGTGGCCTTTACTAACTTCGATTTGAACAAGTTTACAAAATCCCTACATTATAACCCAGATTTTCGGCAGAAAGTGAAACCGTTAGGCGACTGCGTCAAAGAGGCTTTCGCAAAACCCGCAAACTTCCTCGGTGAAGTGGGCGGTTCAACGGCAACCGAATTGGCAGAAGACCGAACAGCGGTAAAAAACATTTTTAGCGATAACCTACACAAAAGCTTCAACACTCTAAAGGCACAAACCTTCAAGCTGGATTACAAGAAAAAAGCCCTTGAACAACTCTCAGAACAAGACCTAAACGAAATAGAGGCATTTTCCCTAAAGGCAATCGAAGAACCAACCCCAAAGGGAAACCTTGAAGGCTACCTGAAAAAAATAACGGCAAGGATGGAAACGGATGATAAAAAGTCTGAAACTTGAAAACTGGAAAGCCTTTGAAACCTTCGAAACAAACTTTTCAGATGGCGTCAACTTCTTCATCGGCAAAAACGCCTCAGGAAAAACATCCCTGCTTGAATCAATCAGCGTAGGCTTTACGGGCGCCACCCTAACAGTCGACGACCCAAAAATACTAGTCCGTGGCGACGGGATAGCGAAGATAACACTGGAATTCATAAAAGACACCCGCAAATACAGAGTCGAACGATCATTAACCAAACAGAGATACCTAAACGCAAGAGTATTCTGCGACGGCCAACTAGTCGAACAAAACTGGAACAACGTCAACGACTACATGATGAACAAGCTGGGAGTCACAAAGAATTCCTTCGCGCACGTACTGTATATGTCAGAGGGCGCAGCATTCAGGTTTCTATCAACCCCTCTAAAAGAAGGAATCACAAAAGAAATTGAAGAAACCCTAAACATAGACCGCCTGCAAGGCTTACTTGACGAAATAGAAAGAGAACAAAAAACGTACAAGAACCAAGAAACCCTGCTGCTTAACGAACAGAAAAAACTCAAAGACTTCATCCCCGTAACAACCGAAGAACAATCCACATCTAGTCGTCAGGCAAGCGAACTTGAACAACAGACCGCAAAACTCAGAAAAGAAATCGCTGGAAAAACCACCAATGAAGCAGCCTTGCGCATCAAAGCCTCAAACTACAAAGACATACTGAACAGAGCTGACCAGGCGAGAAGCATCATTCAAAGAATGGATGCATCCGCGCAGTTCGACCAGGACTTCCTCAAAGAATCATCAAGAGTCATAGAAGCTACAAGAATGAACTATCAGAACTTACAAGACGAAATCATGCAAAAATCAAAGAAGAAAGGAATGATAGAAGAACAGATAACGGCACTTGAAAAAGTTTGTAGCCTCCTTCACAACGCTCAGAAGCACCCAGAGAACGCTAATTGCCCCGTTTGCCGAAAGAGTCTGTCCATAACCGAAATGGAAAGCATCTGCCAGGAAGACGAATCAAAGCTTACAACCGCAAGAGACGAATTACACGCCATAGAAAATGCAATCACAAACAACAAAAGTGAACTACTCAAAATGGAGTATGGATTAAGGGAACTCTCCAACGTCAATTCCTCTCTAAGCGAAAGTATATCTTCGTTAAATATCACCCAGCCAAGCAAAGTTGCATTGCAAAACCTGTACGGCGAAGTCGAGCTAGAACTTGACGAGACGACAACCCAGAAAGATGCCCTTGAAAAACAGCTTAGTGACATTGACACAAAAAGACTTACACTCGCAAGACAAATCGAAAGATCAATAGTTATAGACGAACTGAAAAAAGCCGAAAACGTGGATGCATCACTAATCCCAACCGCTAAAGCACTAATGGCTTTAGACCTACTGCGTGAGGCCACAGAACAAACCGTTAAAGCGCAAAGAGAACAAAAAATGACAACCGTTTATCAAGAGATGGAAAGCGCATGGAACAGCATCCTCAAAGAAACAGAAACAGAAATCCGTTTTGACGACAAATCAATCCCAATCCTCTACAGGAAAGGCCAGAAGTACGAAGCCAACCAACTAAGCGGCGGAGAAAAAATGGCAATTCTCGTAATCATGCGAACGATACTCTGCAGAAAATTCACCAGTAGCGCCTTCATGATGCTTGACGAACCCTTGGAACACTTGGATTCTAACAACAGACAACTCATAATCCAATTCCTAGTAGAATCATTCGACAAAGGCTGGATAGACCAGTTATTCGTGACCACCTTCGAAGAATCTGTCCTAAGAAAATTCGCTGACCGAGCGCAGGTAAACATTGTTGCCTTGTAGTTTAAGCATACGTAAGTCAGAAAGCTAGTTAAGGAACTAACTCCAGTAACATCAAACATTTAGAGGGATTAGACTGGTTAGGTTCTAACGTACACGCGTCTAACATGCTCTGTGTAACTTTACACTGATTCAATCTCTTTCAAGCACTGTAGTATTTTTAGCCCTTTTTCGGTAGGCTTGTAAATGGTTCGAACAGGCTGGGAATCTATCACCTGCCTATCAGCAAGACCCATTTTCAGTAAGTTTCTCACTATGATTGTTACACTTGACCTTGTTTTGACGATGTCCTTGTCTAGATCGAACCTGAGTATTTCTGCATAATGAGCCAACTCCGAAACCTATCAAGTTTTCTACGCAAGGTTCTGTTAAGTTGTCGTGAGATTTTTCTCGGTGTTAAGTTCCGTGAGATAAAAATTTCTGAACGGGTACGACTGTTAACTTTCGTGGGATAAACGGATAAACCATAATCTTAAATGCAAAATGCGGAGTTATGTAAAATAGACCAGAATGGACTTAAACATATTTCCAAACTCTATAAAAAACAAATTCACTTATGCTGAAAGGGAACATGCTACAGCAATTTTAATTAAAGATTTTCCAAGCGAGTTTAAGGATATATGTGATTGTTTAGAAGGTTTTGTTCTAAATAAAAGTGACATACTTGCACCTGGCGGTGGAAAATCGCCAATATCCCAATGGATAGATAATTTTCTGCACAAAAAAGAATGGGGAGAAACATCTTTCAACATTCAGATAAGTGTTGATAACAATTTAATTCCTATACCTACTCATAAGATTGACAATTTTAAAAATCGGGTCGGGGTAGAAGTCGAATGGAACAACAAGGATCCATTTTACGATAGAGACCTGAATAATTTTCGTTTATTACGTGATCTCCATGTGCTCTCTGTTGGAGTAATGATTACTAGGCTATGGGAATTGCAGAAGGTTTTCGATGATTTAGGAAAGGGAGCATCCTATGGGCACTCAACAACTAATTGGGATAAACTCATACCTAAAGTTGATGGCGGTGGGGCAGGTGGTTGTCCATTACTACTGGTTGGAATGGGGTTGGCTTGTTATAATCCGAATCTATAACTGGTTCTACAATTGGTAACTTGTTTGGTATATCGTGTCCATTGTAAGCTGGATAAAGAGGTCGTGTAATTTCATATGTGTCAACTTCTTTTCCCCATTGTGTCCATCCATCTTTTCTTTGTCTAGCAAACAATTCAAGATATGGTTTAGGACTACAACGCTCAATAAGGTCATATGATTCATCGGGTTTTCGAGAATGTTCACGTTTATGGGTTATTACAATGTTAACTTGAGTTCTTCCAGCGTTAAGTGTTCTTAGTTTACCTTTTACACCAAAAAGCAAAAGTTCCGTTACATTTCTAAAGTAGAAACCTACTCCTCGCCCATCAGGACCGCCATCTTTGCGTATTTTGTACCAAACGATGTTTGTTTTATAGGTGAATCCCCATGCCTTCATAATGTTTAAGCCTTCAAGCAATAAGGCATTTGGACACCAAAGATACAAGTGGCTTTGAGGTAAAGCAAGTTTTTCAATCGGTAATTTTGCAATTTCTTCAAAAGCCATAGTGTCATAGCGGTGAAGTCTCTTATGTTCTGGTCCTACCTTACCTGTTCGGTTTATGAATCTCCAAGGTGGATCAATCAGGATTGTTCCGAATTGTTTTGTTTCCTGATTTGCTTGTTCTTTTATATCTTCCACGCTAATCAACTCGCATAAAATCTATTAGTAAAACGGTTTCACAATGGTATTCCTCATTTTTTAAGTTTATTAACAGATGCGTGAGTGGTACTTCCGATGGAAAAAAGCACTTTTTCAAATAGTTAACTCTCCTTTTTACCTTTAACAGGTTTAACAACAATTATCATCTCGCTGTTTCTTGCTTCAAAATCCCATTCAAGTTTGTCTCCTGCTTCGAGTTTGAAGTGTTTTAATATACTCATTGGTACGATTGTTCTGAGGGATTCTTTTCCTGTGGTGGCTAAGGAAAGTTTTGTTATTTCACCCATTTTGTTTACCTTCAATATGGTAAATAACATGACTATGGTATATAAGTTTACCTACTAAACCGCTTACTGTATTGCCACTAAGTTTATAAGACCGTTGCCAGTATGGTAATATTGTTGGTAAACAATATGGCAAACCAAATAATGACATATGAAGAACTTGAAAATCTTCGAGAACAAAGAGGCTCAGAGATAGTTAGCAAAAAAGGAAATCAGGTTCAGAGAATAGATGATTGCTTATACACTGTTAAATCTCAATCGGGAAAAGGCGAATATACCGTTTGTCAAGTTAACAATGAGTTAGTCTGTGAGTGCCCAGACTTCCAATTTCGCCATGTAAAATGCAAACACATCTTTGCAGTCGAATTATCCAAGTCACTAAGAGAAGCAACCAAAAAAATAACTTCAATAGAAAACATAGGCGAATGCGTCTATTGTAAATCAATAGAGATAGTGAAAGACGGTGTTTGCCACAACAAACACGGTGACTTACAGGTTTATCTTTGCCGAAAATGCGATAAACATTTTACTTTAAACTTAGGTTTTGAAGGCATGAGAGCAACACCACAAATAATCACATCGGCAATGCAACTATATTTTACAGGTGAATCGTTTAGGAATGTTCAGAAATTCCTTAAACTTCAAGGTGTAAAAGTTAGCCATGTAGCAGTTTACGCTTGGATAAAGAAATACACCACATTAATGACACAATATTTAGCACAGATAAAGCCAAATGTAAGTGATACATGGAGAGCCGATGAATTATACGTTAAGATTAACGGTGACATGAAATATCTTTTTGCGATGATGGATGATGAAACACGCTTTTGGATAGCTCAAGAAGTCGCAGAGTCAAAAGACAAACACGATGCAAGAAACTTATTACGCATGTCTAAAGTGGTAACAGGGAAAAAACCGATTACCTTCATAACCGATGGACTTCCAGCTTATCATGATGCTTACAAAAAAGAGTTTTTCACACTCAAGAATCCAAGAACCGAGCATGTAAGGCACATCAAGCTAAGTGGCGATATGAACAATAACAAGATGGAAAGAATGAACGGCGAGATAAGAGACCGAGAAAAAGTCATGAGGGGATTAAAAACTAAAGATACTGCCACGCTTAAGGGTTATCAGCTTTATCATAACTTCATTAGACCTCATGAAGCATTACACGGAAAAACACCCTCAGAAGCATGCGGAATAACGATTGAAGGTGAAAATAAATGGAAAACAATTATTCAAAATGCCAGCAAGAAAAAATAATAAAAAACACTATTATCAAAAATTTTTTAGGATAATTTATATACAATAGCATTTGTATTTATATATAGGTCACTGGGAGAGCAGTTTATTCTACTCGTTGGGTTCGCCTTTGGCGACCTACCTAGCGACCAGTTATTTTTATTTTGGCAGTTTATATTCTCCGTATGAGTCAAACTTTGGTTGTATTTGGTTATATCTATCAAGTTTATTGTGTTCATATTTGCTGAAAACTGAATAGGAACAGAAATCAGTTGCTTGTAAAATTGGACAGGTGTTTGAAGGCGCAAAAAATATGGTGTCAATTATATTTTTGAAATTTACGTAAGTTGTTCCATCCTGTTTGAGTTTTTCGTATAGATTGCTCAAGTTGTTCATTAAATTTGGGTCTTCTCTATCTGACACAACAAAGCCAATTTCCTTATTTCTGTTAAGAAACCATTGGTAACGTCCCATCATCATTTCTAACGTCAAATTGTAAGGCTCAACTGGGTTAACATATTTTTCCCAATGAGCTTTTTTATCTATAATCATAGAGAAAATTGTTATGTCTTTAGAAATAATCAATTTGAAAAAATCATCTGCAAACCCCTTATTGTCAATGGTATTCCACGGATAACGATTATGTATCAAATCATAATACCTAATTTTTTTCGGTCGCACTTTAGGGTCTAAGAAATATTTATTCAATAAGCTGTCAAAAAGATTTGAACAATCATAAGACATCTCAGGTTTACATGCTATTCCACCTAAAACAAAATGCATAGTGTTATTTCCACGGTATTTTCCAGAATCGCCTGAAGCATCAAGATATAAAATGTAAACCATGCATTTTGTTATGCTACTTTTAGTATTTTAATTTTGGGAATTACTCACCAAACGGTTTCTATCCCACGAAAGTTAACATGGAGAAAAACACCGATGGAAATATCCCACGGAACTTAACGGAAAAGTCCATCCCTTAAGAACTTAACAGAACCCGGTTTTTTACCCCAATATTTCATTGCTGCGTATATGGGAGGACGAACATCTTCTACGAGTGGATAATTAATGTGCCTGATCTGGAATTCCATCTCTTTCAAGCTTCCTCCCAATCGTTTGCTACCGCTCGTCCCTTGTGTACATTCTACTATTTCCGATTTTCGGAAAGAATAATCCTCTGAATCTTCAAACATGATATAGGTTCAATTCCTAGAAACATCATTTGCGCTTAGTTTCTTGTTTTTTAAATGAGTCAACTAACCTAAGAATTACCTCATCGTAGGTTTCTGACTTCTTGCCAACCTCTTTGAGGGCATCTCTTGTTGTTTTCTTTATTGAGATGGTTGTCAAATCACTGCTTATATCCATCACCTAATTACATTTAACAGATAAATGCTATTATGCTACATTATATATAACTATTTACAATTATATTACCCCATGGTTACGACTATGCTGAAAGCCTAAGAATTGATTATGAAAACAGGAAAATTTCAAAAATAAATTAATATTGGATAAAAATCATTGGACAAATCAGGTCTTCTTTATAATGAGTTTTTGATCGTCCGCATATAGTTCTACTTGGTCGCCTATTTTCCAGTTCAAGGCGTTCAGCAACTCTGGAGGTACTGCTATGGCGGCCGATCCCCCGCTTTGCCTGATTGTACGGTTGAATTTAACGATGGCCATGACTTTGTCACTACTTATAATCTATTTGGAGTAATATTTAAATATAACTGGGGTGTATAGTGTGTAAGTAGTGTAAAAGTAGTGATTAAGTATGATGCAAAGCATGAATATGTCTGATATTGCCCAAGCCCACAGCAGAACTTTTTTAAAAATAATTGACCCCCATTTTCGCTTCGAATGCCATACGACAGTTGAGTTTGAAAAATCATTCCGCAAGCTCGACAAACCTGCACAGAAAAAAATCGACCGAATAATACAAGAAGTTTTGTTTATTGCGCCCTATGAATCAAAAAAACTATGTTCTCCACAGTTTAAGGGAAAACGTAGCGTGAGAATAGGCGATTTCCGAATAATTATTGCGATCTGTGCGGAATGCCGACAACTCCATGAAGACCGATTTAACAACTGTTGTGACTGCAACCGATACGGAACGAACAATGTTATGATCTTTTTGTGCGGTCACAGGAATCACATATATGATTCTTAACTTGGATGGCCTCTATCTTGAATAACAAAATGAATGGTAAACCTCTAAAATCATTGAACATGGAATCTAAAATCGTTGAATACTTGGAGCGATATGGGGTTGCAGGCGAAGATGAAATTGTCCAAGCTTTGAACTTGGACATTATAACCGTTTTAGATGAACTCTTGGAACTAGAAAAGAAAGGTGTCACTATAAGAGTTAACGAGGTAGAATTGCTTGGAAACTAATATTGACAACTTTATACAATTAGAAAAAGCCCAATGCGCACCTGAAAAGCAGGATAAGCTGGTTAAGAAAATAGAAACCTTAGCTGTATGCTGCGGATGGCCACACAAACATCACATGCCAATTGCTACATTGTTAAAGTTAATTTCCAATTATTCCTGCGAAAGCAGAATAATACAGGCACTTGTCAACAAAGAAATCAACGAGAATACGAGATTTGACTCTTACTATAGAAAGAAAAGCGAGTTCGCAACCATCAAAATCCTTGACCGCGTCAAAACAACTTTATCCACAAATGGGATAGAAGCCACCGTTCTAACAGAAGTGCGCACTGATGTTGGAAGATATGATGCAGTAGTTGCCCTCGGCGATCTCAACAAAGCTCTTACGGGGAATACCCGAAGGGTTAGAATTGAAATTAAAGCAAGCGCGGGGCTAGACTTTGAACAATTAGGACGCTACTTGTGGGAGCCTTCACCGCTAATACTTGTACGAGTGGTTATGGGACACGTGGCTAAACTTTCCCCCTCAGAATTGCAATCCTATGTGACATTCAGTTTAGAAGAATTAACGGCGAAAGTAGATCGATTGCTTTCGCAGAAGTTTTATGTCGTGTCTGGAATTGACTGTACAGACTGCTTGGATAGCAAATGCCCATACACTAGAAGAAAACGGGTAGGCAGAAGAAATCAGAAGGTCATAACATTACCTGATACTGAGTTCGCGGATGATCTCTCATCTTTTTTTAAGAACCTCAGTTACGTGGCGGAAAGAACCGCCATTATGGTTGTTGAAGAGCTTAGTTTCGCTTCAAACTGCGACTTAGAATGTCTGTCCATGCAACACAAGCAAGGAGAGCATTAACCTTGGCAAACGTTGTTAATGAAACATCAAATGTCGAGGAAACGAAAACTCTGAAAACGTTAGATTTGAAGCGTACAAAGAAAAGCAAATGCTCCAATTATCAAGCTTTTCTAAAGGTGGAAGGTTGGAAAAGCGACTACCGAAGCGTTAACCAAATACTAGCTCACCTTATGCGAAAGTGCAAGAGCGAGGGTTCCAGAAGGCTCTATTTGTGGCATCTCTACAAGTTCTGCGAGTTCACGGGCAAAAAACCGAACGAACTTGTAACTTTGAAGACACATCAGGCAGAAAAACTTGCGCAACAATATGCGGATAGCTTCAGCAGTAAATCTCCAAGGTACTCCAATTTGGCAATCGCGGTGTTGAAGGCTTTTTTTGTCGCTAACGGGTTTAAACATGCAAAAACTTTAGAACTGGAGACCTATCATGCACCACCTCGCTTTAGAATTTCTCCAGAGTACATCCCGACCAAGGCAGAAGTTTACGGCATGGCTGACTCTGCTTGCTCCCTGCGAGATAGAGCCATAATCTTAACACTATACAGCAGTGGCTTACGCAACTCAACTCTCAGAGCAATACTATACAAAGACATTGCAGACCAGCTCGTAAAGAGCGATTCAAACATGGTAATAAAAATTTATCCTGAAATGAAAGAAATTGAACCAAGTGCCTGCAAAGGTGGAATCCCATATTATACGTTCACCTGCGACGACGCAACTCAGGCTATAAGATTGCACCTTAAGGAAAGAGCGGATAAGTACGGAAAGATTGAACCAACCGAACCTTTGTTTCATTCGGAGTATAACCAAATAAATAGAGACGAACGCAAGAAGAAAACGCTCACGTCAAGAGAGCTTCAAATTATTGTTAAATCAGCCGCCAAAAGGGCTGGAATCAGCGATTGGGTGGCTATTCATCCTCACTGCCTGCGAAAAGCATATGAAACTGTTCTTCACAGCCAGCTGATTGACGGGGGCAACTTGGACGTTAAGACACAAGAGTTCTTTATGGGTCATGTATTGCCGGGAAGCCAAGATCCCTACTTTGATCGCTCCAAAGTGGATCGCATGAGAACTCAATATTCACGCTTGAAGTTCGGAAGGGCGGGGGTGGAAAATAAATTCAGAATCCTCAAATCCGCCTTAGCCAGAGCCTTCGAAGATACGGGCATGGACCCTGAACAAGTAATCGAAGAGTATGTCATGCTAAAGCACACAACTTGCTCGGCGGACCATCCAGTTTCTCCAAAGGTTACACCTGCTCAAACCTTGGGGGGAGGGAACTAAACTTGAAGTCCAAGTCCCGGCCGGAGCACCAACTATTCACATTTTATGTGGGCTAATGTGTGTTTCTTCAGGGTGCCCATGCATTTGTTCCATATGTCTTTCGAGTTGAGTGTTGGTTTTGAAAGTTTTTCCACAGATTTTACAAACTTCTTTTGTGGTATCCATTCCTCTTATGGGCTCTTCATGAAGTGGTGGCGCGTTGGGAGAATAGATAGATTTTTACTTTGCTTAATTGATTGCCTCATAAAAAACAGCGTTATATAAAGAAAAGTGAAGGTTTCACTTATATTTAGTCTAAGTTTTGGAGTCTTTACCTGTTTTTGAAGTTATTCCTACAATGATCATCATAGATTTGATCCATTGGTCATGGACCTCTTTGCTTGGATATCCCATAAGCAGTTTTGTAAGCGTTCCCATGTGAAGAGAGGTAAAAAGCTCCGCCAAGACTTTAGCATCCACATCAAGTCGAATGAAACCCTGCTTCTTTTTTTCTTCCAAAATAACTGCAACAGCTTCTATGTCTTTTTGGTAATCTTCGAAAACTATTTTTCTAATCTTATCGTCATGAGAAGCCAACGAGATTACTTCAAAATGCGAGTGTAAATTGCATTTGTACTTCTCAGTTATCGTCGTATAAACTTGTTCTATGGCATCCTCCAAATTATCGCACTTACATGTTTCGCTAAGTATGGTTCTTAATGTTTGGTGATCTTGGAGGCTGATTTCTTTTAGAAGTTCTTCTTTGCTTTTAAAGTACGAATAGAGTGCACCTTTGCTTACTCCAAGTTGTTTTGCTACATCATCCATGGTGGCGTCATGATACCCTTTTTTGGCGAAAACTATGCGCGAGGCGTTGATGATTTTGGATTTGGCTTCTTCTTTGTATTCAGGAACTACTTTAGGCATTTTGACTGAGTAGACGTTGCTTATTTTACTTTAAAACTGTTCCTATTGGCGACGATAAGTATATTAATTGACTGATAGTCGCTATTTTTAATAAAAATGGTGTTTAACATAGATCCAAATAGCACTAACTCAAATGCCCCAAAAAGTGGCCTTCGCAATTCAAGCTACCCTACCAAAGTCCTCCTAACTGTAACCGCAGTTGCATTACTAGTCAACTACGTTGAAACAATGGTTATACCAGGCATCCCCGCAATCCAAGCAGATCTAGCAACAACAGCAACTATCGCATCATGGATCACATCGGCTTTTCTAATTGTCGGAGCTGCAGTTGCGCCTCTATTTGGAAAACTTGGCGATATTTACGGCAAGAAAAAAATCTTCCTAATCGTCTTACTCTTCTATATTGCAGGAGTAGGACTAGCTGGATTCGCCTCAAACATTTATCTGCTAATTGGTTCAAGAGCCATTCAAGGCGTTGGCTTCGCTATAGTTCCATTATCTCTAGCCATAATCACCGATATTTTTCCCAAAGAGAGAGTAGCAACTGCTCAGGGCATAATCAGCGGAACATTTGCGATAGGTGCCGCGTTAGGTCTGGTCATAGGCGCTTACGTGGTTGAAGACCTTAGTTGGCAATGGGCTTTCCACACCGCTTTTATTCTAAGCATAATTCTGTTTTTCGTAGTTGCAAAGATGCTCAAAAAAGATGAGCCAGGAGTTAGAAGTAAGGTAGACATCACAGGCGCAACCATTTTGATGTCAGGCATAGTTCTCATATTACTTTACTTAACGGAAGCCCCTACTTTAGGCTGGCTTGCCCTCGAAAACATCGCATTTCTCGTGCCAGGCATCATCTTAACCGTTTACTTCTTTGTCTTCGAAAACAAAAGCTCAAGCCCTCTAATTCAGATAAAACTGCTAAAAATCAGAAATGTGTTAGTAGCCAACTTAGTCGGCATACTATCCAGTCTCTCTATGTTTCTTTTGTTCTTTGCAGTCGTTTACTATGCTAGATTGCCTCCACCGTATGGATTGGGACTTGACGTAATTGCCACAGGATTAACACTTGCACCCGCAACACTTGTAATGCTTATCATGGGACCATTTATGGGCAGATTTGTTACACGAATCGGACCAAAACCCATACTCATCTTAGGCGCATCAATCAGCATTATCGGCTTGCTATTGTTCACTTTCATGAGAGGAACAACTACAGAGCTAACGGCAGATGTCGCTATTTCACTGGTTGGAGTTGTCTCAATGATTATACCCATAGTAAACATGGTTTCGGTGTCAGTGCCAAGAGAAAGCACCGCTGTTGGCTTAGGAATGAACACGATGCTGCGGAATCTCGGAGGCGCCATCGGACCAGTTCTTGCCACAACAATAATGTCCACTTACACCAACCCAATAGTAAGAACCATTAACGGACATCAAGTTGTGGTCGCCACAGTTGCAAACTCCACTGCATTTAACACAATATTTGCTACAGGAATAGCCATTGTTATTGTAATAATAATCATAAGCCTAACCGTCAAAAACTACACATTCCACAAACCAACAAACCCCAAAACTAACAAAAACACAAGATTAACAAACTAAACCCTTATTATTTTGGTTTTATCAATTTTTTTTTAAAAATTTTTTTTATCACTTTCAGTAGTAAAAATCAGTTATTATCTTGAAAAAAGAAGAGTTGTGTTTTAAGCTGGCAATGGTTTTCCGCAGTTAGGGCAAAATGTAGAGTTTGCTTGTACTGGTGCGCCGCAGTTTGGGCAGTACCGTGTTGCCTGCGTTGTCATCGTTGGTGGAGCTACTGGTGGAGGCGGTGAATAACTGGTTGGCAGCGAAGAAGGCTTTATTGCAAAGAAGCCGATGGTCGCAAATATCCATCCAATAAATATCAGAATTAAGCCTATCCCGAATACTATTGTCAATAATGCGCCAATCCACAGTAAGGTTCCTGCAGTTTCAAAGCTGTGTTGTCCTGTTTTCTGTGCGAGTGTACTAAAAGCTCTTTTGAGATACATAGCCGCTATGACATAAAAGATGAAAACTACGACTAAAACTCCGAAGAACGTTAGTAATCCAATGCCGAATCCGAACGCGCCACTAAAAAGACCGCCTATAAAGATCAAAGGAACTGCTGCAACTGCAATGCTTGCGATGATACCAAAGATAAGGCCCCAAAGCGCATTTTGATAGATGCTGGGTTCTTTGTAGTATTCGGATAGCCCCTTCATGCCGATGAAGACAAGAATTATGCCTATGATGCTGACGAATGGAAAGATAAGAAGTATTGAACCTATGCCCGCCAAGTTTTTGCTCGATTCTACATTACTCATTTTAGTTTCCTCAATAAATCGGCATTTATTATGTTAATAAATAAAAGCTTTTGCAATAAAGCTAGCGCTATATTGGCAAAAAGAGATAAGGAACCATTTTACCTAAGAAACAGTAAAGATGAATCACTTTGAGCAGCAACATTATCGACGCTTACAGAGAACTTTTATCAAAAACTAAAGACACCGCCGTTCTGGGAACGATAGGGGGCATTATTCACTGGGACATGGAAACCATGATGCCTCAAGGCGCCATCGAGCAACGAAGCGAGCAGTTAGCATTATTGAGTCGTATTCAACATAAATTCGCCACAGATCAACAAATCGGCAAACTTTTGGAAACCATACAAACAAGCCCAGAATACGAAGCACTAGGACAAGTAGAAAAACGCAACCTGTACCTCATCAAAAAAAGCTACCTGGAACAAACCAGTCTGCCTGAAAAAATAGTAGCTGACTTAGCCAAACAAGAAGCATTAACAGTGAACGTTTGGAAAAAAGCTAAAGCCCAAAAAAACTTTAACATCTTCAAAGGCGACTTGCAAAAACTTTTTGACTTAAACAAACAAGCGGCAGAAATTCTCATGAAAGTTAAGCAAACCAAAACGCCATATGAAGCGTTGATTGATAGCTTTGAGCCTAAAATGAATACGAGTCAGATTACGGCTACTTTTGATCAGCTTCAACATGGCTTAAAGCGGCTGATAAGCAGAATACAGCCCAATACAACTAAGCCGGATACGGCGTTGCTTTACCTGCCTGTTCCAGTGGAAAACCAGCGCCAAATTGCGCAGCTCTTAACTCAAACCTTAGGTTATGACACTGCGTCTGCGGAGGCGCGTGGGAGAATTGACGAGACAGAGCATCCATTTACAACGGGATATTATGACGATGTACGCATAACTACCCATTATCACTTAAACAATTATGCAAGCTCAATCTTTTCAGTACTTCATGAAACAGGACATGCCCTTTACGAACAAAATCTAAATCCAAAATGGAAATATCAACCAGTCGGTTCAACATGTTCTTACGGAATACACGAAGCCCAATCCCGCTTATACGAAAACGTAATTGGACGCTCAGAAGAATTCTGGATAAATTTTGTGCCAAAACTAAAGAAAATCGCACCAAGCCTTGAGCAAATCGAATTGAATAAGTTTATGAAAGCTATCAACAAAGTTGAGCTATCAAAAATCCGCATAGAAGCAGATGAAGTAACTTACAATTTGCATATAATTATTCGATTTGAAATTGAAAGAGACCTATTCGCCGACAAAATTGCGGTAAGCGAGCTTCCTCAAGTTTGGAATGAGAAATATGCAAAGTATCTTGACGTTAAAGTCAAAAATGACTCGGAAGGAGTAATGCAGGACACGCATTGGGCAAGCGGATTATACGGTTATTTCCCAAGCTATGCGCTGGGCAACATTTACAGTGGACAAATAACCTCAAAAATCAACAAGGAGATCCCAGACTGGCGTAAGCAACTTGCAGATGGAAAACTAGCCAATGTTAACGATTGGTTGAAAACAAACATTCACAGCCAAGGCGATCTCTTTGACCCAGAAGAACTCATAAAAAAAGCCACAGGAAAAAACCTGGATTCCCAGCCTTACCTGCAATACCTAAATGAAAAATACAGCAAACTCTATGGTTTCTGAATAATTGGCGTTTTCTTCGTCAATTCTTTATACAAATATATGATAAGATAAGCCGCAATTGCACCAATGAAGAGGTAAATGCCCGAATAACCGATAATTGCATTGTAAATGTTAGCGCCAATTAGGAAGAGAGCAAAACCTACTATGATCATGCCTAAGCAGGCCCAGTCGCTCCAAGTCATCAGATAACCTCGGTGACGAATCAATAAAAACCTAAAGATATATAGATTTACCCAGAGCATCAAAAATCCTGTTTTAAATAACAAAAAACAAAATTGAATTCAAAACTAAAAGTTGCCCTAAACAATCTTAATACTTTTTCTAAGTGTCCGACATTTTTATATACAAGATAAACTAAGAAAGCGCTGAGGCTAAAATAAATGTCGGGATCAGAGGTTAAAAAGCCAGAAACAAGAGAAGAATTCATTAAAATACTCACAGAAGCAGCTAAAAAAGAAGCAAGTATAAAAAATAAACCGTCAAAACCGACAGTTATTGGAACTGCAAAAGAAATGGAAATCCATAGAGACACACTTTACTCATGGTTAAAGGAGTTCAATGTCGATTTTAAAGAAATCAGTGATTGTATGCCTACAATGGTTGCAGATACACCTAACGAGAATTCAGCTAGCACTTACTTAATCGGTGAATCTTTAGTTGGCGAGGGAAATGAAGTCGCACACATTGACCTCATGATAGGGGACAAAGATGGCCCGGTTGGTCAAGCATTCGCTAATGGCATGACAAGCCTATCAGCCGGTCACACACCAGTACTAGCAGTTATCAGACCTAACCTGCCACCAAAACCACACACGCTCATCGTTCCCAAAGTAACCGTTAAAAACATGGCGGATACGACAAAAATTTTTGGTCCAGCACAAGCTGCCGTCGCTAAAGCCGTCGCTGACTCAGCAGAAGAAGGAATCATCCCAGCAGACAAACTGGACAGCTGGGTAATTATTTGCAGCGTCTTTATCCACCCACAAGCAGCCGACTACCGAAGAATATACCAGTACAATTACGGTGCAACAAAAATGGCGATACAAAGAGCACTAAAGAATTATCCGTCACTGGAAAAGATCATCTACGAAAAAGACCGCTCAAAGCACCCAATTATGGGCTTCAAAGTTCCACGCCTGTGGAGACCACCATACCTACAAATTGCACTTGATGCACCCTCAATTGAAAATGCAAAGAAGGTTCTTGAGCAACTGCCAGGAAGCGACAGAATCATCATAGAAGCAGGAACCCCACTCATTAAACGCTACGGAACAAAAGTAATCAACGATCTACGGCAAGCAACCAAAGACAAATTTATAATAGCAGACCTCAAAACGCTTGACGTAGGCAAAGTTGAAGTAGACATCGCATATGAAGACACTGCAGACGCGGTTGTCGCAGCAGGCTTAGCACCGCCAGAAACACTAGACTCAGTTGTACATGAAGCTAGAAGACTTGGAATTTACGGCATAGTTGATATGCTAAACGTAGATGATGTGCTTGGAAAACTCAAATCAATGAAAGAGTTTCCGGACATTGTTATTCTACACAGAGGCATAGACCAAGAAAGCGGAAGAACTTGCGGACTAGAACGCATAAAAATGATACGACACGCATTCCCCAACAAGAAATTCCTAATTGCAGTTGCAGGCGGAATCGTGCCAGAAACAGCTAAAGAAGCATTAGAACTCGGCGCAGACGTCTTAATCGTCGGCAGATATGTTACACAGAGCAAAGACATTGAACGCGCAGTAAGAGACTTCCTTGAATTAACACCAGCCATGCGCGAAGACATCGACCTTTACAGAGTCCACACAGAATAAACCATAAAGCCGAGTAGAAGCTCGACTCAATTTTCCTTTTTATTTCAACATTCTTTATTCAGATAAAATCATTAGTCGTAAAGCATAATCTAGTCTATTATGATATTAATAGCACCTTAATGGTTCATTTAGAAAAACAGAATCCCAAAAATTGTTTGCATTTAATTTCTTTATGCAAGAATTTTTAGCGTTATAAAGGCAAGCAAGAAAACTACTGCAGTAATCACGAACATTATAACGAAACTTAGGCTATTTGCAAGAAAGGGACCAAGGAAAGCACCTATCGCCGCACCCAAACCCACTAGCCCATCAAAAAAGCCTGCCTTACCTTCAGGTATAACTTCCATTGACAAGGAAAGCATCAGAATATAGTACATGGCATAAAAAAAGCCGATGAAAACGAGTAAAGCGCAAGTCAAAATTTTGGGAAACAACGCGAACTCTACTACGCCTACCAGCAAAAAGATAAGAAGACTACGAGTTAGCACAAAACGAGGCATTTGTTTCCTTATATCCATTGTTCGTGCACGTCCTCGAATTAAGAAATACCCTGTAGTTGCACCAATGGAATTGAGAATGTACGCGAAATACACAAACTCTTGTTGTCCCGCAAACAATTCTTTTAGGTAAATTGGTAAGGGAGTGAAAAAAAGGCTAGTTGCAAGAGAAAACAAAACTATGCCCAAAACCAACCCGAGAAAATTATTCTCTTTGAGCGAACCATCCCAACTTAATCCATCCATAAGTCTAGATGAACCTTCAAAACCCCGATGGGTATAATCAAGTTTTCTCTCAATACCTACTAAACGCCTTTCAAAAATCATCAGTGGATCAGCAATCAACAGCAAAGCCAACACGAACGCAACTACGCTTAAACCGCTACAAAAATAAAATGGGTAAGTTGACAAAACAGAAAAGCTAAGAGCTGAAGCAAAGAGAACCATGCCAGCTGCTAAGCCAATAATAAAACCAATTTCTGTGAGTCCTTCATAGAATCCAAAAGACTTCTCCCAATTACTGCGGCTATAATGCTCGGTAACAAGGACGTTTTTTGGTGATTCATGCGCGACATGAAGCATTTGCATAACTACGTACAGAACAACAAAAACGATTAGATTCTGAGCAAAAGGAAGAGTCATAAGAAAAAGAATTATCGCGATTGAAGAGAAAGAAAGCAGAATAAAGATTTTGTAATGGCGAGTCCTATCGCAAAGGTATCCCCAGAGAAATGAAGCAGGAATAGACCAAAATATTGCTATGGAAGTCATGACTCCGAGAGCAAGCAGTGGTCCGCCTAAGATGCTGGTGTTTTTGAAAAGTACTACATATAGCGGTATGAAAACTGTCAGTAATCCAAACGCCATAT
>Ga0182021_10002998_pt1 | contig 19867 bp, 20 predicted proteins | sample 612E3MmetaG_FD_120493 | JGI IMG/M metagenome (GOLD analysis project Ga0182021, IMG submission 120493) | Permafrost microbial communities from Stordalen Mire, Sweden - 612E3M metaG (Illumina Assembly) | ecosystem: Environmental > Terrestrial > Soil > Wetlands > Permafrost | place: Sweden... | reverse complement strand
ATCTTCAGGTCCGATCATCTTTTTTTCTGCCATAAGAGAAGATAAAATCGCTTCCTTTATCATCATACGGAGGTCGGATCCGGAAAAACCGTCCGTACGGGAAGCAAGCTGCTGATAATCGAGCGAGCATCTAAGGGATGATGTGACCTTTATCAGGATATTCTTCCGCATCTCTTCATTCGGAAGCGAGAACTCTACAACTTCGTCAAATCTCCGCCACGCCGCTTCATCAAGTAGCTGTGGATGATTAGTTGCACCGATAAGGATTACATTGTTTTTCACCAGGTTTATCTTATCGATATTTTTTAACAGCGAATTGACCGCGCGTTTCATCGCACCATGATCATCGGCGACACGGCTTTTGGCAACAAAATCGAATTCGTCAATAAAGAGTATTGACGGTGAAAGTTTTTTTGCAAGTTCGAAGATCCGGTCAATATTTTTGGAGGTTTCACCAAGGTACTGAGAGGTAACCATCGAAAGTCTTACTTCAAGAACCGGCATGTGCATAGTCCTCGACATGGCAAGGGCAAGTGATGTCTTTCCTGTACCCGGCGGACCGACAAAGAGAAGTTTTCCTACCTCGTGAATCCGATGCCTTTGCAGAAATTCCCGGTGGTTGACTGCAAGCTGTATTTTTCGGATAATCGCGGTCTGTTCTGGCGTGCAGACAAGGTCCTCCATCTGCTGCTCTATCTCTTCTGGAGCAAGCAGAATAACAAGGTCGATTGCGCCCCGGAGCTTTTCGTCTTCCCCTATCAGTTTTGAAACCCGTGCATCAAGGGAAGCCTTGGTATCCTCAAACGGAGGATTCGTTATGCGGACGATCTTATAGGATATGCCTGTTGAATCAAGATTTTCAAAGAAAAAGGCAAGTACGGGATTTTTTTCGATGATCGGCTTGGCTCCCTGTTTCAAAAACCACTGTGCAGCCGGTTCGAGAGCGGTAATACGGATTCGCTGACCAAACTCCTCGTAGGCTACGAACGGGTTTGCCGACACTTTCTGGTGAGCGTCCGCAATAGCAAGTGTGCGCTTGATGAGTCCGTCACTCACAAAAACCGGCCGTTTGACCGCTGTATTATCCGTTACAGAAAAAATATCCCGGCAGGCTGGTGTGAGGTCATTGATATCAAGCTGGGGGTTCTGGTTGAATATTTCAGCGGTCAGAACAACTTCCATTATACGCAGGATTTCAGAATCTCCAGACATGGCTGTAACCTTATCTATTCATCTCCTGAATGAATAAGACTATCTAGCACGGGTAGTCACCGTACAGCCATCGGGGGTTACGATAACTGTATGCTCATGTTGGGAGACCCGGGATCCCGCTATGTCAGAAAGAACCGGATAAACATGAAGCACCCTCGATCTGACAAGAGCAGGCAACGTGATATCCAGTTTTTTTTCATCAAGCCAACGCCTTGCAAAAGGGAGTCCGTGCCGATCCTTTACCTTATTCAGTACAGTGCGTGCAGCAGGGATCCGGACCGGCTTTTGTGAAACCTGAGAATAAATTTCCCTTCGGGCCTTTTCCCCGACATTTCCGGTTCCGGTTGTTGCAAAAGGTTCAATTGCAAAGACCATATCTGTTTCCAGCACAACACCTCCATTGATCCCGATATTGGGAATTGTGGGAGGCTGGTGGAGAATATACCGGTCAAGTCCATGGCCGGTAAGGTTTGCTATCGGGCGATAACCCCGTGACTCGATCTCTTTTTGGATTACGACGCCCATCTCCCCTGCGGTCGTTCCTGGGCGGACCGCTTTTATAGCGGCCTCGAGCGCCTGTTCAGAAGATTCAAGGAGAAGCGAGTTGTTTCCCAGATCAATAGTCGTTGCTGTATCTGCAATATACCCGTCGATCTGGACACCAAGGTCCAGTTTTGCTATATCCCCCCGGGCAAATACCCTTACGTCTCCCGGAGATGCGGTGTCGTGTGCTGCATCTTCATTTAAGGAAAGATTAAGAGGAAACGCGAGTTCAGCTCCCTCCCCATATACCTGTTCCTCTACGTATTCCACAATCTCAAGATAGGATACTCCCTCGCGGATTTTCAGAGCCCCCCGGTGCAGGATTTTTGCAGCAATACCTCCGGCATCGAGATATTTCTCAAAAATTTCATCCTTCATAGGATCAGGTCCTCGGGAAATACGGTGAAGTTATCAAATCCTTTTTTTGTGACTACACCGATATCCTCAAGACGCACTCCCCCGGTACCGGGATAATAAAGTCCAGGTTCAATCGTGATCACGTTTCCCTCTGAAAGTGTTTTTCCCGCCGGTCCAACCGTAGGAAGCTCGTGGACCTGGAGGCCCACACCGTGCCCGAGATTGTGCACAAAACCGCGGGTGTTACTCTCATACCCGAGATCTTTGAAAAAGTCAACAACAGCCTGATGTACCTCCGATCCTGATACTCCTGCTTTTACTAATGAGATCCCACGTTGTTTTGCCTGCCGGAGAGCAGCGTACATCGCGAGAATTTCGGGTGACGGTTTGCCCCTGACTACCGTACGGGTCATGTCAGCATAATATCCAGATTTTTCGTCGACCGGAAAAAGATCAATAACAATCGGTTCATTGGATCTGAGTGGCCCGGTCCCTGACATATGGGGTATCGCGGTGTCCTCGCCGCAAGATACAATCGTATCCACTGCGCTGCATCCATATTGCAGGAGCAGGCTGTGCATGGAAAATTTTACCTGTTCAGCGGTTAGTGGCTTCTTTTCAAGATAGAGAATACCTTTTTTTACAGATGCGCTCCTTATCAATGAGACTGCACAACCCATCGCCTCCTGAGTCACCTTCTGCACATTTTTCATTAGGAGAATTTCATCCCGGCTTTTCTTTGCCCGCATCTGATTTACTGTCCCTTTGTCCACTGAAACAGTACAGAGTTCGCTCAGGGCATTTGCCAGAGCAACCGGGAAATTTGGAGGTACCAGGATTTTTTTCCCGGTCAGACCGGCGATCATCGCTGCAATAGCGCGATAGGGATCCTTTTCCTTTTTTAATATATCCGGCAGTCCTGCCTGTGTCCTGGTCATAACGGCAGCAGAAGCCTCACGAGTTGCGCGCCCGGTCTCCATCTGGGAGACGACAATTACTCCCTCTTCCCCGGGTTTCTTGAAAAAAAGAAAAGGATCACTTGTCGTAAAATGTGTCAGATATCTCATATCGGCGTCACGTGATGATGAATAGACAACGTAGGCATCTGTCCCGCTTTTTTTAACCGCATTTGAAAGTGGATCCATCTCTCATTCTATATGTAGTTAAACGTCAAGTACTTTTATTTCAGAGTTGATGATCAAGTGATGGATGAGGAGAGTAAAAAAAAGTTCAAAATGAAATTTTATTATCTGACGGTACAGTTGAATATTATTATTCTCCTTGTTGCCCTGTCAGTCATAGTATTTTTTATTGGTCCCGGCCAATACCGGGTTCCTCTCATGATCGTTTTGATCGCTTTGGCATTCGTCCTGTCATTGCATTTCTGGAAAAAATACAAAGAGACTAAGGTATGGCTTGATGAACATTCATATAAAGGTAAAGACGGGTAACCCTGGATAAATTATCAGAGATGCATCATGCTGAAAAAAATGAAAGATGAGATCGAACTGCTCAGCCGGCATATTGAGGTAGCTAAGGCGGTGAAAGATCTACAGCCGATAGGCATCATGAAACTTGCTGAACATCTAAACCTCCCTTCACACAGGATCCGGTATTCCCTTCATATACTCGAACATCTTGGTTACATACGTGCTTCCTCCGAGGGCGCTGTCCCGACAGCCCTCACAGAAGAATTCTTTGCTCACATGAACGATGACCTTGATGAACTTATTCAAATGTTCGTAATGATGAAGCACTGAAGCGCGATTGAAGAACATGGAATCTCGGATCAATCAACCTTTCTCCGGTCAGAACTCCCCTTCTGAAAAAAAGATCGGGAACTCATAGTTACTTTTAAAAGCCGTCAGAAAGAATCTAATAAGGCGCATTGAGACTGCCTCCCTAACTCAGTTGGTAGAGTGTCGGACTGTTAATCCGAATGTCACAGGTTCGAGCCCTGTGGGGGGCGTTTTTGGGCCCGTAGCTCAGTCCGGTTAGAGCGCCCGGCTCATAACCGGGCGGTCATGCGTTCGAATCGCATCGGGCCCATTCATTTCATTGCTGGAATTTTTTTAATACTAAGTGCTTATTGTATTTCGCCAGATGCTGTTTGAAAAACTTTCTATCCCTGAGCGCTCATACCCAAGCAGCATGAAGTGTCCTGTATGTGATTTGGACTGCATTACTCCTGCAAAAGATCTTCTCGGGATGCTTGATTCAATTTTCCTTCCCTGTCCCGACTGCAGTATACGGATCATCGACAAACGTGCCCCTTTACAGATACTCCGATTCGGACAACCCTGTTCCTGCGGAAAACGATTTATTGATGAAGTATTTGCCCATATGTATGTCATTATGGTTGAAGAGGGGGATCTTAACCGTACAGATCCTCTTATCGCCGTCGGGACACCCCTTGTACATCCCGGATTTGCCATGGATCGACCCCCGTTCCTTCCTGAAAAATCCCTTATACTGCTCACTTCACGGGCTACAAAGGCAACTGCCAGACGTCTTTTCAGGGAAGTCCCTGAGATACGTGGTATCGTAAAAAAAGATGATTTTGTTCCGGGTATCACGAATCCCGACCTGAATTCCGTTCCGAGAGTTTATAAACTCCTTGCAGGGTGCGATGTCCGGGCCGATATTTATCAATTACGAACAGGTCCCCTGATCATATACAAACAGCAGACACTAATCCATATCGAGTTCCCCCGTACGGGCTACCCTAAAATCCGCGCGGTCGAGCAGCAAGTTGGACTACCTCCGGTCAGGTTTTTTGTTGATGCTTGTTCCGGAGTCGGAACTCTCGGACTGGCAGCTGCATGCCTCGGAGTACCCCATGTCGTTATGAATGATGCATGGTATGCATCGGCGTTCTGGTCGGCATTCAACCTTGAAATAAACAGGGTATATCTCAACATAAGCCAAGTGAAGATCTTTGAGCAGCTTTCTGACCTGCAGAAAAATCCGGTTACGAAAAATCCGGTAAAGATCGCAGAGACCACCGGAGATCAGGTGATTGAGGTCTACCAGGGAGATTTCCATAAATTATATACTATGTTCTCCCCGGGAGACAATCCTGTAACAGTACTTGATATTTTCGATAAAAATGATCAGACTTCCATCCATTTGTTCAGAGAAGAGTGGCTGAAAAAAGTTGGCGGGAAGGTTTTCATTCCCTGATGGTTACCGCGTCAAACAAGGAAAAATATGTAATAAAGATCAAGACCGCAGGTAAAAAGCCTTTATTGACAAGTGCACAATGGTATATGGGGACTAGCCCGGGTGGTTCGGCGTCACCTGTAACCTGAAACCGTCGGTACGCGGGGGGCGAAGTTTGAAGAAGGCTGCAACGGCCTGCTGGAGCTTGTGCATTCTGACTGTGAAACCTCGTCCCATGAGGTCGATGGCCAGGTTTCAATATTCCGGAGGGAATAGCGACCTGCTGCTGCGGGGACCGGTTCAGGCCCGGAAGGGAGCAGACTTACCGTAGACATCCGGCGCCCATGGGGTAACGGGGCGGAGGATGGATGCTTTGGCAAACGTAGTAACGTACAGTCGACCGATAACACGTCCCCAAGTTAACCATAATCATGTCTAAAGTGACTATTATTGGCGCCACCGGCAATGTGGGTATGTTTGCAACGTACGCCATTTCCTCAAATCCCCATGTACGGGAAATCCTTCTTTATGGACGCGAGGGACGCGAAACACTGCTCCGTGGAATTACTCAGGATTTTGTTGATTCATTTGCTGCCCGGGGTACAGATATCAAGATCTCATGGACTACCAATTTAAAAGATGCAGCCGGATCTGATGTTGTCGTAATTTCTGCCGGAATTCCGCGCACCCCTGGTCAGGACCGTCTTGATCTTGCCCTTGAAAATGCAAAAGTCCTGGCGCCGCTCGCGCAGGCTATTGGTATCATTGCGCCTGAAACCAAGATCCTCGTTGTCACTAATCCGGTAGATGTCATGACATGTATTGTTTTGAAACACTCAGGTCTTAAACCTAACCAGGTATTCGGAATGGGAACCCATCTTGATTCGATGCGCTTAAAGTCCCTTATTGCTGCCTATTTCAAGGTACATGTGAGCGAAGTCCACACAAGGATTATCGGTGAACATGGAGACAGCATGGTCCCGCTCTGGTCTGCGACCACAATTGGTGGAATAAAGATCTCCAACCTGCCTGCATTTGCCCATCTCCCGGTTAATGAGATCATTGAATCAGTGAAGTCAAGCGGGAACCTTATAATCAAAGATAAGGGGTCAACTGTCTATGGACCTGGTGAAGCGATTGCGACTTTGGTAAAAACCGTAATCGGTGATGAAAACCGGATACTTACCGTTTCAGCATATATAAAAAGCGAGATAAATGGAATGGGTGAAGGGGATGTTTGCATAGGTGTCCCGGCCCGGATAAATCATGACGGAGTATTCCCGATCAGTATCAAAATCGATGAATCCGAAGTGATAGCATTCCGCGAATCGGTAGAAAAAATCCGGACAATTACCCGGAAGGTTCTTTCAGAAAATGAAGAATGATTAAAAAGGTTGATTAGCCAAAATCAGGTTAATGTCACTTCAACGATTTCTGCCCGCTCGACGCCTTCCACTCCACTGAGAGACGATTCAATTGCATCGGTTTCCCCTCCTGAGTCATTGACTACCGCCACAAGTTTAAGCGCTTTTAGACCAAAACCGATTGGCTCCTCCCGGATTTCCTGAATTCCCGGAAGCTTCTCCTTAAGGGCTTTTTTCAATAGCTCGAGATTCACGTCAGGAGATTCGGGCATAACCCTGACAATTACTGCCACGCTGCCCATGTGTCACGGTCCCCCGAATCCACATTTCGGGCAGGTATAAGTGATGCTCTGCTCTCTGCACCGGTAACACCGGTTGATCACAGCACTGCATACAGGGCAACCGAATTCCGTCGCGCCCTCTTCCGCAAGCGGAGAATTACAGGATGTACATTTCTTATCTGACATTATTGTGCTCCTCCAAGGATTCCTATAGTATCTCTCTTAGGACGTTTTAAAAGGTTGTACAGATCTCCGAACGTGCTACTATCTTCCCCTTCAGATATTTCTCTACGCGATCCGGTTGTAATCCACTAATAATAGTGGTTTTTATGCTGTTATTTATTACAAATGGAATAAGCATCGGGTCTATAACAGCCGATTCTACCGGCCCGGTTATTTGTTTTTGGAAAATCCCGTTTACAAAAATTCCATCAACGGATTTGAGAAGGAGAAGATCGAGATGAAGACAGGCTGCGACCCAGGCAGCCATTGTGTCGGATGTGACATCCCAGGTGTGTGGCAGGACGTCGTGCGACAGGAAGTACCGGTAAGGAAGAAAAACCGTTGTTACCGACGGGACCGCCATTTCGGCTGTTGGAAGGATGCCATGCGATGAGATATACCAGCCAAACTGCTCCATGGCCGCTACAGCCATCCAGTGTGCAGAATCATTATTAATATTGTAACGACGGACGGTGTCAGCAAAGGGTCCCCCGCCAGGAATTAATAATAACGGACATTCTGAATTTTTAAAAACTGGTGCCAGACTACGAATCTGGTGAAAGAGGCTCCCCCCTACTTTTACTACTATCGGAAGGGTTGACTTTTTCTTGTTCTGTCTTATTGCCGGCATCAGTTCTCAGAAAAAGTATACCGCCAGATTATAAAAGGAGCATGGCGAAATTAAATGTTCATGCGTCGTTTCCTGGTGGTTCTCATTTTTTTATCGTGCACGATGCATGTTGGAGCTGCAGTCCAGATCACCGAGTTCTGCTCAGATCCTTACCAGTATGAAGATGCGGATGAATATCTTGCACTAACTGGTACAGGGTCTCTTGATGGTTATACTGTTTCCGATGGAAACGGTGGATTTCGGTTTCCGCCCGGGACAAAAATGAATGGTTCACTCACCATAGCCCGCAGTGGAACCGCTTTTGAACAAACTCACGGAAAATACCCGGATTTCGAATGGCTGGACTCTTCCCCCCAGGTCCGTAATGTTATTCCCGGCGATACACTCCGTATGGCGAATACAAAAGATAATCTTATGCTTTATCAGAACGGTCTCCTTGTTCAGAAAGTTGGGTGGCCTGATGATGTAAAGCCCCGTGAAGGTCAGGTCCATTATCTTGAAAATAATACGTGGGACATCAGACCTCTGATGATCGGACAGTCGCGCTTCTCTCCCGCAGTATTCAGAAACGTGTCAGTAACAACTTTTGTTTCTCCAGACAGTTCCAGCGACATGTTTTCTTACGCAGTGAACAAATCATCTGAAGAAATCCTCCTGAATGTCTATGAATTTTCAAACCCGCTTATGGCAGAATTGTTGATAGCCGCAAGGGAGAGGAATGTTTTTATTAACATTGTTCTCGAAGGGGGTCCGGTAGGAGGCATCACACCGGAAGAAAATGGAGCGATCCGGAAGATGACTGACCGGGGAATTCCTGTTTCTATAATGATGTCACGAACAGGCAACCCGGCGCCTTATCGATACGATCATGCAAAATATATGGTCATAGACCGGCGTGCAACATTCATCACTTCGGAGAATTTCAAATACAGCGGTTTCCCCCCGGAAGGAATAAACGGCAATCGCGGATGGGGAGTTTATCTTGAAGATCCCGGGCTTGCCGAATATTTTCAAACGATCTATGCGACCGATTCTCATGGTAAGTCCATTTCCTCCTATCAGGGATCAGGATGGATTCTGGAAAACGTTTCCGGTGTTAAACATAGTGTTGAGTTCCCCCCAGCATTTTTTGAGGGTGCGACTGTGAGCCCCGTTATCGCGCCCGATACCAGCAACCAGATTACCAGTTTGATAAACTCCGCAGAAAGGAGCATTGAGATCGAGCAGGCATACATCACCAATGATACCAACTCCCGTCTCAACACGTACCTTTCAGCGGCAATCAATGCATCCCGGCGTGGCGTTCATGTCAGGGTTCTGCTGGATTCCTACTGGTTCAATACTGAGGACGAGAAGGATAATGATGAAATGGTTAACACTATCAACCGTATCAGCGCATCCGAACACCTTCCTCTCGAAGCCCGGTGCGCAGATCTTAATCTGATCGGAGTTGATAAAATTCATAACAAGGGAGTTATCGTAGATGATCAGCGGGTGCTTGTGAGCAGCATTAACTGGAACAGCGTGTCGCCAAACTTTAACCGGGAAGCCGGCGTGATTATTGACCATCCCGGGGTTGGCCGCTATTTCCTCGCGGTTTTTGAAGACGACTGGAAGCCGTCAGCAAAACCGCTTGGAGCAACAACCAATTACCTGAAAATTGGTATTATAGCAATTGTTCTGGTTCTCCTCCTTTTCGTATATTACCGGCGGAGAAAAGTGTAGCTCAGTATAGTTTGGTGGAAAATGGAAACGGACTGCTAAAAAAAGAATTAAAATGTCATACTTTTTTCAGTGCACACTGGCATACATCGCATAGATTGATATCACTTTCGCCGGTTACTACCGCAAGCGCCCACCGGTCGATTATACTGTCAAGCTCATTTGAAATCTGAACCTCCCCGGCACCTCTCTTTTTGCTCATGTACTGGGATATTGCAGCTCTTGTGACCCCAAGACGTTTTGCGGCATCGCTCTGACTGAGTCCTTTATGCTGAACCAGCCGGAATACCATCTCCGCTCTCATTGGAGGGAGGAGGTTCCGGACCATAGTATCACAATGCATCAGGGTGCATGTATGTTTCGTCATACACACACGGGCTGGGGCTTATGCGTTAATGCAGTCCGGTCCTGATATATAATCTGACGAGCATCCCTGAAGTTGAATTTCTCAATGATAAGCTGCTTCTCTTTTAGTTTTTTCAATGCATAACGCACGGTGCGTGGTGCTAAATTGGTCTTTTGGACAAGGTCTTTATGAGTCATAGCCCCCCCGTTCGAAAGGATCTCAAGAACCGTTTTTGACGATGGCGGTAATGTAGTTGTATACATAATGTAATTGTTAACGCTGTTAACATATGAACCTATCGGTCATTTAAACAACCATTCTCATAACTCATATGTGCTCGAGCATCAGGAACGAATAGCAGCTGTTCTTTTAGTGGCTGTTATGATTGCAGTGATCATAGCCCATTTGTTTCTCGGCACTCTGGGAAAACAACCCTTTGCAAGGCCGTTCACAAATAATTCAGACGACGGAGAACTGGTAAGTATGACAGGAACGATCAACCAGCTGGTGCCTATACAAAATGGAGGACACTTAAATGTGTACACCGGTGCCGTTACCGTTTTTATCCCGGCCCCGGTCGCGCAGAAACTGACGCTTCGAAAGGGTGACACGATTTCTGTTTACGGAATCGTCCAGACATATCACGGGAAAAAAGAGGTTGTGGTGAGTTCTGCGGAAGATGTATCGCTTATCCTTGGGAATACTTTGAATGATTCTTCCACTAATACATGAATTTTACGGAAATCAACCTCAGACTGGTTTATTAATTTGCCGGTAGCGATTCAATTCCCCAAGCAGTCATTAAAGACCTTTTTTTTATTCACCGGTAAGAGAAGCAGCGCTTTTTTTTATCTTTTTTCCTTTAATAATATCGAAGGGCTGGAGTATATCCTGGATTTTGTTATCTTTCACCCAGAGCAATTCAGTTTAGAAGTAAAAACATGTGGATTATAAGGCATATTAACGAGGGTCCATGCAGTTGTCTTTCCACGTAAACCGTTGTCACTTTTTCATTGCAATTCTCGTTACGATAATTTTTCAATAATCTCTTCACACAATCAAAAAAATTCAGGGCTACGTTTAATAAAAACGGCTCTGTAGAATTCCTCTTTATCCCTGACGCCTCCCGGGGAGGATGCTGGAATTTTCTCTGGCCGGTGCCCGCCGCGTCTCAAACCACATCACATCCTGCTTTCGGTCTTCGTAACATTGCTATATTCGCCCTCATCAGTTCCCGTCGGAAAACGTTGAATAATTCCGGCCCTGTTCCGCATTTTTCTGAATTATGACCTCTAAAATTCGGGGGATGGGGGAAATGAGGTATAACCAGGCTCGTAGCAGGCTCCGGTGTACCAGAATTTTCACAGGAGTTTTTTGACGGTAAAAATAGCCCCAGATGCCAATAACAATCGGCCGAGTCTTCGGTGATATTGCTCTTTAAAACAGGATTTCTACAGAGCATAAAATACCTGTATTAAAAAATGGAGTTGAAAACTTTATTGAATAATCTGTGGTATTATTTCAAGTGTTACTGACAAATTTTTTACCGAGTGGGTCAGTCCGCCTAAACTTATAACGTTTACATCGAGTGCAGCATACCGGGGGAGTGACTGTTCATCAATACCCCCAGATATTTCAATAATAACACGATCCCGCAATTCTTCTCTTTTCAGTAATTTTAAGGTACGGACAATCTGGGGAGGACTCATATTATCAAGCATAATGACGTCTGCACCTTTTTTTGCGGCGATCAGCGCATTTTTTTGAGTTTCAACCTCGACTTCAATTTTTTTATATGCCGTTTTTTTCTTTGCCGCCATGATGGCTGTACCGAGAGGCACCAGAGCAAGGTGATTATCTTTGATTAGTATTCCATCGCTTAAATTCATGCGGTGAGGATCACCGCCGCCAATTGTTACTGCTTTCTTGTCTAAAATCCGGAATCCCGGACACGTTTTGCGTGTCGCTGCTATACGACAGGATGGGTTGACTGAAGTTACGAGACCTGCCAGTCTTCTTGTCTGTGTTGCAATTCCGCTCATTCTTCCGATAATATTGAGAGCAGTCCGTTCGATAAGAAGGATCTTTTTCGCATCTCCTCTGAGCAAGAGAAGGGAGTCATTCATAGAGACTTTATTTCCGTCTTTTGCGAGAAATTTTACAGAAACCTCAAAATGTGAAAAGAGTTCAGCTGCCTCCTCCAGACCAGCGATGATTCCATCCTGTTCAGATTTTATCACTGCCTCACAGGTAATATCCGGAATGACTGAATCAGATGTTACATCACCAGAAGGGGCGTCCTCGTCAACGAATTGCAACAGATGGTTGAGCATTGTCATTAAGACATTCACCAATTATTTCTCAATTACGTCCCAACGATTATCGGATCATTGAGATTATTCAGGAGCGAGAGGATCGACAGGGCAGCTAAGTAGCTTGTGGCTGGATGACCGGGACTTGGAATATTTGTTACCTTGATGTAAGTTTCTCCAAAACTTCCCTCAATGAAAAGTTCATGAACATTGCGGTCAACTGCGGGATCAACCCAGAGCTCCACGTCAGTATCATGACCGGCTGCAATGCTCATGGCAACGGATACATTGACATTTTTTGGGAATGCTTTTATACACTCGTTTGCTTTCCCGGAAAAAATAAGTCTTTTTGTATCGGCAATAATTCCCAGCGAAGAGGGGCTTTTTGTGGTTCTTAGAAGTAACCGATTTATCTCGGAAATTCTTCCTATCTTGAGATTATCGAGACCAAAGATCGCACCGCTGGGTATGTGTATTTTTCGTCCTGACCTTAGGGCAATCTCCCGTATGTCGTCTTTGAAGACGGGATCAGAGAGGGCACCAACGCTCATAATTACAAGATCCTTCTTATGAGACAACACCTTCCCGGCATAGTTTCTCACGGCATTTACCGATGCTGCCTCTACGACAATATCAATGTCAGCAGCAATAAATGACTCAAAATCTTTATAGGGATGCGCACCGGAGATCGCTGCAATCTCCTGTGCCCGCTCAAATACCAAGTCATAGACAGCTGTTATGGTAAAACCGCCCCCGTTCTGTGTGATGATATGTCCAATATTGCCACAGCCTAGCAGGCCGATTCTCATCATGATTAACAGATTATGGGTGCCATTGGTTAATTGTTGTGCTCATTTTTGGGATTTGACATGAAAAAGGACTTAGGGCAGACCGCTTATCCTTGGTGAACTGTACTGTTTTTTACTATGCTGGTTTCATCTTTTTACCGGTTGACGTTATTTATTAAAGTGTGACCAAAAGATCATTGTGGAGCTCCGATGTGAAAGAAAAACTATTGCCCGGCTACGGTAACATCGCTGAAAGTGATATACTGAAACAGTTTAGGCAGCAGCGGGTTTATATTGAAACCTATGGCTGCCGTTATAATTTCGGGGACACGGCAAAATTTATTGAAGTCCTGAAATACATAGGGGGCACACTTGTCAAATCAGCAGAAGAAGCCGATGCTGTTGTTATCAATACTTGTACTGTTGTAGGGGCAACTGAGAGGCGGATGCTCAGGAGGCTTTCGCGGTTCAGGGATAATAATCTCTTTGTTATGGGCTGTATGCCGGCAGTTCAACGTGACGCAATTTTTGCAGTATGTACGCCCATTATTATCTCACCAACTGCAATCAGGGACATATACCGGACCATCAGAACCGTGCCTGTTGGTGGTGTAGCGATTGTCCAAGTAGCACAGGGATGCTCAGGCAGCTGCACCTACTGTCTGGCCCGTATCGCACGTGGTTCCCTGAAAAGTATTCCCCGGGATGAGATCCTCGCAGAAATCGCAGCGCATGCAGCTGCCGGTTCCACGGAGATCCAGATAACCGCACAGGATGTCAGCATCTGGGGAAATGATATAGGAAAATCACTTCCCGGTCTTTTACATGCCATGGATAAACTGCCAGGGCAATTTATGGTCCGGGTTGGCATGATGAACCCTGCCTCGGTACTGGGCATCCTTGATGATCTGGTCGACGCTTTTGCCGGCAAACACGTATTCAAATTTCTTCATCTTCCCGTTCAGTCGGGATCAGATCGCATTCTTGAACGAATGGGGAGGGCTTATACAGTTGCAGATTTTGAAGAAATTGTGACGACATTTAAAAACCGGTATCCTGACCTTACTCTTGCCACCGATATTATCGTAGGGTTTCATCATGAAACTGAAGAAGATTTTTCAGCGTCGCTTGAGCTGATTAAACGCGTGCGTCCCAATAAGATAAACATTACCCGCTATTCACAACGCCCTTTTACTCCCCTTTCATCGGAAAAAGACTTCCCGGACTGGATTAAAAAAGACCGGTCCCGACGTATTAATGCCAGGGCAGAAGAGATCTATGATTCTGTTAACAGAGGACATCTTGAAAAACTGGTCCGTTTTGTCGTAACTGAATCCATAAAAAAAGGTTCAGTTATGGCCCGATCTCCTCAATATCTGGGAATAGTGATCAACGAAGATCTTCCTGTCGGGTACACTGGACAAGCAATCCTGAAAAAAGACATGAGGTATTATTTTGTGGGGCAGAGGGTTTGAGTTATTCCTGACATATCAATATTCTCGCGATGGCGCTAACAACGACGAAGGAGATCTTTGTTTTTCAAAGCATTGGATTAATAAAAATTCTTCGGACTAGCTTATCATTATCCAATCATTTCGCTCTCTTTGCTTCTCCAATGCCAATAATTGATGCAGAGGCGGTCGACATGAAAAAGAATAGAGCGGTTTTATACCCGCTAAAATGAACACTTCTTATTGAGCAATAACCGATGGCTAAGGTGAAAGCAATGGATGAAATTGAAGCTGGATTTAAAAAACTGGAGGAGAGAATACGGGAACTGCAGGAAAAAAGCAAATCTCTATCTCAGGAGGTCAGGGCTCATGACACAGAACTCCTGGCTCGGATGGCCCGTTCAGCGATTCCCGTAATCAGAATTGTCGGACTTAATATGCTGAGGATGGGTAAACAGGACACAAAAGGAGAAATCTATGACCCCGCGTATTACCCGGGAAAAATGATAATTTTGGGAAAAGCAGCAGTACCCTCTGAATTCAGACCAGACAATCCCTCAAAGCAGGTTACTGACCAGTTCTGCGTTTTGTCTGAGGAAGGAAAATTTTTCGAACTCATGTACAGCTTTGACGGATTCCTTACCGATTCATATCTTAATCCTGTTGATGCGAAGACGGCAATAGAACGCTATGGATATGATATTTTATTTATGCTTTACCGTGCGATGCACGACTATCTGAAAGGAGAAGAAGCTCTTGTTGAGGCACTGGAAAAAGTGATAGGATATACTTTTGCCAGAAGCACCTGACCTGAAAAAGTTCTCTTGATGATGGCCGGAGATGATAGGAAAAGACATTCCAGCCACAGAGTACTGAACATATGTCATGATTGAAAAAATAATAAATCTCCGAATGAGGAGGAGGAGAAAAATCCTTCATAAATTACGGATGGGCCCGATGTGATTCGAACACATGACCTCCCGGTTATCAGCCGGGCGCACCACCGGGCTATGCTACGGGCCCAAAAGTTTGCCTGAAATTTACCTTATTTACTACTCCATCAGAGTTTTTATAAGTTGTGAATCGGCAGAGTGAGATGACAGAACAATCAGATAGGGATATGAGTAAAAAAATCACGGTATAATTGTGGACTAGAGATCATGATACGGAAATATCTTCTCGGGAATGAAGCCATCGCCTATGCGTGTATCGAATCAGGTGTGGATTTTGTGAGTGGGTATCCTGGCACGCCCTCCTCGGAAGTGATTGACGTGCTTCGGGTCCAGCCGGATCGATCCTTCTACGTCGAGTGGTCAGTCAATGAAAAGGTAGCACTCGAAAATGCTCTTGCAGCCGCATGGTGCGGTATCCGTGCACTTTGTACAATGAAACATGTGGGGCTCAATGTTGCTGCCGACCCCCTGATGACAAGCGCATATACGGGTGTTACAGGCGGGCTGGTAATAATGAGTGCGGACGATCCCTTCGCCCACAGTTCACAAAATGAACAGGATTCCCGGTGCTATGCACATTTCGCCCGGATTCCCTGCCTCGATCCAGCAAGCATTCAGGAAGCGCACGATATGATACCCGAAGCGTTCAGCCTATCAGAGGAATTCGGGCTGCCGGTATTATTCCGGCCTACGACACGTATCTGTCACTCAAAGGGTGATGTGGATCTCGGTGAGCCTGCTGCAGGTTTACGGAAAGGTGAGTTCCATAAAAATCCACGGCAGTATGTGGTGATCCCGGCCCACACCCGTGTCCTGCATAAAAAACTGAACGAGAAACAACCCGCAATCCGTAAGCGGCTGGTTAAACTCGGATTCAACTATTATTCAATAAAAGGGAAAACTGCAATCATCGCAAGCGGAATCGGCGCCACCTATGTGCAGGAACTATTACCTGAAAGTGTTTCGTTCATGAAAATCGGGGCATACCCGATTGATGAGGAATGGCTGGCTGATTTTGTCCAGAAGCATGAAAAGATTCTCGTGATTGAGGAACTTGCTCCGGAAGTAGAAGAGACTGTCCGCCAGGTAGCTGGCTGCATTCCCGTATTTGGGAAGAAGAACGGGTATGCTCCATACGAAGGTGAATTGTCACCCCCGGCGGTAGCGGCCATAATGGAGAAAGCTGGATTTTTGAAAAAAAATCCGTTCTTTTATGAAGAACCGGTAAAAAATCTTCCTCCCCGTCCTCCCATCCTCTGCGCCGGCTGCCTGCACCGCGGGGCGTTCTATGCAATAAAAAAAGTTTTCAAAGATGCGATATATCCCAGTGATATAGGGTGTTACACGCTTGGTTTACAGCTGGGTGTGGTTGACACAACCATCTGCATGGGTGCATCGATCACGGTAGCAAGCGGAATTTCTCACGCCGGTGATCCCCATGATATTGTTTGCACAATCGGGGATTCCACGTTCCTACATACCGGGATCCAGGGTCTGCTGAATGCTGTCTATAACGGAGCAAATATTACTGTTGTGATCCTCGATAACCGCATCACGGCTATGACCGGACACCAGCCGAACCCAAACTCAGGCACGACCGCATGTGGTGCAGAGAGTCCTCCAGTCTCACTTGAATCGATATGCCGCGCCTGCGGTGTCAGTTTCGTTGAAAGCGTTAACCCTTACGATATTACCGGAATGGTCGCCGTCCTTAGCGAAGCAAAGAAACGCAGAGGCGTGAAGGTTATTATCGCAAAGCAGATGTGTGTTATTTCAGCACGGCGGTCTGGGATAAAACGCGGAAGCTACCTGGTTAACCAGAACATATGTACAGGATGCGGGACCTGTGTCCGGTTTGGCTGCCCCGCAATTGAGTTTGCAGATGAAAAGGCCCGTATCAATGATCTCTGCAGCGGGTGCGCGGTATGTGTGCAGCTCTGTCCCTTCGGGGCAATCGTGCGGGAGGGAAAGAAATGAGTGGAAGTTATGATATCCTTATCGTCGGAATTGGTGGCCAGGGAACAATTCTTGCTTCCAACATTCTTGGTGAAGCATGTCTTAGTGAAGGCAGACATGTAAAAGGTGCAGAGACGCATGGAATGGCACAACGTGGTGGCTCTGTCGAAAGTCATATCCGTATCGATGGACTGTTTGGACCTCTGATACCGCCGGGAAACGCAGATCTCCTTATCTCGTTTGATCTTCTCGAAGCGCTTCGATACTCCTATTACCTGAAAAAAGAAGGGAAAATGATTGTGAACCGGCATCTGGTTCTTCCTACATCAGTATTTACCCAGAATCTTCCTGCGCCAACCCGTGATGAGATCATAGATGTATTAAAAAAATATTCGCTCTGCCTTCTTGATGCAGATACAGTGGCAGAAGAAGCCGGAAGCCCCCTTTCGCAAAATGTAGTTATGCTCGGTGCTGCATCGCAATCAATTCCGCTCAATCCCGATTCACTTCTTGACGCTGTAAAACGTCTTGTCCCCAAAAAGACAATTGGGATCAACGTAAAAGCCTTTGAAATGGGTAGGGAACATGGCGGATCCTGCAGATGAAACAGAATCTGGGTCTTTTCGATATCGATGCTATTTACCCCGGCGATGCTCTTAAGCTGATGCCGGGGATTCCTGATGGGGTCATTAATCTGATCGTCACTGATCCCCCCTTTGCAATCGATTTCAAGGCACAAAGGGAGAATTACAACCGCACGGGATCCCACGTCATGGAAGGATATCAGGAAATCCCCGAGGCGCATTACCGGAAGTTTACCCGGAGGTGGATGACAGAAGCAGCACGGGTGCTTGCGCCTGAAGGAAGCATGTATGTTTTTTCCGGATGGAACCGGCTCAAAGATATTCTTGAAGGTCTTGATTCATCAGGATTCACAACAATCAATCACCTCATCTGGAAATACCAGTTCGGTGTCTTTACAAAAAAAAAATATGTGACTAGCCATTATCACATTCTCTTTGTCGTAAAAAATCCCGCCTGCTATACATTCAATAAAATCGATCACTATCCTGAAGACGTGTGGGTGATTAACCGGGAATACTGGAAAGGAAAAAAGAAAACGCCGACAAAACTTCCCTCTGAAATTATTAAAAAGATATTGATGTATTCGAGTAATCCCGGTGATCTGATCTTTGATCCATTCCTTGGATCGGGAACGGTAGCTGTCGGCGCAAAAACCGAAGGTCGCCATTTTCTCGGTTTTGAGATTGTCCCAGAATATTTTACATTTGCCAATGAACGTCTTTCAGGAACTTTTACCAAAAATCGCCCATGAAAAGTCGTGAAAAAAGCTAAAAAAGATGAGACGCTGAGGGGGGGAATTGAACCCCCGAGGCACTTTCGCACCACAGGCTTTCCAGGCCTGCGCCCTACCGCTAGACTACCTCAGCAAAAAGTGTATCCTATCTGTTAGCCGGGAATTTTTTTAATGCTATCTCTTTCTTATGTACATTTTTTTTCTGGACCGGTGCATTTTCTCTCTCCTTGCGTTTCTCCTTACTGGATGTTGCCCAGCCATTAGGATATGTACCTGGCCGGAGGAAAACTGCAATAGGAGCAACGACTAAGCCGGTCTCCCCGGCTTTGAACGAGCTCGAATGAACAAGTGCTCTGCCAAGGCAGATGAACTCTTTTTTTTGCGAGAGAACTGCGACTGTCTGGTCTCTCTTGAAATCGTCGAAGCTGATCACACCGACACCTGCGAGTACTGCGCCGTGGCAGATAGCATCAATGGCTGCGTTCCGGATAATGATGGTTGGCAGGTCAGGTACTGCTGCGTCAACTGACAGGACCATCGATGTGAGAATCGTACTATCCCCTTCCTTTACAGCGCTACAAGCGTCCTGAATATCAAAAAGTGTATGCATCTCCTGTTCACGGAATGGACCTGACCTTATGCGGCGAAGTTCCACCATATGGGCACCGGTTCCCAATGCCAGTCCCATATGGTGGCAGAGTGAACGGATGTACGTTCCGGCATCGCACTCGACGCGGAACAGGACAAGACGGCCCTCGATATGGAGAATCTCCATTTTGTGAATAGTACGTATCCGGAGGATGCGTTTTACCGCACTTTTCCGGGGAGGGCGCTGGTATAGTCTCCCGGTAAATTCTGCTGCTATCTGTTCAATCGAAGTTTTGTCTGCATCCCCCTGCAATCTCATCAGGCAGATATATTCCTTATCGTGCTGGAGGAGAAGCGGGGCAAGACGGACAGCATTGCCGAGCATTACAAGAAGCACACCAGAGACTTGCGGGTCGAGAGTTCCCGCATGTCCTACCTGGCAGCCGAGCATTCTGCCAACCCATGCTGCCACCTGGTGGCTGGATGGGCCCCGGGGCTTATCAATAACAAGAATTCCGGGATGATCCCATATGGGCGTTTTATCTGTCCTTTCGATATCGGCATTCATCGAATTCACACTCCTCGCCTGGTAAGGTATTCATTCAGTGCCCTCAGTGATCCTTCGAGGGATCCGTCTCCCACCACTACCGGATTTGTTCCT
>Ga0182021_10002997_pt1 | contig 19871 bp, 19 predicted proteins | sample 612E3MmetaG_FD_120493 | JGI IMG/M metagenome (GOLD analysis project Ga0182021, IMG submission 120493) | Permafrost microbial communities from Stordalen Mire, Sweden - 612E3M metaG (Illumina Assembly) | ecosystem: Environmental > Terrestrial > Soil > Wetlands > Permafrost | place: Sweden... | reverse complement strand
TGGATCGAGTGGTGCCGCCAGTGGCTGCTCTCCATCGGCCTGCCCGAGTCGCACCTCTCGCTCTACGCGCACCCGAAGGAGAAGCTCGCGTTCTACTCGAAGGGCACGGTGGACATCATGTTCAAGTATCCGTTCGGCGTGCAGGAGCTGTGGGGCATCGCCGCGCGCGGCAACTACGACCTCGAACAGCACGCCAAGCACAGCGGCGTGCCGCAGGTGATTTTCGACGAGGCCTCGAAGAAAAAATTTACGCCGCACGTGATCGAGCCCGCCGTGGGCGTCGACCGCATCCTGCTTGCCGTGCTCTGCGCCGGCTACGCCGAGGAAGAAGTGAAGGACGACAAGGGCAACGTGGAGAAACGCACCGTGCTTCGCCTCAACCCGCGCATCGCGCCGGTGAAGGTCGCCGTGCTTCCGCTGCTAAAGAACAAGCCCGAACTTGTCGCCGTCGCCCAGAAGCTGCACGCGAAGCTGAAGCGCAAGTACGCCGTGTTTTACGACGAAGGTGGCGCCATCGGCCGCCGTTACCGCCGCCAGGACGAGATCGGCACGCCGTGGTGCGTCACCATCGATTTCGAGACGATCGAAAAACCCGGCGCGACCTTCACGCTCCGCGAGCGCGACAGCATGCAGCAGAAACGCATCACCGAAGCCGAGCTCTTCGCTCTGTTGGAAGAACAGGTGTACTGAAGGCGGCGTGGGCCGGCGTCGGCAAACGCCAATCCGCTTAACCGCTAATCAACGCTAATCGGCGCTAATTCGGCATTGTTTGCCGGCAACAGAAACCACGGATTTCACGGATTATCCTGGATCAATGGCCCGAGTATCCGTGCCCATCCGTGAAATCCGTGGTCGGATCGATCCGTCAGAATCAGAATTAGTGAAAATTAGTGTTCATTAGTGGTTACAAAATCCGAATCCGAATTTTTTACAGGAGTCCGCAGAGGTAGCAGAGGAAAACAGGATTTCCTCAGATCGACTCTCCGCGTCCCCTGCGAGCTCCGGTGAAAATGCCGAGAAGCCATTGTCATCTAATAGATGACAACCGGGTTGGGGTCACTAGCCCTTCAGAGCGCGCAGGCTCGACGCACCGGCGCGACCCGCTACGGTGCCGCCATGGCAACCCTCGCCGAAGCCGCGAAAGATTTCCTCGCTCAAAAACGCCTTGCCGTCGTCGGGGTTTCCCGCGACTCGCAACAGCCGGCCAATTTCAATTTCCGCAAACTGCGCGACGCCGGCTACGAGGTGTTCCCGGTCAACCCGCAGGCGACCACCATCGAAGGCGTGCCCTGCTTCCCCAATCTGAAATCGATTCCAGGTGGCGTCGACGCCGTGCTGATCTACACGCCGCCGCAAGCGACCGAGTCGGTCGTGCGCGAGTGCGCCGACCTCGGCATCGTGCGCGTCTGGATTCACCGGTCGATCGGCGGCGGCAGCTATTCCGAAGCGGCGGAACGCGTGGCGCGCGAACGCGGCCTCGCGCTGATACCGGGCGGCTGCCCGGCGATGTTTGTTTCTCCCGATTTCGGCCACAAGTGCATGCGTTGGGTTCTGAACGCCTTCGGCCGCCTGCCAAAAGACGTGCCGGTGCCCGGGAGCAGCAGTCGCTGAAGGCTGCGTTATAGGGACAGGTCAAATTTGACCCCAGTGGTTACAAAATCCGAATCCGAACTTTTTACAGGAGGCCGCAGAGGTAGCAGAGGAAAACAGGATTTCCTCAGATCGACTCTCCGCGTCCCCTGCCTTACACACCCGTAGAATCTTGTTTTCTGAACATGATTCTTCGCCACAGAGGGCACGGAGCTCGAAGGAGGGCACAGAGGCAGATGCCTTCCTCTGTGCCCTCGATCCAAGTCTCTGTGCGCTCTGTGTCTCAAGTCCGTTGCATTGATTGCAGCTGCGCCATGCTGCGAACTCCTGTAAAGATTTCGAAAGGCACAAAAAGCCTGTAAGGATACGGGCGCGGCGGCGACTAATCCCGGTGATGAGCTCCTCCCTCGACCATGAATCCCTCTTCCAGCGCTGGCTGGAGGAGCATCGGGGGATCGTCGTCAAGGTCGCGCGCTCGTTTGCGCAAAGTCCAAGCGACGTAGCCGACCTGCAGCAGGAAGCGATGCTCCAACTCTGGATTTCCCTGCCATCCTACGCCGGGCAGGCCAAACCGTCGACGTGGATTTACCGGGTTTGTTTGAACACGGCGCTGACGTGGCGCCGGGGGACCGTGCGCCGCGAGCGCCGGATTGAACCCAGCGCGGACGTCTCCCTCGTGATGGCCGAGGCCGCCTCTCCGGCCGAGCGGGCCGGCGAGCGCGAATTGTTGGAACAACTCTACGCGGCGATCCACGCCCTGCCGGAATTCGACCGGGCGCTGGTGCTGCTTTCGCTCGACGGCGTGGCCTACCGCGAGATCGCCGAAATCACCGGGTTGAACGAAAACCAAGTGGGCGTGGCCTTGACGCGGGCGCGCAAACGTCTCGCCCACCTCTTGAAAGGAGTCACCGATGAACTGGAATGATTACGAAGCCGTCTGGAAACGCCAGGAGCTGCCGGTCGGCGCGGATGCCGACCTCGCAAGTCTGCGGCAGACGTTCGAAACCAAACGCCGGGAGCTCGCGGCGACGTTGCTGATCCGCGACTGGACAGAGATTTCTGCCTGCCTGGTCGTCGTGGCTTTCTATGCGTGGTTTTGGAGAAGCATTGGACCGTCCGGCTGGCCCATGGCGGTAGCCATGCTTTTGATCCTCGGCGTGGCGGGCGTCTTTCTCCGCGAGCGCCGGCGGACCCGGCGCAAGCGGCTGGGCGCGGACTCGCCCCTGCTGGCGAAGATCGAAGCCGACCTCGCGGAATTGCGCCACCAGCGCCGGCTATTGCTCAACGTGTGGGCCTGGTATCTGGCGCCGGGCGCGGGCGCCATGCTCATCCAAGTTGGCGTGATAATCCGCCGGGCCAAACCGTGGGAAGCAACCCGGGAGCCGCTCTTTCTCCTCGGCTTTGGCCTCTGCCTCGCGCTCTTCCTTTGGTTCGTCTGGGCCATCAACGTCCGCGCGGTCCGGAAACAGATCGAACCGCGGCTCGGCGAACTCGAAAAACTGCGCCGCGATATTCTTTCCCCGAATTAATCTCTATCCGCCCTTTTCCATGAAAACGAAAATCCCCTTCCTGCTTCTGGCCGCCCTTCTGGCGATTCCACTCGCCGCCGCCAAACCGCCGCCCGATATCCAGAATCGTCTCGACGCGTGGATCAAGGGCCAGCCCGGCGGCGTGGCGGTCGCGTGGGTCGATGCCGATGGCGCGACGTTCTTCCAATCGGGCCAGCTCGACGCCGGGGATCCGCGCCCGATCACGCCGGATACCCAGTTCGAAATCGGTTCGGTCACCAAAGTCTTCACGGCATTGCTGCTCGCGGAGGGCGAGTGCGCCGGCAAGGTCAGCCGCCACGATCCCGCGGCAAAATATCTGCTGCCGCCGGCCGATCCGGCGCAGGCCGCGCTGGCCAAGATCACCCTGCTGTCGCTGACGACGCACACCTCGGGCCTGCCGCGGCTGCCGGCCAATATCGGCAAGAATCCGGATGCGAATCCCGATCCTTATGCCGCCTACGATCGCACTGCCTTGATCGAAGGCCTCCGCATGCACGGCCCTGGCGCGGTCGTCGGAAACGCGGTTTCCTACTCGAATTTCGGCGTCTCGGTGCTCGGCGAGGCGCTCGCTGCCGCGTGGGGCACAAGCTATGCGGACGCGTTGCGCGAACACGTGCTCAAGCCTCTCGGCATGAAAGCCACCACCGTAGGTATCGCGGGCTCGCCTCCGCCGGTCGATCTGGCGCCGGCTCACGGTGCCAACGGGCAACGCGTGCCGAACTGGAGCTGGCAGGCGTGTGCGCCCTGCGGCGGTCTGCGCAGCTCGACGCGTGATATGGCCGCATTTCTCGCCGCCTGCCTCGGTGGCCGCGACACGCCCTTGCGCGCTGCGTTCGATGCGACCGTCCAGCCGCAACGCACCGACGACGATGTTGGCGGACATATCGCCCTCGGTTGGATGCTGACCGACGACGCGGAGCGACCGATCGTCTGGCACAATGGCGCCACGGCGGGCAGCCACACGTTTGTCGCGTTCAGCCCGAAAACCGGCGCGGGCGTCGCCATTCTTGCCAATGTGCAGAAGGGATCCGAAGGGCTCGGCTTCGCCCTGCTGGGCGGCAAACCGCCACAACCGCGCACCACAGTGCCCAACGCGTTCGACTATTCGGGCCGTTATCCGTTCTCGCCGGATTTTACCATCCAGATCACGAACGCGAACGGTTCGTTGTTCGCGCAAGCTACCGGTCAGCCGCGGCTGGCTTTGCGGCCGGCCGCGACCGATCGCTTCGCGGTCGTTGGCGTGCCGGCGGAAATCTCGTTCGAACGCGACGGGGACGGAAAAATTGCCGCGCTGGTGTTGCATCAGAACGGCCTGGACCAGCGCGCGCCGCGCGGTGAACTGCTCCCGCCCCCCCCACCGCCCAAGGAGATCGCGCTGCCCGTCGAGACGCTGCGCGAATATGCGGGCGAATATCCGCTCGCGCCCCAGTTCGCGCTGACGGTGACCGAGACGGACGGCGCGCTTTTCGTACAGGCGACCGGGCAGCCGAAGTTTCCGGTGTTCGCCTCGGCCAGGGACGAATTTTTTTACCGGGTCGTGGACGCCCGGCTTTCGTTTCAACGCGATGCCGCGGGCAAGGTCACCGGTCTGATTTTGCGCCAGAACGGCGCCAATCTGCCGGCAAATAAAATGGCAGAATCGCGCTGATCCGTTCTCTGCAAATTGTGCCCGAAAATTCAAAGTCCTTCATCGTCCTTCAGGTGCCGCCGTGCATCCGGACAATAACTACCATGAAACCAAATCAACTAAACGATAACGATTCGAACCAGTCATTCGCGCTGGCGTTGCCCTTGGGCATCGCGGTGGGGGCCGGCGTCGGAACGGCCCTGGGCGCAGCGACGCACAATATCGCCGTCGGCCTCAGCATCGGAGCGGGTCTCGGCGTCGCCCTCGCGGTGGCCTTCAATGTCAAAAGACGCGGAAAAGACGACGTTTGATTGTCGAGCACCGCTGTGAGTAATCGCGAAGGTGCCCTGTCCTAAAAACCGGAATTGAACCACAGATGCACACTGATTCACACAGATAGGATTGGCATTCGGAGTTGAGACACAGAGCGCACAGAGACCTGAGTCGAGGTCACCGAGGAAGACATCTGCCTCCGTGACCTCCTCCGAACTCCGTGACCTCTGTGACGAAAAGTCATTTTAAGAAAACAGGATTCTGCGGGTGTGAAATACGAATGATCACGGATCAATGGCCGGTGTATCGGTGCCCATCAGTGCAATCTGTGGTTGGGTTGAACTGCCGGAATCAGATTCGCGAATATTCGCGTGATTCGCGGTTAAAAAATCCGAGTAACCCTCGCCCGCAGTCAGGGTTTGCCGTGCTCTTTGCCCAGTGCCTGGGAGGCCAGGGCTACCAGATGCGCCCGATCTTTGGAGTCGGGCGAAAATGGACCGGAGTAGCGAGTTACCGGCGGAATGTCGTACACCGTGCCAACCAGAACCAGGGCGGCGAGGTACGTCCCAGCCGGCGAAGGATGAGAACCGTCTGCCGCATGCAACATCAGGGGATGGGCGTCGTGGTAATTCGCCAGCCAGCCGTCGCCGACCGGCGCCACGCGTGCGCCGATCAACCGGCCGGCTTCAGCATACCAGCGGCTCAATCTTTTCTGCATCTCGTCGGGATTGGTCCCACACCCTTCGACTTCTTTGGGCTGCGTCGTCCAAGCCGACAAATGGCGGGCCCAGGTCTGATAAAGCACGAAAGTGGTATTCGGATAATGCTGATGAACGTGTTCGCTCAGCCGACGACAGGCATCCAGGAACGAGCGCCGGACCCGAAGGTCCATTTCTGCCTTCGCCGGTATCTGGCTCTGCTCCTGCAAAATTATCACGTCAAATTGGCGCTCCAGGATCTTCAAGAGCTCGGCGTTTGCGCAAGCCCCGGCGAGGATCTGACCGCCCGGGGCATGCACGGTAACGTGCGGGCTTTCCTGTCCGGCTCCGGCCGCCACCCGGGCAAAAACCTCGGGCAGGTTGTTGACGTAGACATAGCTGTTGCCGACAAACAGGACATCCAGTGGCCGCGCCAGAGCACCCGTGCCCCCCAGCAAGACCAACACGCCAACGATCAGGAATATTCTGATCGCGATGACCCGAAGAACAACCCCCGCGCCGCAACCTTTGGGGGAAATCTTGCCCATGGGAGGCATGTTACCTCATCGGCCCAACGGAAGCCGAACCTAAGCGCCAATGAGCCGCGGATGGTTTGATGGGGACAGGCAAAAATGACTACCAACCAGCCGAAGTCAGCCGGAATCGGAACCAGTGGGGTTTTGTTTTATCCGTGCCCATCCACGAAATCCGTGGTGCAACTTCTGCCGTGGACAACGAGTGCACCTTTTCTCCTGACCGGCACCATCGGTACAGTCTCGTGCACCGGTGGAATCCACTTTTCGGCGACCGGCTCATCCTCTGGATCGGGCTCAACCCCAGCACGGCCGACGAGGCGAAGCTCGACCCCACGCTTACGCGCATCGCCGCCTTCTCGAAGCGCGCCGGCTTCGACGGGTTCTGGATGGCCAACCTCTTTGCCCTGCGCACGCCCTACCCCGAAGAAATGATGGCCGACCCCGATCCTGTCGGCCCGGAGAACGACGCGTGGCTACGGCGCGCCGCCGAGCGGTGCGAAAAGATCGTCGCCGCCTGGGGCGCGGGGGGGAAATTCCAGGCGCGGGCCGATGCCGTCGCGCGGCTCTTCGCGGGGCGCGAACTCTGGTGCCTCGGCACAACGCAGGACGGCCATCCACGCCACCCGCTCTACGTGCCCGGCGATCAGCCGTTCGAGCGCTGGCAGCCGCCAAAATCCGATCCGTTGAACCGCTAATGAACGCTAATCGGCGCTAATTCGGAACCGGATCTTTTTACAGGAGGCAACGGAGGGAACGGAAGATACCAGTGGACGGTAGACAGTAGGCGGTGGACGGTAGCTAGGAGTTGAAAGCCGAGGCACGGATTGGGCTGCATCTGCGACATCTGCGGTTAAAAAGATCGGGACCGAACGGATCGGAATCCGTGCCCATCAGTGCAATCCGTGGTCAGATTGGGTCGCCGGCATCAGATTCGCGAGTATTCGCGTGATTCGCGGTTTAAAAATTCGAATCCGGGTTTTTTTGCAGGAGGCTGCAGAGGCAGCAGAGGGATCCCTGACTGTTCTCTCCGTGGTTTGACCTCCGCGTTCTCTGCGAGCTCCTGTAAGAATTCCAAAAATCCGGATTCGCCCGGTCGAACTTTCCGCTTCGCAGGCGGGCGGGCTTCTTCCATCGTGGTCGCCTCATCACCATGTTAAACGCCCTCGAAGCCATGCACGCCCGCCGTTCCATCCGCGAGTTCACGCCCGAACTCGTGCCGATGGACACGATCCAGCAACTCGTGGAGGCCGCCGGCCGCGCCCCGAGCTCCAAGAACACCCAGCCGTGGCGCCTATACCTCGCGCAGGGCGCCACACTCGAAGCGCTGCGGACCGACTACCTGGCCGCCTTCGATGCCGGCCGGCCGGGCAAACCCGGTTATCAATACTCGCCCAACCCGCTCCCCGCCGACTGGGCGGCGCGGGCCAAGGATGTCGGCATCGGCATCTTCAAACACAAGGGCATTGGCCGCGAAGAGGCGGACAAGCGCCGCGCCCACGACCGCGAAAACTTCCGCTTCTTTGGCGCCCAGCAGGTGTTTTTCCTCGGTACGCAGGAGTCGGCGTTTTCCCACGGCACGTTTCTCGACTGCGGCTTCGTGCTCGACAACCTGATGCTCGGGCTGGTGGCGCTCGGCTGCGGCTCGTGCCCGCAGTTCAGCGTGATGATGTATCCCGACCTGCTGAAAAAACACCTCCCGGACAGCGCCGACACGCTCTTCATCGCCGCGCTGCCGTTCGGCCATCCCAAGCCAGGCAGCCGCGTGAACGAGTTCCAGCCCCCCCGCCTGCCGTTGGACGCGTGGTTCAAAGTGGTCGGCTGAAGAAGCAGGAGTGCCTTATTGCCGTTTGCCAGACGGATTGGGAGGTAGCCACGAGCGTGAGCGAGTGGAATCCCGAGCCTCCACTCGCTCACGCTCGTGGCTACGGGAAGGCCTTAAGCCGAACCGGCGGCGGCCGACTTACGCCGCGGCGCCGCAGCACTTCTTGTATTTCTTGCCGCTGCCGCAGGGGCAGGGATCGTTGCGACCCACTTTGGGCGCCTCGCGACGCACGGTGTGCCCCTCCGCCGGCACGACTCCGTCATAAACCCAGCAGCCGTCCTCGCGGGTGAACCGGGCCGACTCGAGGTGTTCCTGATCCTTCCCCGCCGAACGGAAACGCGCGCTAAAATCGACCACGCCGTCGGTGTCGTCGGGCCCGCCCTTTTCGGTACGGAGAATTTTGAGCCCCAGCCATTCGGAGCTCTCGGCCCAGGTTTTGGACTGCTCCACGGAGAAATCCTTGCGCTGTTCGGTGCTGAGCGAGCGTCCCAGGTGTTCATAGGCGTGTTTGACGTAGGCCGAGTAGCGCGAACGCATCAACGCCTCCGCCGTGGGCGCAGCCGCGCCGGCGACGATGGGGCCGCAACACGCTTCGTAGGCCAGGCCGGAGCCGCAGGGACATTCGTTCATGGCGCCGTTTATCGCCGCGCACGCCCCGCCGAGGCAACACCGGAAGAGGAACGCGGCGGACTTCGCCCGCCGCGTTCCTCTGTGACCTCGACCCAAGTCTCTGTGCGCTCTGTGTCTCCACTCCGTTGCTTTGGTTGCGGCTCCGGCGCGCTAGGACCTTTTTCTAAAATAATTACCAATGCCCAATGATACGTATTACGTATCATTCCTTCCGAGAATCGTTGAAATTCCAACCGTGGACTTAACAGAGTAGTGCTAGTCCGCTTGCCGTGGGCGCCGCTTTGCGTCTGCATCTCCGGCGGTGCTTTCCCCCGTCCGCAACCTCCTGCCCCGGCGTTGGCGCTGGCTTCCGCCGGTTGCCGCGCTGATCGCGGCGTTTCATTTTCTGCCTGGCGGCGCGACGCTCGATTGGGCGTTCTTCGATTTTGCCAGCCGGCATCCGCTGCGTCCGCCGCCGGTGCCGGAGGGCTCGGCGCTCGTGCTGGTGGATGACACCACCATGGCCGCGATGGCGCCCTTGGGCATGCGGTGGCCTTTCCCGCGGGAGGCGTTTGCCGCGCTCATCGTGGCCCTGCACCAGGCCGGCGCTGCACATATCGTCACCGATTTCGTCTTCCTCGATCCGTCGGATGCCGCCGAACAGGATCTGCTGCTCGGCGGGACCGCCGCCATGGTCCATTCCTGCGTGCTGGCGCGCACGGCGCGGCAGCAACCGGTCTTCTACACCAAGGCATTTCAGCAGGAGCATGGCGTCACCTGGATGACGCCCCGTCTGGGCAATGTCGATTTTCACCCCTCCGCCGACGGCGTCGTGCGGGATTACTTTGTATCCGGTTCGCTGGCGGCAGTCGCTTTCGAACCGCCGGCCACCGCGCCGGGGGGGCTGCTGCGCTGGCACGGCGGACTTGCTCAAATTCGCGCACAGGGCGTACCGGTGCTTTCCGCCGGGCAATTTATCCTCGTCGGTCTACCGATTACGGAACGGATCCGCACGCAGTCGCCGGAATTTTCGTCGACGCAAATCGCTCGCGCCCTGGCCGCCGAGGCCGCCCTCACGGGTCCGATCTCCGATCAAATACGCGGTCGCACCGTTTTCGTCGGTGCCAATGCCGCCGGGACTTTCGACGGAAAATCGCTGCCGGTGGGCGCCGCGGTCGAGCCCGGCCTGCTGATCCACTGGACCGCCTGGACCAACCTGAAAGCCGGCGGGTTCATTGCGTCGCTGCCTCGCTGGGTAGCCTTGGCCGGCGCACTGGCGGTCGCGGTGCTGATCGGACTTGTCGGCCGTTGGCAACCCGGTCTGGTGGCCCCGGGCCTCGCGGCGGGAGGCCTCACCGTCGCGGTGCTGGGCGGAGCGTACGCGGCGCTCGGCGCCGGCTGGTTTTTCCCTCCGGCCACACTGGCGGCCGCGGCGCTGTTCGCATTGCTGGGCGTGACCGCGGAGAATTTCCTGCTCGAGCGCCAGCGGAAACGCGAGGTGCAGGCGATGTTCGGAAGCTACGTCGATCCCGGGGTGGTCGCCCAACTCGTGCGCGACCCGACGGCCATCCGCCTCGGCGGCGAGCGGCGGGATCTCACAGTATTGTTCTCCGATCTCGTGGGTTTCACCAACCTCTCGGAAAAAATGCCGGAGGAGCAGCTCCTCGCGGTGGTCAATCTCTACCTCCAGGAAGTCAGCGACAGCCTGTTGGCCAGCGGCGCCTACATCGACAAATACATCGGCGATGCCGTGATGGCGGTCTATGGCGCACCGCAAGCGTTGCCCGACCACGCCGCGGCCGCCTGCGCCGGCGCCCTCGCGGCGCAGCGTGTGCTCGCCGGTCTCAACCCCCGCTTCGAGCGGGATCACGGCTGCACGCTGCACATGCGCATCGGCATCAACACCGGCGGGATGATCGTCGGCAATCTCGGCTCCGAGCGCAAAAAAAACTACACCGTGCTCGGCGACGCCGTGAATCTCGCCTCGCGCCTCGAGAGCGCCAACAAGCAGTTCGGCACCGCCATCCTGATCGGCGAAACCACCGCCAACCGCGTACAGGGCCGCTTCGCCACACGGCCGCTCACCCGGCTGCGCGTGAAAGGCAAACACGAGGCCGTGGAAGTCCACGAACTCGTGGGTGCAATCGGCGAACTCACGCCCGACCAGCAGGCGTTCCTCGCGGCCTACCGTGAAGGCTATACCGCGGCCTGCGCCCGGCGTTTCGCGGACGCCGCCGTGGCTTTCGGGCGCGCCCTCGCGGTCCGGCCCGACGACGCACCAACCCGGGCTTGGCAAGCGCACTCCGCCGCGTATGCTGCAAATCCGCCCCCGCCCGACTGGCAACCCCTGCTCGAACTCGACTCCAAATGAAGGCTTCAAGAATTGTTCTGGTCGTCCTCCTGCTGACCGCATCGGCCCTCGCCGCTTTCGCCGTCGCCGCCTTCGCCCCCGGTGGCGCCGCCTACACGAAACGCATGGAAACCCGGCTGCTCGCCGAGCCCCAACCGCTCGCCGAAACGGCGGCCCGGGTCGGCTACGCCCGCAAGCTAAAAATCGAGGAGGTGCGCGGCGCCTGGTTGCGGGTGAGCGACGGGGCGAAGAGCGGGTGGGTCTTCGCCGGCAATATCACCGAGCAGAAACCGGATGAAAGCCGCGGCCTCGATGGTCTGCCGGTCGCCGCCAGCGAAACCACCGCCACCGCCGCCGCCCGCCCGCTGGCGCCGGCCGCCGTCGATTACGCCGCCCGCCGTGGCCTCGCCCAGGCGCGCGGCGATGTCGAATGGCTGGAGCAAACCAGTGCCGGCATCACCGCCGCGGATGTGCAGGCTTACATGCAAGCGCAGAAGAAAGGAGAATTCCAATGAGCTCCCGACGTCTGCTCACGCTTATCCTCGGCGCCGTCGCCATCACACCCGGCCTGCACGCGCAATTCGGCCTTGATAAAATCGACTTCGGCGGACTCAAAAAGGCGGTCGATACCGCCAAAGACGCTGCCAAGGTGGCCAAGGTCGCCACCGGCATCGGCCCCGAGGAGGAACGCGTGATCGGCGGCTCGGTGGCGGTGGAAATCGTCAGCGCCTATGGCGGTCTCGTACGCGACGAGGCGATCATGCGGCGGGTCAACCTGGTCGGCCGCACCCTCGCGCGTTATTCCGACCGCCCGGATCTCGACTGGCGTTTCGGCGTGCTCGCCAGCGACACCATCAACGCCTTTTCCGCGCCCAGCGGCTACGTCTTCATCACCCGCGGGCTTTACGCGCTTGCGACCGATGATGACCAACTCGCCGCCATTCTGGGGCATGAGATCGCGCATATCACGGAACGCCATGCGTTGAAGATCGTGGCGCGCGATGGCGCCATCTCCGCCGGCCTCAACCAGCTCACCCAGCGGAGCAGCGACGTGCGCAATCTCACGGCCCAGCTTCAGCAATTCGACCTCGGCATTGCGCAGATCACCAAGACGCTGTTCGAAGCCGGCTTCGATCCGCAGACTGAATACACCGCCGACCGCAAGGGGCGCGACCTCGCCGCCCTCGCCGGTTTCGCACCTGACGGGCTGCGGCTCGTGTTGGTCCGCCTGCAACAGCAGCCGGCAGGCCCGCAAAAGATTTTCGCCACGCACCCGCCGCTGGCCGAGCGCATCAAGCGACTGCCGGACAGCGGCGCAAATTAGGACGCGCCGAGCGCGGCCGTCTCCGGGTGTAGCGCGGAGCTTCAGCCCGCGCCCCGTTTTGGATCGTCGCGGTCCGAGGGCCTTGCTGAGTAGCGGAACGGCTTCCCGTTCCGCACGGAAGCGAAAGCGCTTCCGCTACTCGATGGATACGGCGCGGGCTGAAGCTCCGCGCTACGATGCAACGGCGTCAGGGCAAGGGCAGGCCCCCATCAACCAACCGGTGTCGCCACGCACGTACGTACGAACCGCACCCGCTTTTGACTCGCGCGCCAGAGCGAAACGCCTGTGATAGTCGCTCTGCATCCGCCGAACATGTGGTCCCTCCGCCTCTCGACTAAATCGGCCATCGTTGGGCTCGCGCTGGGCCTGATTGCTTTCGCGCAGGAGACGCCGTGGCGGTATGCCGTCAAGCCGGGCGACTCTCGTACAAAAGTGATTCAAACCTACGGCGAGCCCAAGAGTGCCGCCCAAACCGGCAACCGGGAGATCCTCCTTTATCCCGAGGGCCGCGTGATCTTGCAGGACGGCAAACTGGTCGAGCTGCATTTCGCCCACGCCGAGCCGCGTTTCGTTTACGCGCAGGAAAGGGCCGTCACACCCCCGGTGCCGACTCCGACCGTCGCGCCGGCCATGCCGTCCACGCCGGTCATCCCGTCCGGCCCTGCTACTCCGCCAGAGCCGCCCCAGCCGTCGTCGATGCGGACTGTGATCGGCGGACTTGTCCTCTTGCTCGGATTTCTCCTTTGGCTGAGAAATCGCCTCGCACTGAGTCGCGAAGTCGCTCCGCTGCCCGCACCACTTCCGGCCACCCCGCCGGCGCCGCGCGAGGCTACGCCGCGTGAGGCCGCGCCGCTTTTCAACCCGGCACCAGCTCCCGCACCGCTCCCGTTTCCTACCACCAAGCTACCCACGAAGCTGACGCAAGACCTCCTGCAGCAACTCGATTGGAAGCGCGTCGACGAACTGGTCGCCGGCAGCTTCCGCCTTGATAACTGCCGCGCCGAATTGGTGAAGGACGACGACGACGCCGTGGATGTTTATCTCTATCGTGGCGATGAATCGCAGCCCTCCGCCTATGTGCACTGCAATTCGTGGCACGACGGGCCGGTCGGAGCCAAACCGGTGCGCGAACTCTTCGGCGTGATGGCGGCCGGCGGCGTGTCCGAGGGTTGGTTCGTTGCGACCGGCGATTTCGTCCCGGAAGCCCTCGAGTTCGCCAGGGGCAAGAACCTGCACCTGCTGGCGGGCGGACAATTCGTCGAACGGATCAACGCCCTGCCGTCCGGTCCGCGGGCAAAATTGCTGACGGCGGCATTTCAAGGCGATTGTCGCACCCCCACCTGTCCGCGTTGCGGAGCTAAAATGGTCCAGCAGCCGGAGCCGCAACCCTACTGGCGTTGCTCCAACTACCCCCGCTGCCGCGCCAGCTATGCCGTCCGCGGCGTTCGGCCGAAGGGTTAAGACCCCCGTTTCTCGGATTCAGATTTTAACAGAAGATAACGGAGAGAACGAAGCGCGCAACGCAGGCTGGGAACGGGTCTTCGTTACCTTCGTTTCCTTCTGTAAAAGTCCGAATGGATGGGCTCCACCTTGCCGTCAGCGTCCGGTGTGCCCGAAGCCGCCGGCGCCGCGGGCGGTCGGCTCCAGCATCTCGACCTCCAACGCCGCGCACATTTCCACGCGGTATACTCCAATCTGCGCGATGCGATCGCCCGTTTTGAAAACGAACGGCTCGCGACCGTGGTTGATGAGGATCACGCACACCTCACCGCGATAGTCGGCGTCGACCGTGCCCGGGGAATTCAGCACTGCGACCCCCTGCTTGAGCGCGAGTCCGCTCCGGCTGCGCACCTGCACTTCGAAACCGGGCGGCACCGCGACAGACAGACCCGTTTTCACCAACCCGCGCTCGCCCGGCGGGATTGTTCCCTCCATGTCGGCATGGACGTCGAAGCAGCTCGCGTTTTCCGTGGCGCGCACCGGCAGCCGGGCCGTGGGCGTGAGTCGTTTGACGTGCAGTTCCATAAAAGTGGTGGTTGGCCGTGGGCGGGATGGTTGCGGCGAAACTAGGTCATCCCCGGAGGCCGGGCGTCAAGCAAGCGCTAGGAGTTTGTTCAGACCCAGGCCACACTGCCCACGGCATATCCGGGCAGGGTCAGATCGGTGAGCCAGTAACCCGACTGTCCGGCCCAGCCCTCCACCCAGCCGGTCTGCGGCGCGGCGCTGCGGGCGGCCTCGCTCAGCGGCGGTCGGATTCCGAGGTTGTTCACGCCACGTCCGCTCGCCTTGGCCAATGCCTCCTTCCGCGTCCAAAAACGGTAAAACATCTCCCGCTCCTCCGCCTCATCGGCATAGCGCGCCAGCGTGTCGATTTCCCCCGTGCAAAAATATTCCCTGGCCATCAAGCGCCAGCCCCGGCTGGTATCGAGGGACTCGCCATCCACCCCGAGGCGCACGCCCCAGCCCAGCGCGATCACCGCACCCGCGGCGCTGTAGCTCAGACTGCACGCGTAGCCGGCGGGCAAACCAGCCATCACGGGCCGGCCGTTCTTGTCCCGCTCCACCTGCACCCCGGCGCGATCGACCCCGGCATGCTGCGCGGCCTTTTCGGCCAGCAGACTATGCAGTTGCGCGCGGACGAGCGGTCGCGGCGAGAGCGCCTGGTCCGGCATTTTCACCGACCAGACGCGCAACCAGCGGGCGCGGGGCAGCGTGGGCAGCGCCACTTCGTTGTAGATCACGCGACTATTTTGGTTGGACCCACCCCGATGGCGAGCCCGCACCGCGTCAGCGGATTAGTTGGCGGCAGGTGCCGCCAACTACACTCAGTGTTGGATCTCGAGCTGGACCGCCTTGAGCGAAAGATTCATGTCGCGAATGAAGGCCAACATCGAACCGATCAACGCGAGCTGTCCCATACAGAAAATCGCGATGATGAGCGGCCCCGCCTCCAGTTTGAGCAAGGCCGACAGGAACAAAACCAGGATGAGCACGCCCACCAGCAGTACGGTGACCGCACCCAGGATGATCGAAAGCCGCAGGATCTCCGCCCGCCGATGCAGGATGTCGATCTGGGCTTGCAGCTTGCTCGCTTCCCCGGGCGCGAGCGTTTCGCCCTCCAGTTCGTGGTTCAACAGGCGCGAACGATCTACCAGGCGGCCGAAGCGGTTGGTGAGGGTCAACAGCAACAAGCCGACACCCGAGATCAAGATGACCGGGCCGATCGCCAGTTGCAGGATGGGTACCAGTTGGCTGAGCGATATGGTATTCATGCCGCGCGATGCTAGCACCGATCGGGGCCGTTTCCCGCTTTATTTTTTGTGGCAGCACGGCCGCTGTCCGGATTGGTGACGAACTGGAGGCAGCCAGCTTGCTGGCGCGGTTTGGGCGCGTGCAAGCACGCTGACCTACAAGCCATGTGCCAGCGTCGGGCGAATCGGCAGGTCCGCCAACCCGGCGCACCCTCGGGGCTTTTCCCGCTCTGCGGCGCTTGCGCTTCGCGCGGATGGCAGCACGTTGCAAAACTTTCTTCAGCCTCCCTCGCACCATGAAAAAATTCCTGCTCCGCCGTCTCCTTCCGCTTCTGGGTCTCGCCTTGATCGCCGTCCAGTTTGTGCGCCCGGCGCGCAACCTTGCGGCCGCCCCCTCCCCGGACGATCTCGCGGTTAAACACCCAGTGCCGGCAGACGTGCGCCGCACGCTCGAACAGGCGTGCTACGACTGTCACTCCAACACCACGCACTATCCGTGGTATGCCTCGGTGCAACCCGTGGCGTGGTGGATCGACCGTCACGTTCGCGACGGCAAGCGGCACCTGAATTTTTCCCAATTCGGCGTTTATCCCGCCAAGAATGCCGCCCGCAAACTCGGTGCCGTCGTCGAGGAGGTGCGACATGGCGACATGCCGTTGCTGAGCTACACCTGGCTGCACCCCGAGGCCCGGTTGACCGCGGAGCAGAAAAAGCAACTCGCCGACTGGGCCGAAGCCTTGCACGACCAGATCGCGCCGAAATGAACATCCCCGGGGCAAGCCCCGGGGCATTTGAGCAAACCTATTCTGCTGTAGCCGGGGTCGGTGACCCCGGCCCGGCCTCACCGAGGCCGGCTACAACCAAGCCGAAGCTTCGGAGTATCGGACCCATTGCGAATGAAATGCTGAGACTGAAGGGATGGGTCAGCGTCCGGCTTGCTGACGTCAGCCCTTCAAGGCGCCGACGGTCACGCCGCGGACGATGTGCCGCTGGAGCGCCACATAAACGAGCAGGAGCGGAATCGTCACCAGCACCAGCCCCGCGAAAAGCATGCCGTAATCGGTATGATACTGGGCGGTGATCGAAAGGTTCGCGAGACCGAGGGGCAGCGTGCGCGCCCCACCCGTCTCGTCGCCGCTCGCCAGCATGAAGGCGAAGAAATATTCCTTCCAGATGCCGATGAACTGGAAGATCGCCACGGTCACGAGCCCCGGTCGCGCCAGCGGCAGCAGTACGCGCCAGAACGCGCCGGCCTCGCTGCAGCCGTCGATCACCGCCGCCTCGTAAAGCGTACGCGGCAACGAACGGAAAAAACCCGCCAGGATGAAAATGGCGAACGGCAAACCGTTGGCCGTGTATACCAGGATCAGGCCCGGCCGGGAGTTGAGCAGGCCGAGCGTCCGCCACTCGAAGAAGAGCGGCACGATCGTGAGCTGCGCCGGGATCATGAGCCCCGCCAGAAAAAGCCAGAAGGCGGCGCGGCCGGCCGGATGATAGAAGCGCGTCAACGCGTACGCCGCCATCGCGCCCAGCAGCACGATCAGCGTCACCGCCGTCGTGGTCACCAGCACCGAGTTGAAGAAATAGTCGCCGAAGTGGGCCTCGTGCCAGGCGCGGGTGTAGTTGTCGAACCGCAGGCCGTCGAGCGGTGGCAGCGCGAAGGCATCGCGGAAGATCGCCTCGTCGGCCTTGAGCGACGAATAGACCATCCAGACCATCGGGTAGATCACCCAGAGGGCATAGCTGGCCAGCGCCGCGAAGACGAAGCCGCGGCTGAGCGTGATACGGGTGGTTCTGGCAGACGCCTTCATTCCACCGCCTCCCGCTTGAGTCCGCGCATCACGGCGACGCTGGCCGCGAGGACCAGGGCAAACATCAACACCGCGATCGCCGTGGCGCGGCCGATTTGAAACTCCTTGAACATCGTCGTGACCAGCAGCGTGCCGAGCGTGTGCGTCCCGGCCGTCGGATCCTGCGACGACAGCAGCCAGATCATCTCAAAGGCGTTGAGCCCGCTGATGACGATGAAGACCGCCGCAATGACGATCACCTCCCAGATCAGGGGCAGCGTGATGCCAAAGAACTGCCACCACGCCGGGGCGCCGTCGATCTCCGCCGCCTCGTAGAGCTGCGGGTCGATGCCCTCCATCGCGGCGAGAAACAGGATCAAATTAAACCCGCACGCCATCCAGATGTAGATTGGGATCAGCGCGCAGTAGAGGTGGGCCGGCGACAGCCACGGATGCCCGGCGAACGCACGCAGCCACTCGATGTTGAGCGCCTGGCCCAGCGCCACGAGGCCCGCGTTGACGAGCCCGCCATTCGGTTCGTAGGCGCTCATCCAGAGCAGGGTCGCCGCGATGCCGCCAAGCAGATTCGGAAACAGCAGGACTGCGCGAAACACGTTTTTGCCCCAGACCCCGCGGTGGATCAGCGTGGCGAAAAACAACGCGAGCGGCACCACCACGGCCGTTGGCACCACCACCAGGAAAAGATTGTTGCCGAGGGCGGACCAGAACAGATCGCTTTCGAACAGCAGCGATTTGAAGTTGAAGAGCCCCGCCCAGGTGCGCGCGCCGATGCCGTCCCACCGGGAGAAGGCCCAGGCGAAAGAGGTCACGCCCGGCAACAGCACCACGAGCGCGTAAAGCAAGAACGCCGGACCGACGAAACCCACGGCCACCGGCGCGCGCAACCGGGCGAAAAATTGGGCCCGTTCCAGCTGCGTCTCCCGGGCCGCGATCCCTTCCGCCGGTTTCGGCCGGAGTTTCCTCCAGCCCAACCAGGCGACGACACCCCCGAGCAGCACCAGCAGCAGCGATCCCCCCAGCGGATGGCGGATCTGCACTCGCCCGGGCTCGGCCAGGCTCGCCCGGTCAGTGGCGGCGGCGGCCTCCAACCGTTCGCCGAACTGCTGCGGCGTGATCTGCCCGGTCATGAGGGCGAAGCGCTCGTCGACCGACGCCTGCCGCACGGCCGGCGTTTGCAGCATCACCTGCGGCATGTTGAACGATTCCTTCGCCTGCGCGACCAGCTCCGCCGATTCCTGCATACGCGGCGAGTACGCCGCGCGCGGCACGCCACGGACCGCGACGAGCGAATCCATGCGCCGGACAAACGCCTCGGCCCGGCCGCGCGAGGTGAGGAAGCGCAGAAATTCCAGGGTCAGCCGTTCGCGCCGCGGGTCGCCCGTGGCGAATACAAAAAAACAGTCGCTGCCGGTTTGAATCGTCGTCGGATCGGCCACGCCGTCGGGAAACACGGGAAAGTTCATCACCCCGAGTTCGAAGTCCGCGGGAATTTTCCCCTCCATTTCATTCACGAACCAGGAGCCCGAAACGGTCATGGCGGACTGCCCGAGAAGAAACGCCTGCTGCGCCGCGGTGTGGGTCATGCCCTCCCAGCCGCGCACCAGGTAATTTTGGGCGAGGCGTTGCAGCAGGGCCGCGCTGCGCACGTAGCGCGGGTCGCGATGGGCGCCCGGCTTCAGGGCGTTCAGCGCGCGCCAGCCTTCCGCACCGGCCAGGTTGTAGTAGGCCGCGCGGAAGAAGGCGTCGGGATAATGCCCGTAGGCGCCGGGCCAGCTGAGCGGCGCGCGGCCGGTGACCCGGATTTTTTCGCACAACGCGAGAAATTCATCCCAGGTGCGCGGCACGCCGAAGCCGTGTTCCCGGAAAAATTTCTTGTTATAGAAGATCGTCCAGCATGAGTAGGTGAACGGCACCCCGTAGATGCCCTCGCCCACCCGCCAGGTTTCCAGCGCGCCCGGCAGGAAGCTGTCGCCCCAGCGCCCATCGCCCTCCCAATTCGGCCCGGCGAAAAACGGTTGGAGGTCGCGCAACTTGCCGGCGTGCACGAGGGCCGGCACCAGCAGATCGCGGGTGAGCGTAGCATCGGGAAAATTACCGTTGATCACCCGAATCCGGACCTTGTCGACGTTGCGCGGATCGCCATAGATTTTGATCTTCACGTCCGGCCGCAACGCCTCGAATTGCCGCGCGGTTTCTTCGTAGAACTTGATGCCGTACCCGCCAGTGAAGATCGGAATATCGAGCTCCGTGACCGGCCCGGCGCCAAAGGCACGGACGACGACCGTGACTGCGAGAAGCCCGGCCGCAAAAAGGCGCTGGCTTGTGCAAACAAAGGTTGTCACCGGCCGCGACAGCATGGACTGCAAGCAGAGGCGAGGAAGCGGCCGGGCGTCGATGCTATTTCGCCATTGACCCTTCGCCGAATCTCCG
>Ga0182021_10002995_pt1 | contig 19885 bp, 17 predicted proteins | sample 612E3MmetaG_FD_120493 | JGI IMG/M metagenome (GOLD analysis project Ga0182021, IMG submission 120493) | Permafrost microbial communities from Stordalen Mire, Sweden - 612E3M metaG (Illumina Assembly) | ecosystem: Environmental > Terrestrial > Soil > Wetlands > Permafrost | place: Sweden... | reverse complement strand
TTGTTACAATCATCTTTCCAACAAGAACATTGAAAGGATTTTTCTCGCTTTGCATATGAGAAATAAAAGTAAATAATTTATAAACTTTTCTGTAAAAATATATAGAGGTTTAAATGCCATTTTAGGTTAAAAATTCACTAAAATTAACAAAAAAGGGCAAATTAATCTAAAATTATAAAGAAAAAGGCAATCCTCCCTCCCCTTGATTTCTTGTGGAAGTATATATAAAGAAAAATAATAATTTTTTTTATTATTATTTATTATATAAAATTATATATTATATATTATATATATTATAATAATTAGTACAAATTTATTTAATTTATTCAAATTCATTTTTAAATTGCTTTTTCTTCTTTTCTCTTTTTCATATCCTTTATCATTTTAGAATTATACAATGAATAATATCATCTCCATAGGAAATAGAGGTGTATCTCTTTATTAGTAGTTATAATCTTTTATATAAGGACTTATTTTTTCTCATCGGAGAACACGAGCCATCCTTGGAGTTCCATAGGAAATCAACGTGTGAGGTGAAGAACAAAATGAACCTGGAAATAGAAAAAATATTTGATAACTTTGACAAGAATGGAATTTTCAAAGATAAAGCAATCCTTCAAGGAAATTATGCTCCTGAAGAGATTCCTCATAGAGAAGAGCAGATAAAGCAAATAGCTTCAATTCTTGCACCTGTCCTAAGAGGAGAGAAGACTAGCAATTTATTTTTGTACGGAAAAACAGGAACAGGAAAAACTCTTGCAATGAGATATGTTCAAGAAGAATTATACAAACGTGTTAAGAAGGATGCGGACTTTACACTAAAGATAGAATACCTAAATTGCAAACTAAAGAAAGTATCGGACACAGAATATAGAATTTTAGCAGAATTAATAAAAAAAATGGGGGGAGAAGTTCCGATGACTGGTTTGCCCACGCAAGCTATTTATAGCAAATTTATAGAAACTATAGATTCTGAAAAGAATCTTATTGTTTTAATTTTAGATGAAATTGATCAGACAGTTAAAAAGATTTCAAATGATTTCTTATACAATTTAGTAAGGTTAAATTCGGAATTATCTAAATCTCAACTTTGTATTGTGGGAATAAGTAATAATCTTACTTTTTTGGATGAATTAGACCCCAGAGTAAGAAGTTCTCTTTCAGAAGAAGAAATTCTTTTTCATCCTTATAATGCGTTACAGATTCAAGATATATTAAATCAAAGAGCAGGAGCTGCTTTCAAAGAGGGAGTTTTACAGGAAGGAGTTATCTCTAAGTGTGCAGCCTTTGCGGCTAAGGAGCATGGAGATGCAAGAAGAGCCTTAGACTTGCTTAGGATAGCCGGAGAGTTAGCAGAAAGGGATAATTCAAAGAAGATATTCTTAAAATATATAGATGAAGCAAATGATAAGATAGAGAAAGACAAGATTTTGGATATTATTATTTCAGAGCCAAAGCAGTTTCAGGTGGTTTTAGGTTCTATAATTTATCTTTTAGAGAATCAAAAGGGAAATATTCCCATATTTACTGGGGAAGTGTATGATTTTTATCAGCAATTATGCATAAAGAACAAACTTGAGGTTTTAACTCAAAGAAGAGTGGGAGATATAATTCAGGAATTGGATATGCTTGGAATAATAAATGTTAGAATAATATCAAAAGGTCGTGGTGGAAGGATGAGAGAAATAAAAATGGCTGTGTCAAGAGAGATTGTGAAAAAGGCCAAAGAAATAATAGAAAATTCTTTAAATTATATTTAAAAAAATGGACACCAAACAAATTTTGAAGTTCTGCCTAGAGAAAGGTTTATTAGTTGATAAAGATGTTTTAAATTTATTCAATGAAACGAGCGATACCGATTCTGTAAAATTAATAATAGAAAAGATAAAGAATTATACGAAGCAGAATGTTATAACAAAGAACGTATTTTATGATAATAAAGATAAGGTTAATCAATTTTTTTATGAATTGCCTCAAAAAAATCAAAAAGAGTTGGAAAATTTAAAGATTAAGCTTGGGTTGAGTATAGAAATTTCAAGAGAGAAGCAGATTATAAGCGAGCTAAATGGAGACAACATTTCAGAATCTTCGGGGGGAAAAACTTTTGAGGGAAACCCTGTTGAAATTCGTGTTAAGAGATATAAAGAATCCATTGAAGATTCTGAAGAAGGAAGTGTAAAAGTACTTTCTTCTGTTCCCCCTCTCGCAAATAAAAAAATAGAAGTTCAAGATTTTGTAACTTATTTTAAAAATAGATTCATAGAGATGAAGGGATTTTTGCAAAATCATTCAGAATTAGATAATCTTGTTTCAATAAGCAAAATATTTGGAAGTAGGCAGAAAATTTCTATAATTGGGATGATTGCTGAGAGAGCAATCACAAAAAATAAGAACATTATATTTGAAGTAGAAGATACAACTGGAAGAATAAAGGTTCTTATAAACAAAAACAAGAAAGAAATTTATGAAAAGGCAGAAAATGCAGCTCTCGATTCTGTTGTTGGATTTAAGGGATCGGGCAATGAAGAGATTTTCTTTGCAGATGATATAATATATCCCGATTCAAGCTTACCTGAAAGGAAGAATTCAACGAAGGAAGAATGTGTTCTTTTCATAGGGGATTTACATTTTGGAAGTAAGCGTTTTATGAAAGAGAATTTTCTTAAATTTATAGACTATTTAAATGGCAATTATCAGGAAGATACAGAATATAAAAAAATAAAATATTTATTCTTAGTGGGGGATGTTGTTACTGGTGTTGGAAATTATCCAAATCAAGAAAAGGACTTGGAGATTGTAGATTTAGAAGAACAATTCTTAGCGTTAGCAGAACTTTTAGGAAGAATAAGAAAAGACATAAAGATAATTATCTCCCCCGGAAATCACGATGGGGTAAGATTAATGGAGCCTCAGCCATTTTTAGATGAAAAGTATTCATGGCCACTTTATGAAATGGAAAATGTTTTTATTACGCCCAATCCATGTTATGTAAATATAGGAGAAAAAGCAGACTTTTCCGGTTTCACCGTTTTAACTTATCATGGTTTTTCTTATCCTTATTACGCAAATAACATTCCTTGTTTAATTCAGAAAAGAGCAATGAACTGCCCAGAAGAAATAATGAAATATCTTTTGAAAAACAGGCATTTAGCTCCAACCCATGCTTCAACCCAATATTATCCTCTTGAAAAGGACGGGCTTTTTATAAGGGAAATTCCAGATATATTTGTTTCAGCGCACACCCATAAATGTGGGGTTTCTTATTACAACAATATTCTTATTGTTTCTATTTCTTGTTGGGAAGAAATGACTCCTTATCAGGAAAAATTTGGAAATATTCCTGATCATTGTAAGGTTCCTATTTTTAATCTTAAAACAAGGAAGGTTAAAATTTTAGATTTTGAAGATGTGGGAAAAGAAAATAAAGAAATTAATGTGACTTAGGAGAAAAAAAATGAAGTTTGAAGAAGTAAAACCAAAAATAGGAATAGATATTGATGATGTCATTTTTCCATTTATGATTAATTTTCTAAATTTTCTAAATAAAAAGAATAATACTTCATTTTCCTTTCAAGGGGTTACAGAATATCACCTTTGGGAGATGGAAAGCGGCATATCAAGAGAAGATAATGTAAGAGATGCATTAGAATTTCAAAATTCTTCCTCTTTTGATGAAATAGAATTAATGGATGAAGCAAAAGAAATATTAAATGAAATTTCTCAACGATATTTAATTTATTTTATTACTTCTCGTCCAGAGCGAATAAAGAATAAAACAGATGCTCTTTTAAAAAAGAATTTTCCCAATAAAGAATTTAGTGTTCTTTATTCAGGAGAAGTTTATGGGGGCAATTTATCTAAGTCCGAACTTTGCGAATCGCATGGAATTTCAATAATTATAGAGGATAATTCAGATTATGCTATAGATTGTGCAAAAAAAGGGATTAAAGTGTTCCTTTTAGATAAACCCTGGAATAGAAAATATGAAAAACACGAAAACATAACTAAAGTTAATGGATGGGATGAAATCTTGGAGAAACTAAAGTGAATAACACACAACTATACTTTGAAAATTTAAAAAAAGATGTTGATAAAATTTATGCAATTGCAAATGAAGCTCGTGCAAAGGGATATGATCCTGTAAGTGAGGTTGAGATTCCTCTTGCAATGAGCATGGCAGAAAAAGTAGTCGGGCTTATATCCACAATATATCCTCAGATGAAAGGAACAGGAATTGTGACAAGAATACTTGAATTGGAAAAGGAGTATGGAAAATTAGATACAACAATTGTATTTAAGATTGCTGAAGAAGTCGCGAAACAAAAATTTTGTGAATTCAAAGATTTATTAGAAGCAATGGATGCAGGGATAAGAATTGGATTTGCATATGCCACCCTTGGGGTCGTTTCAAGCCCTATAGAGGGATATACTGGAATAAAAGTAAGAAAGACGAGAGATGGAAAAGAGTATATTGAAGCAAGTTTTTCTGGACCAATAAGAAGTGCAGGAACTACTGCAAGCTGCGTTGTTTTAATTCTAATAGATTATCTGAGGGAAACATTTGGTTTTTCTCCATATGACCCCACCCCAGAAGAATCGAAAAGACTTTTTGCAGAATTAGAACATTTTCATGAGAGAATAGCCAATTTGCAATATATGCCAACTGAAGCGGAAGCACTTTTTTTAGGAGAGCACCTTCCAATTCAAATTGCAGGGGATGCTTCTGAAAAAATAGAAGTTCCTAATTATAAAAATCTAGAAAGAGTTGACACAAATTTTTTGAGAAGTGGTTTTTGTCTTATAATTGGAGAGGGTCTTGCACAGAAAGCAGCAAAAGGATTCAGACTTTTGAAGGGAGCAAAGAAAAATGGAATAAAATCAACGGGATTTGATTTTTTGGAAGACTATGTAAAGCTTCATGAAAAAAGAGACAAGGGAAAAGTGGATGATTCTCCGACGTATATAAAAGATTTAGTTGCAGGAAGACCCATATTTGGGCATCCTTCAAAATCTGGAGGATTTAGATTTAGATATGGAAGAGGAAGGGTTTCTGGTTTTAGTGCAACTTCTATGAATCCGGCAACAATGGCTGTGACAGATGGATTTATAGCAATAGGGACTCAATTAAAAATAGAAAAGCCAACAAAGGGCTGTGCAGTTACGGTTTGTGATTCTGTAGATGGGCCAATTGTAAAACTTTTTAATGGAAGTGTTAAGAAATTAACTTCTAAAGAAGAAGCTAAGGCTCTTTATCCAGATATAGAAGAAATAATTTATTTGGGAGATATACTTTTTCCATTTAGCGATTTGGCAAATAGAAATGCTCCTCTTGTTAAGCCAGGATATGTTGAGGAATGGTGGGCACTTGATTTAAGAGAAAAAGATGAGAATATGAAAGGAATTGATTATTTTTCAATTTCTCTTGATAAAGCAATTGAATTGAGTGAGAAGTATGGAATTCCATTGCATCCAAAATATATATTTTATTGGACTCAGATTTCAAGAGAAAGTTTTCTTGATTTAATAAATTGGTTAGAAAATTCAAGAATAGATAAAAAAATAATTCTTCCTTTTGGCAAATCAGATAAAGAAAAATTCAAACTTGGAAAAAGAACTTTGGAATTATTGGGAGTTGAGCATCAAGTTACTATAGAAAATGTTGTAATTAACGAAGAAATAAGCAAAACACTTCTTCTAAATCTTGGAATTGATGTAAACTTACTAAATGAAGGAGAAATTAATTTCAAAGAACTTTTCAGCAAATGTATATTCAATGAAGAGAAATCTGTTTTGGAGAATATAAATTCTTTTTCCAAATATGAAATAAAAGACAAGGCAGGAGAATTTATAGGAACTCGTATGGGAAGACCTGAAAAAGCAAAGCTTAGAAAATTAATTGGGAGTCCAAATGTTTTATTTCCTGTTGGAAAAGAAGGAGGAAGATTGAGAAGTCTTCAGGCAGCTTGTATTGAAGGAAAAGTATGGAGCAGTTTTCCAATTTATTATTGTGATAATTGCAAAAGAGAAACGATATATCCTACTTGTGAAGAATGCAATAATAAAACTAAAGAGATGTATTACTTTTCTGATACAAAAGAAAAACTTTTTGATAAGAGCAATGTAAACTCGCAAAAAGAAGGGGTTAGATATTCTGGCCAATCTCTAGATATAAAACGTTATTATGATAATGCTATTAAAAAATTGGGATTTTCCAAGGAGGACATTCTTCCCCCTCTTATAAAAGGAGTAAGAGGAACTTCTTCTGCAAACCATGCAATTGAGAATCTCTCAAAGGGAATACTAAGAGCAAAGCACGATTTGCAGGTGAATAAAGATGGAACAATAAGATTCGATGCAACGGAATTGCCTTTAATATGTTTTAAACCCAAAGAAATTTATGTGGGTGTTGAAAAGTTAAGAGAATTGGGTTATATAGAGGATGTTTATGGAAAAAATTTAGAGAACGATAATCAAATTCTCGAGCTAATGCCTCATGATATTCTTCTGCCAAGTTCTTTTGAATCTCTAGATGAAAGAGCGGATGATGTTTTTTTCAAAATTTCAAGATTTATAGATGATGAATTAGAAAGATTCTATGGAATGAAAAAATTATACAACGCAGAAAAGAAAGAGGATATAGTAGGACAATTGGGTGTTTGTATGGCTCCTCATAATTGTGCGGGAGTTATATGCAGGTTTATAGGTTTCTCAAACACGCAGGGATTGTTTGCAAGTCCATATATGCACGCTGCTGTAAGAAGGGATTGTGATGGGGATGAAGCAGCTATAATGCTTCTCAGTGATGTGCTTTTGAATTTTTCAAGAGAATTTTTACCAAGCCACAGAGGAGGAACTCAGGATGCTCCTTTAGTTTTAAATGCCAAGATTGATGCAGGAGAAGTTGATGATCAAATACTTGATTTTGAATTTTTGATGGAATATCCTCTTGAACTCTACAGGGCTGCAGAAAAAGCGAAGCATTCATCTGAAGTAAAAGTAAACACTGTAAGAGATATACTAAGAAGAGGAGAAAATCCTTTTGTTGGTGCAGGATTTACCCATGGCACAGACAATTTTAATGGGGGAGTTTTGTGTTCTTCTTATAAGAGTTTGTTAACTATGAAGGATAAAGTAAATCATCAGATGGCACTTGTGGAAAGATTACGTTCTGTGGATACTTCAGATACAGCAAGACTCATAATTGATAGGCATTTCATAAGAGATATGAGGGGTAATCTGAGAAAATTCTCTATGCAGGAATTTAGATGCATAGCATGTAATGAAATAATAAGAAGAGTCCCATTGAATGGAGTTTGTCCAAAATGCAGAGGAAAATTAATATTTACAATTCATGAGGGGGGAATAAAAAAATATTTAGAACCTGCATTAGACTTAGCAAAGAAATACAACTTATCCAGATATATGCAGCAGAATCTTGAATTAGTTAAGAGATATATCGAAAGTATATTTGGAAGAGAATTGGAAAAGCAGGAGAGTATAAGCAAGTGGTTCTAGACAAAGAAGTAACTTGTAAATGTGGAATTTTTGTAGGGCATACTATACACGATGTTTACAAGGGATTGAAAGCCTTGCAACACAGAGGGCAAGATAGTGTTGGTATTGCTGTAAAGAAAAATGGACATATAGATTTGATAAGATGGTCTGGAAGGGTGGGGGATTTCTCCCTTGAAAGCCTTGTTAATATTTTAGGTTCTGGAGAATTGGTCATAGGACATGTTAGGTATAATACAAGGAAAATTAAAGAGAATGCAGGATTATTTAGTGGTGCACATCCGAGATTTATAGGAGGAAAAATTATTGATAATTCTGCAATGTACAAATCTCATTTAATTGTTAGAGATGCAGATAGAGTAATTGTTCACAATGGGAATATTCCTAATTTGGATTTGCCAGAAGGAAAAATAGATACTGACTTTATTCTTGAAAAATATTCCGAAAAAGGGATTTCTTTTGTCTTGGAAAATTTTCCTGCTTCTTATTCTGCTGCAATATTAGATTCAATGACAAATGAAGCAATTATTTTTAGAGATAGATATAAAATGAGACCATTATGGATTGGAGAAAAGGATGGAAATATTCTTGCAGCTTCAGAAGATGTTGCAATATGGGAAGTTGGAGGAAAACCAATAAGAGAGGTTAATGGAGGAGAGGTTATACATATTCCTCAAAGAGGAAGAGATTTTATCTCTGAACAAATTATTAATTCAAAAAAGAGAGTTTGTTTTTTTGAAGGAAATTATCTTCAATCCGCTAGTTCTTCTTTTGATGGAAGGACTATTTTTAGTATAAGAAGAAATCTGGGTATTCAATTGGCAAAAGAATATTTTCCCAATGTTGACCTTGTTAGTTTTATTCCGCATAGTCCGGAGCATATTGCCAGAGGATATTGTGATGAAAGAAAAATTCAACTAAAAGAAATTTTTTACAAAGTTGCAAGCGAAAGATCTTTTTTAGGAGAATGTCAGGATAAGAGGAATATATCTATAGGCACAAATCTTTTTGTTTTAGATAATGTTAATCTTGTTGGGAAGAAAATTTTAATTTTTGATGATTCTTTAGTAAGGGGAACTGTTTCTAAAGATGCTGCAAAGAAGTTAAGAGAAAGGGGAGCTGGATGGATTGGCCTTGTCTTGGGCACGCCTATAATAGGGCCGCTTGTTGATGGTGTTCAAAGAGGATGCTTGTGGGGAGTTGATATGCCCCCTGAGGATAATTTTGCAATTAAACGTGTGCAGACTTTACAAAAATTGAAGGAAGAATCTGGTTTTGATGATGTTTATTTTATTTCTATGGAAGGTCTTGCAAAGGCTCATGGAAAAGATTTGAATGAAATGTGTACATATTGCATTGGGGGAGAGAATCCAATTGAAGAATGAATTGTTTAATCAGATCAGATATAAGATAATTGTTGGAATTAATAAGCATCCCATCATTTGAGTTTTCTTTACGTTAAGAGAAATACAATACATTCCTGTTGCAGTTGATATAACAAATATAAGAAATCCTAGTAAGCCTGAAATTAAAAGTATCAAAACAGTAAGAAGTGCTATAATCCCTATAGACAATTTTTTATAATTAACTTTTTCCATTACTTTTAAAAATTTTATAGAGATAGTTTTTACTAAGAAAAAAGAGAGAATACCAGAAATTAAGCACACACATAGGATTAAAATTAAAATATTAGAATTTACATTTCCCATAAGTGATTGAATTGCCACTGCTGCTCCTGTTCGTGTTTTTGAAATACTATATAGCGAGACAAAGGAGAATCCCATGACAAGGATATTAACTGCTCCAAGAAGAACTAGGAAACCTTTTGTATCTGTTCTTGCAATTTGATTTCCCATAACTGCTGCTTGTCCTCCTCCAAGTCCGGGGAGAAACCCACAAAGAGGAGAAGCAAGTAATGCTCCAGACAAGGGTCTTATTAATTTTCTAAAACCTAATTTTTTAAAAGTTATATTTTGTTTTGGGATTTTTGTATTTTGATTTATACTTATCAAAAGCATTGAACTTCCGAATAGGCCGCTTAGAAGAGGCAGAAGAGATTCTTTTATATTTAATTCAAGAACGCACATACCTAAAATTCCAGTTAGAATTAGCACTGTAGCTGCTTTGAATTTTTTTCTTTCTGACAGAACCATTGTTATGCAAACTAAAATTAGAATGTACGGAATTACTTTTTGTATAAGAAGATATACTTTTGAAACAAGAAATGAAAGAGGAAATGCAAATATGACAAGAAGAAAAACCGAATATAATCCTCCATATGCAGTTCTCATTATTGCTTGATACCCTTCTCCTTCTTTCAATAACTCATGACCTGGAAGAATAGAAAGGCTTGTGTCTGCATCAGGACATCCGAGAAAGATACTTGGAATGAAATCCATAAATGTATGTGTTATAGCCATTGCGGAAATAAAAGTCACAAGATAGATGACAGGTATCGAATAAAGATAGGATGCAGAAATCGATACTAGAAATGCCCCAACAAGATTTATGTGTATTCCTGGAAATAAACCTGTGGATGTTCCAATCAATACTCCTAAAAGCAAGGCAATCATTAACTCAATGAGCATTGAAATAGGGTATTCAATTAAGTTTTTAAGAATTATACTAATAGAAAATAAGCATTAAAGAGTATATTTTACATTTAATCTTCGTCGGCACTTTTTATAAGAAGGTTTAGTGTTGTTTCAACTAACTTTTCTCTTTCTTCTTCAAAGAAATCCAATGAGGGTTGTGCATTAACTTCAAGTAGAAGCCATTTGCCATCTTTCTTTAACATATCAATTCCACAAATTTTTATATCTAAGAATTTTATTATCTTTTTTACTATTCTTTCCAATTTTTTATCAACGTCGAAATGTTCAAATTTTTTTGCATAAACCCCTGTAGCTTTCCATCCTGCATTGTTTGTCTTTAATGTCGTCTGTACAATCTTATTTCCTATTACAGTAACCCTGTAACTTGGAGATTTTATAAATTCCTGAGCGATTATGGGAAGTTTTTCTCCCCCTTTTTTCCAAAGCTTTTTCATAAGTGCTTCTGCTTCTCCAATCCCCTTTGCTTTTCCAACATATTCCCCCATTGTTCCAGTAATTCTCTTAAGAACAACGGGCCATCTTCCAAATTCTTTAAGCTCCCTTTTTGCATTGTTTATGTTTTCAGAAAGAAGAACGGTATCTGGAGTTGGAATTTTATACTTTTTGCATTTTACATAGAACATCCATTTATCTTCTGTATAATAGTATGAAGCAGAACTTTCGAATATTTTTATACCCCATTCTTCTATAGTTTTTACAAGCTCTATAGAAAAATCATCCCAGACGCTGCAATAGATTATATCACACTGTTTTATTTTTCTTTTAAAAGATTTTATATCAAATTTATCAGATATATTTATTAAAATTAATTTAACATCCTTCTTTTTTGCAAATTCAAGAAATGTCTTACCTTCTTTGGGTATTTCTCTGCTGCAGCAAATTATTCCAATTGCTTTCTTTTTCACTTTATTTTTAATATAATTTTATATTTAAATATGACGTTTTTCTTTTTAATATTAAATTTATAAATCTTCATTGTTTTCAATAGAACATGGGAGAGGAGTATAAATTAAGGAAGAGATTTTATATCTATATATATTATTTTGTCATTCCAGCATTTATTGTATTCTCTTATGTAAATTATCATGCACCTTTTGTGAATGTTGAGCAGTTAGATTTGAGAACAATGTTATCTGTGGTCACTTTTCTATTGGGTTTTTTTATTTCAATCTCTTTTTCTATGATCCTTTCAAGAGCTTCCAAGCTGAGAGATTCTTTAGCCATGGAAACTGGAAGAATAGTTTCTCTATATAAGTATTCAAAGTTCTTTGGAGAGACCTTTAATAAGAAGATAACAGAGAGAATAGATGGATATACTATTGCTACGCTTAGAAATTTGGGTCATTATGAAGCTGGAAGAGAATTTTTATATGAAATTTATGAAGACTTAAAAAATATTACAGTAACAAATGAAATTCAGAAAACGTATCTTTCATCTTTTTTAACAACTCTAAATGAATTTGAAAGTATGCATGAAAAAATAGAAGCGTTAACTTCAGAGAAGATGCTTTTTGCAATGAAATTTGCAAATTATGTACTTGCAGGCTTGCTCATTGCTCTTTTATTTTTGAACAGGGGAAATATATTTACAGATATTCTTTTTGTTATAGTTTCAACTGTTATTATCTTTATACTTTTAATAATTGAAGATTATGAAAGTCTCAATATAGGAGACTATGCAGTAAATGTAAGCAATTCTGAGCAGATATTTGATTTGATTGGAAGAGAAAGATATTATCCATACTCTATACTTGGAAGAATAAGTCTTGAGAGGGGAAGAATATATAGAATAGGAGTTTATGATACAAAATTGAAAGAAGAAAAAATATTCAATTTTGCATACAATGCCAATTTCCATTTTAATCTGAGAAATGCTGCTAAAGGTTTTTATGACAAATTTTCAAAAAGTAAGAAGGGCAAGTAAGAAATAATTTTGTCTATTTAGTTTTGAATTCGACAACGTCTAAATCCTTTAATTTATGATTCAATCCAACTATCTGTCCTGAAAATTTACTTGAAGGTCCCCATATCCTTGTCTCTTTAACTTTTTGTGAAAATCCCTTTAGAATTTTTTCAGCCACGTCTCTGGCTGTTGATCTTGGTTCAAGAATTATTGGTCTTTTACTTTTTTCTTTTCCAGGTTCTTTAGTATAAATTCTCAATCGTTCAAAACTATCAAATAGCTTTCCTTTTAATTCTTCCAATCCTTCTCCTGTAAGAGAAGAAACAAGGACGAAGTTATATTTTCTTGACTGCAAAGTTGATTGTATCTTCCTTTTCTCGTTTTCATTTAGTAAATCTATTTTGTTTAAAACAATTATTCTTTTTCTATCACTATCTCCAAGAAAACTTTCAATATCTTTTATATCTTCAAGAGAATTTATTAAAATTAGGAGAGTGTCTGTAGTATGAGTGAGACCCCTGTCATAATATTCTGATTCTACTGCTGGATTTTCTATAACTTGAATGCTTGCACTATCATAATGCATCATTCCAATTTTTGGAGAGACTGTAGAAAATGTGGAAAAAGATATTTCCGGCTTTGCATTTGTTAAAGAGTTTAGAAGAGAAGATTTTCCTGAATTTGTCTTTCCAATAATAACTGCTTGCATATCCTCTTTTTTTATTCCAACTTTAGAGGATTTTCCAGATTTTTTTGATTTATCTTTTTGTTCAAGAAGTTTTTTGAGACGTGTTTTAAGCTGAGCCCTTAAATTTTCTCCTCCCTTATGAGCAGGAGCATATGAAATCATCTTCTTTAGTTTCTCAATTTTTTCATCTATAGATTTAGCTTTTAGATATTCTCCTTCTGCTGCGGTAAATTCTGGATGAGCATTTATGGGCATTGTAACCTTTTTAAGTTGTTGCAGCTTAAATAATTTATGAATAGGAAAGAGATAATAGAAGGAATTGTGAGTAAGAAGGATTTTTCAAAAATACCTGAAGATGATATACTCTTAACTTATGGAAAATTTGAAAGAAGGGAATGTTCTGAGGAAGAAAAGATAAGACTAACAAGAGATTTGCTCAGGAAGGTTTATTCTGCTTTCACAAGCGGCAAATTATTGAATATTAAAGAGAAGGGTGAAGAATGGCTTTTGAGAAAGCACTTATCTACACGAGAAAGATTAAACTATTATGGAGAGCTATATGAAAAATTGTTTAAGGGTATGAAAAAATGTTCTGTAATTGATTTGGGCTCTGGAATAAATGGGCTTTCATATAAATTTTTCCCTAAAAAAGTAAGTGTTAATTATACGGGTGTAGAAGCGGTTGGGCAATTGGTCGATTTGATGAACTTTTATTTTGAAAAGAACAATCTTAATGCAAGAGCAATGCATGAAAGTCTATTTAATATTAAAAATATAAAAAAATTAATTGAAGATTGTGAAAAACCAAGAATAGCTTTCTTGTTTAAGGTAATTGATTCTTTGGAAATGATAGAGAGAGATTATTCAAAGAAGCTTTTGAAAGAAATAACTCCCCTTTGTGATAAAATTATTGTGAGTTTTGCAACAAGAAGCATGATAAGGCAGGACAAATTTAAGGTTAACAGGAAATGGATAATCAATTTCATAGATGAAAACTTCATATTATTGGAGGATTTTGAGATTGGAAATGAGAGATATATTATATTTAAGCAAAGTAAAAACAAAGTTTAAATTTAAATAGCTGATTTTCTTTTTTACAGTATGAAGATTCCATTTTATAGAAGAGTTTTGAAAAACGGAATGACCGTAATACTTGAGAAAAGAAATTTGCCTGTAGTAAGTATTGCTTTTGCGGTTCGTAATGGCGGAGTAAATGAAAAGGAAGAGGAAAAAGGCATATCTCATTTTATAGAACACCTATTATATAAAGGAACAAACAAGAGAAGCAGCAAGCAGATTGCAGATGAGATAGAAAAGAAAGGGGGGGAGTTAAATGGATTTACTTCCGAAGAGCTTACCGCTTACTGGTGCAAAATGCCTTCAAGACATTTGAATATTGCTTTAGAAGTTTTGGGAGATATGGTGAAAGATCCTCTTTTTAACGAAAAAGAAATGGAAAAGGAGAGGAGAGTTATATTTGAAGAAATTAAAATGTATCATGATAGTCCGCGTGCACATTCTTTGGATGAGATTCAGAAATTATTATACAGCGGAACAATGAAAATAAATCTTGCTGGAACAATTAAAACAATGAATTCTATTACAAGAGATATAATACTTAAGAAATTCAAGCAGGTTTATACTCCAGAGAATATAATTTTGTGTGTTGTTGGGGATTGTGATTTTGAAGATTTGATTAAATTTGCAGAAAAGAATTTTAAAAATGAAAAAGGAAATGTGCCTGCTGAAGAGTTTCATACAGAAAATGAATACAAAATAGAAGAGAGAGAAGGTATAGATCAAGCCAATCTTATTTTTGCTTATCATGTTCCTCTTGCAAATGATAAGAAGAGTTATGCTGCAATGGTTTTAAGTTCTTTAATGGCAGATGGGCTTTCTTCAAGGTTATTTAATGAGATAAGAGAAAAAAGAAATCTTGCTTATGCCATAAAGGGAGAATCGAATATAAACAAAACTTTTGCATATAATATAATTTATGTTGGAACAATGAAAGAAAATGTGGAAAAAGTTAAGGAACTTATATTAAAAGAATTTGAGAAAGTTTCAAACTCTTTGGGAGAAAAAGAAGTTAAGCAGATAAAAGAACAACTCATAGGCAATTATCAAATATCAATGGAAGATTCACAACAACAGATGATAAATCTTCTCGCTTATGAGTTGCACGGAGATGCGAAAGAATTTTATAATTTTGAAAAAGATGTAAGCAAAGTAAAATTGGAAGATGTTAAGAAGTTAGCATTGGACGCAAAGAATAACTATAGCTTTTTTGCATTGGTGCCTAAAGAATAATCTTAAAAACTTAGAGATTTCTTTAAAATAATGTTTGTTGTAAAAGTTCCAGGAATAAATGGTTTAGGAAGAACAAATGGATGTGAGAAAGCAGGCAATGGAATTATAAAATGCATGAAGGAAGAGATATTCTCAAATGAATTAGGAAAGCCAGTTGATGTGGATGAACTGGACTTGGAAGAGATTCATTTAGACAATTTAAATTTGGAACTTACAAATAAGTTGATTTACAAAAATGCTTTTAAGATCTTCGAATCGAAAGAGAAGACAATATTTCTAGGAGGAGATCATTCCATAAGTTATTCTCTGGGGAGAGCTTTTTTAGATTATTGTCAGAATGATGGAAAAGAACCTTGCTTGATTGTTTTTGATGCACACCCTGATTGCATGCCCGTTTCAAAAGGGTGTGAGAAGTATCCTAATCATGAAGAGTGGCTGAGAGCTTTAATTGAGCAGGGATTTCCGTCTAAGAACATTCTTCTTGTTGGAAATAGAAATTCAGAAAAAGAAGAGATAGAATTTTTGAAAGAAAAAAACATAAGAACTATTGGAATGAATAAATTGCTGGAAAATTTGGAAGACACTTGTGAAATTATAATGGAATTCTCAGATAAAAAAGAATTATACCTCTCTCTAGATATAGATGTTGTTGATCCTGCATTCGCTATAGGAACAGGATATAAGGAGTCCGGAGGGCTTACTAGCAGGGAATTCATATACATAATTCAGAGATTGAATAAAATAAAAAGATTAAGAGGAGTGGATTTAGTAGAAATTAACCCCAAGTTAGATATGAATAATATGACTATTAAGCTAGGGGCTAAGATTTTGAGTGAATTGATTTAGTTAATGTGTAATCCCAATTAATCTTGTTCAACTATTATAAGGTTTAATTACAGATAATTTTTTAGAATCCAATAATAAAAATTCTTTTAAAGATAAAAAATAATAAAATATCATGAGAACATTTATTTCAATTAAGCTCCCCACAAAAATATTAATGAAAATAAAAAAGATACAGGATTCTTTACCTACATTTGATGGTAAGAGGACTGAGCTCAAAAATTTGCATTTAACTTTAAAATTTTTGGGAGAAATTTCTTCAGATAAATTGGAAGAGATAAAATCAAGACTGAGCAATGTTAAATTCAGTCAGTTTGAATTAGAAATAAAAGAAATTGGTTTTTTTGATAATCAAAAATCTCAGAAATATGATAAAGATATTATAATATGGTTAGGGATAACTAATTGTAACCTCTTACAGAAGGAGATAGATAATGTTTTAGAAGGAATATTTCAGAAAGAAAACAGATTTATGGGGCATCTTACAATTGCAAGAGTTAAAAAAATAGAGGATAAAAATAAATTTTTTGATATTATAAAGAAAATAGTAATTCCAAAGATGTTTTTTATAGTAGACAAATTTTATTTAATGGAATCTATATTAAAAAGGCAAGGTTCTGAATACAATGTTTTAGAAGAATATAATCTAGATTAATACTTTCTTTCTATTATCTCTTTTATGCTTTCTGCTTGTATGCCTAAAATATCTTTAAGATCTTCTGTTGAAGAGAGAATTATATTCTGTATGCTTCCAAATTTTTTGAGAAGACTTTTTGCTTTTTTAGGTCCAACTCCCGGAAATCCTTCTATTATAAATTGAAGTTGTTCTTTTTTATTAAGAGTTTTCTTTTTTGCGTTCAAATTAATTTCTTTATCCTTCCTTTTTGATAAAACATTTATGAATTTAGCAGTATCTTCTGCATTTTTTGTGAAGATTATTGGAATTTTTTCCTTTAGGAGAATTGATAGAAGAAAACCTCTTATAGCATTTGGATGAACTCCAACATTATCTTCCCTGTAGAGTTCCTGTTCCGAAATTCCTTCTATAATTAAAAGTTTGTTATCATATTGCTTCAGTTCTTCAATTTGATTCATCAATCTGTGATTAATCATGGAACTTATGAAATCAGAAACGGTTTTTCTTTCTATAACAACATCTTTAACAATATAATCTCCTATCTTAAGTTCCTTAAATTCCACTTCGAATCCTTGTTTTATAAGATGAGAATATACGAGAGAGTTTTTCTCTCTGTAATCTATTATTATTTTTTCCTTTGGCAATTCTACCCTTGAATTTTCTTTCTTCTTTGAAAAAATATCCAATAATTGAGGGGATTTTATTGTTTTCATTTTAGTTACTCCAATTTTTTTTGCATTTCAGATTTAAATTCATTGTTCATATCTTCTTTTATGCTTTCTATTGCGGATTTCATTTTTTTCTCACGGTATTTTGAAACATAAAAAAATGCTTCATCTCTTGTTTTCTTTGTTATGAGCATTATTAATTTACCTTTCATTAATCTTGCGGTTCTTCCCGCACGCTGTATGGCTCTTATCGCTGATGGAACTGGCTCGTAAAAGACAACGATATTTACTTCTGGAATGTCGAGACCTTCTTCTGCTATGCATGTTGCACACAGAACATCAATTTCTCCAGCTGAAAATTCTTCAATTATTCTTTTTTGCTGCTTTTGATTCATCCCCTCAGCGCCGTCTTTTTTTGCTTGTCCTATGAAGACTCTGGATTTAATGTTATTAATTTCATTTATTTTTTTTGAAATGTTTGCAGCTGTTTCTCTGAATTGAGTAAATATTATCATTTTCAGCTTGTTGTTTTTTTCTTTTTCATCTATTATAATATCTATTAATTTTTGCATTTTCGGATGTTCCATTCCCTTTATTAAAAGTTCGTTGGATTGAGAGAGGACAAAATTAAATTCTGGTCTTGAAACTAATCTAACAACTCCCTTGCTTTGTTTTTTGGATGCTTGTTCAACTAAGCTCTTGAGATATTTGTGAAATCCTGCGAGAGTTTGAGTTTCAAGAAGTTCAAGAGCATGCTGAAGTTTTATTGCCTGAGCGCAGGCGCTTGCTCCTTGCATATAATTAAAATTTGTAAAGTTTCTGGATATAGTTGCAGATATTTTTTTTTGAAGATTTATCAGATCTGTTTTTGATGCAGGCCCAAAAAGAACTTTTCTAACCCTTAATTCTTCTACGTATTCATTAAATAATTTAAGAATAACTTTTCTTATGTCTTCAAATTCAGGGGGAAAATCAAGCATTATTTTTTCAAACTCTAATTCTTGGAGGTATTCTTTAACTCCGGAACTTTCTCTTCCTCTCAATTCTACTTCTTCTATGAAGAGATTTTTGCATATGTCTTTTATTTTGGATTTTTCACTTCCAGGAGAAGCTGTAAGGCCAATTATTCTTGGATGAAGAGATTGTCTTTCGTATTCTTGAGCTATATAGTTGTAATCGTAATTTTTTATACATCTGTGGGCTTCATCTTCTATGAGGAGACAAACATCCTTTAGATTATACATGTTCTTTCTAACATCATTTGCTATGCACTGAGGAGTGGAAAAGATTATATCTGCTGTTTGCCATATTTTCTTTCTGTTTTCGGCGTTCACACTTCCTGTGAAAAGCTGCATTTCGCCGAAGAGTTCTGGAAGATTTTTCTTAAAGTATTTCAGATGCTGTTCTGCAAGAGGCTTTGTTGGAGCGAGGAAAAGAACTTTTTCTCTTGGATAGGTTTTCATTCTTTCTATTGTTAGCATAAGAGCAATGAGAGTTTTTCCAAGTCCAGTTGGAAGAACTACAAGGCAATTTTTATCTACGCATGTCTTGAAAATCTCTTTTTGATATCCTCTTGGTTCTATATTGTTTAGAAATTCCATCCTCTTAAATTTCCAGTAGAGTTTAATTATCTTTTTATACTAAAAGAAAGGTGTATCCCAACCCTATAAGTGTAACGATTGCTAGGAAACTCCATAATACTAAGTTTCCGAAGAAAATCTTATTTCCATCTAAATCGGATATTGGAATCATATTAAAGAATACGAAAAATATATTCAATCTTGCAAATAGAATTCCGAAATTGCCTCCTATGAGGTAGAAAAGAACTGCAAGTATTAAGTTAGCAAATATTCCAGCAGCAGCAATTCTTCCTATGTGTTCTTCAGTCATTTCAGAGAATGAATACATTCCGTGTCTCTTTGCAGCATGGTATGCTTTTGCTTTTACATCAAAGACAAGAGAAGCCATCCATACAAATCCATTTAGAGGGAATAAAATTATTTTTGATATTAAAGGCATGAAGACTCCAAGAGGGAAAGCTTTCTTCCAGTACTGGTCTGTTCTGAATCCAAATCTTTTAACTTCCCAAAGTTTTATCTCAATTTCAGATTCAAGAAGGTAGGCAGCTGTCTTTTTAACAACAATATTTACTAAAATTAATATAAAAATTCCCAAAAGAGCGAGGAGAAATGTATTCAGATTGAATACAATATTTCTTGAGATAGCAACAGCAAATGCTGTTATTACAGATACAAGAATTAAAAGTGCAATTTCTTTTCTGTTTATCATGAATTGTAAAGGATATTTTTTTTTATAAATCTTATGATATCCTGTCTTTTGTGAAATATTCTATGGATTATGGAAAAGTATTTAAATAAACCATTGCAATTTCTATTATGAAAATAAAAAAAATCTCAGAGGTTTTGGGTAAAAGAGTATTTACAGATTCAGGAGAGTTCTTTGGAGAAGTTGAAGAAGCTAACCTGTTTGAAAATAAAATTGATGGTTGGAGAATAAGGGTGGGTGGAAACGTCCTCTCTTTGATGGGCGGTGCAAGAGGTGTTATAATCCCGCACCAGTTTGTTAAGTCCATTAGTGATGTTTTCATAATAAGTAAATCAGCTTTACCAAGCCAAGAAGCAGGGTTTGAAGAAGTTGCCGATTAATAATTAAAAGGAGTAAAAGGAGAAAAAAGAGGTAATGGCAGAA
>Ga0182021_10002994_pt1 | contig 19890 bp, 13 predicted proteins | sample 612E3MmetaG_FD_120493 | JGI IMG/M metagenome (GOLD analysis project Ga0182021, IMG submission 120493) | Permafrost microbial communities from Stordalen Mire, Sweden - 612E3M metaG (Illumina Assembly) | ecosystem: Environmental > Terrestrial > Soil > Wetlands > Permafrost | place: Sweden... | reverse complement strand
TGGCGTTCTCGCGGCCGTAGGCAATGTTCTCGCGGACGGTGCCGCCGAACAGCCAGGTGTCCTGGAGGACCATGCCGAAGGTTCGACGCAGGTTGTCGCGAGTGAGATCTCGGATGTCGATGCCGTCGATCTTGATGCTGCCTCCGTCGATCTCGTAGAAGCGCATCAGCAGGTTGACGACAGTGGTCTTGCCTGCGCCCGTCGGACCGACGATCGCCAGCACCTCGCCCGAGCGGACGTCGACGCTGAGGTTGTCGATGAGAGGTGTCTCGGGGACGTACCGGAACGATACGTTCTCGAGGGTTACGTGGCCGGTCGCGTGTTCGAGCACGCGAGGCTGCTTCGCATCGGCCAGTTCCTCCGGCTCGTCCAGGAGCTCGAAGACGCGCTCGGCCGACGCCATCGTGGATTGCATGAGATTCATGATGCTGGCCACCTGCGTGATCGGCATCGTGAACGAGCGCGAGTACTGGATAAAGGCCTGTACGTCGCCCAGTGACATGCCTCCGGTGGCCACCTGGACGCCGCCGAGAACGCCGATCGCGACGTAGTTCAAGTTGCTCACGAAGGTCATTACCGGCATGATCAAGCCCGAGATGAACTGCGCCTTGAAGCTCGCCTCGTAGACCTTCTGATTCTCTTCATCGAAACGTCGAATGGCGTCTTCCTGATGGCCGAACACCTTCACGACGCTGTGGCCGGTGTGGGATTCCTCGACGTGGCCATTCAAGACGCCGGTCATCTTCCATTGCGCCGCGAATTGCTTCTGCGATCGGCGTGCGATCAGCATCGTGAGGATGGCCGCGGTCGGTAGTACTAGCAGAGATATGGCCGCCAGCATCGGGCTGATCCAGAACATCATCGCCAGCACGCCGATGATCGTGGCGAACGAAGTGATGATCTGCGTCAGGCTCTGCTGAAGAGTGTTGGCGATATTGTCGATGTCATTTGTTACGCGGCTGAGTGTGTCGCCGCGCGGATGGGTGTCGAAGTACTTCAGGGGCAGGCGGGCGAGTTTCTGGTCGACTTCGCGTCGCAGCCGGTAGACGGTTCGCTGCGCGACGCCGGCCATGGTGTACCAGGCCACCCAGCTGAAGAATGTCGCCGCGAGGTACAGACCGGCGAGCCCGAGCAGAACCATGCCCAGTACCCCGAAATCGACACCGACGCCCGGGATGGCAGTGGTGGAGGACACCACGTCCGCCAGGGGGCTGTGGGCGTCGCGGAGGGCCTGGACCGCCTGGGCGTGAGTTGTTCCGAGCGGGAAGAACTGGCCGAGCGTCTTGCCGACCAGGCCGTCCATCAGCTGGTTGATGCCGTTGCCGAGGATCTTGGGGCCAAAGACCTGGCCCGCAGTGCTGAGGAATGCCACAGCGACGACCAGGAGGATCTTTGGTCGTTCCGGCCGCAGTTCGCCCACCAGCCGCCGGAGAGCGCCACGGAAGTCCTTGGGCTTTTCGGCCGGCATGGCCAAGCCGCCCATCGGCCCCATGCCGCCGCCCATCGGGCCGCGGCCGCGGCCTCCCGGACCGCCCATCGGCGGACGCTGGGCTCCGGCAGCGGCGCCGCCTGGCCTGGTGTTGCCGCTCGCAGGCCCGCTCATGCCACTTCCTCCCGGGTCAACTGCGAGTACACGATCTCCTGGTACGTCTCGCACGTCTTCATCAACTCTGAGTGCGTCCCGATGCCGGCCACGTTGCCGCCGTCCAGGACGATGATCTGGTCGGCATGGAGGACCGTGCCCACGCGCTGGGCCACGATGATGACCGTCGCCCCCTGGATCTCGTGCTTGAGCGCCGCTCGGAGCATCTGGTCGGTCTTGAAATCGAGCGCCGAGAAGCTGTCGTCGAAGATGAAGACCTTCGGCTTCTTCACGATCGCCCGCGCGATTGCGAGGCGTTGGCGCTGACCGCCGGAGACGTTGGTGCCGCCCTGGTCGATCTCGGCCTCGAGCTGGCCCGTCATCTCGGACACGAATTCGCGGGCCTGCGCTATCTCGAGCGCATGCCACAGCTCGTCGTCGGTGGCTTTCTCATCGCCATACCGAAGATTGCTGGCGACGGTTCCGTTGAAGAGGAAAGCCTTCTGCGGAGTGAGGCCGATCAGGGACCAGAGATCCTCCTGGCGCATCTTCCGGACGTCGACGCCGTCAATGCTGACGCTGCCCGAGGTCACGTCGTAGAAGCGCGGGATCAGATTGGCCAGCGTCGTCTTGCCCGAGCCGGTGCTGCCGACGATGGCCGTGGTCTGTCCGGGCCGGGCCGTGAACGAGATGCTGCAGAGAACGGGCTCCTCGGCGCCCGGATATCCGAACTCGACATGGTCGAATTCGACTTCGCCGGCCGGGTCGACGATCTCAACCGGAACGTCCGGGTCGCACAACTCCGCCTCGGAGTCGAGGACCTGCTGGATCCGCTCGGCGGCGGCCGCAGCTCGCGGAACCATGACGAACATGAGCGCGGCCATCATCACCGCGAACAGAATCTGCATCACGTACTGCAGGAATGCCGAAAGGTTGCCGATCTGCATCCCGCCCGAATCGATGCGCAGGCCGCCGAACCACACGATGGCAACGGTCGAGAGATTCATGATCCCGAATAGGAACGGGATCATCATCGCGAACAGGTGGTTGACTCGGACGGCGTTGTCCGTCAGTTCGAGATTTGCCTGATCAAATCGAGCTTCATCATGATCCGTGCGCACGAAGGCCCGGATCACGCGCATACCGCTTAGAGTCTCGCGCATGACCTGATTGATCCGGTCGGTCCGCTTCTGCATGGATCGGAAGAGTGGCAGAGCTCGTGTGGCCAGGAGGCCGATCACGATCAGAACCAGAGGGATGATCACGATCAGCAACCCGGAGAGCGGAACATCTTCCCGGAGAGCCATGATGATGCCGCCGACGCACATGATCGGGGCGATGATCATGACGTTGAAGGCCATGACCAGGACCATCTGAACCTGCTGGACATCATTCGTGTTCCGGGTGATGAGCGACGGCGTGCCAAACACGTTCGTCTCCTTCTGGGAGAAGCTCATCACCTGGCGGAAGATGGCGCTTCGAACGTCACGTCCAAACGCCATCGCGGTCATCGATCCGAAGTAGACCGCCACGATGGCGCACACACTCAGCAGGAGTGTTATCAGCAGCATGATTACGCCGGTGCGCATGATGTAACCGGTGTCGCCCTTGACGACGCCGTTGTTGATGATGTCCGCGTTGAGGTTCGGCAGGTACAGGTTGGCTATCGCCTGGACCGTGACGAGGGCGAACACAACGGCAAGCTGACGGCGATATGGCCGCAGGTATTTGGCGAGCAATCTGATCATGCGTGCGGGTCCTGTCTCTTCATCGTCGCGGGATCCTCAAGGCGGCAGTTTGATGGTCTGTGGTAGGCCGGCAGGCCCTGGCGGCCAGATTGGCCGGGGATTGTGAATTGGCGGTGAAGGTGCCTCGGAGGAGTGATGAGGGCGCTTTCACCCGCTCGAACTCGCCGCGCCGCGGTCTGCGACGGCGGAGTCTTCATCCGCGAACAACCGGCGACGGGCCGCGTGGATCGCACGCATGCCGACGAGCAGGGCCGCCATCTGTTCCTCGGTGAGCTCCTCGAGCACCCTCGACAGCGAGCTTCGCCGATGGGCGGCCATGTCCTGGAAGACCTGGCCGCCGGCTTGAGTGGCATAGACCAGGACCGTCCGGCGGTCCTCGGTGCCGTGGCGGCGTTCGACGATGCCGCGCTTCTCCATCCGATCGACTATGCCGGTGGCGCTCGCGTCCGACACGTCCAGCGCCTCGGCCAGCCGCTTCATCGGCAGCGGGCCCTCGGCCTCGAGGGCGGTCAGAACGTTCAAATGCACCAGGCTGAGCGCGTGGCGGTGCCAGGCCTTGAACGCCCCACCGAAGTCGCGCGGGGACCAGCCCGTCATCTCGTCGAGCAGCTCCCTTTGCAGCGACTGGCGGTCCGCCGCCACGGTCTCAGCCTCGGCGCCGGTGCTCAGCGTGTCAGATATATTCTGCATGACGTGTAGTATATCGCGGCCGCGCAATCCCTCCGATTCAGTAGGCCGGCTCGTACAATCTGGGTGGCCGTTGACCGGCCGAGTGCCGGCCGTCGCGTTGCTGGAGGGCTTGGAAAATGTCTGAGACGGTACTGGGGGTCATTCCCGACGCTCGGATCAAGACCGGCATGCTCAAGTCGGAGACCTGGGTGCTGATAGTCACCGATCAGCGGCTGCTCGCCGCCCGCACGACTGACGAGCTCATCAAGAACGTCGCGATGGCTGCCCGGGCGCAGGCGAAGGCGTCGGGGAGCGGTTTCTTCGGCCAGTGGGGGGCGCAGATCAAGGCCAGCCTTGCGGTCGCACAGCGCTATGGCGCCATGACCCCGGAGGCAATCCTGGCCGAAACGCCGGGCAACTGGGCGCTCTGGCCGGGCCAGGCCAGCTCGATCAAGGTCGAGCGCAAGTCGCGCAGCGCCGGGGGCGACGACGAGTCGTCGATCGACTACCTCAAGATCACGATCGAGGCGGCCGGGGGCAAGGGCGTCTACGAGACGAACGACGACAAGCCGAGCCAGCGCGAAGTCCAGGCTCTGCTGGCCCGAATCTTTGGGCCGATCGTGAGGTAGGGAGGCGCGGCCCGGAACCGAGCCGCGACGGGTTCGAGTGGGCGCGACCGCACCGCGGATCGATCCGTCGGGCGATACACGATCGGGCGGGTAGCTTGACGGCGGGGGCGCCGTCGCGTGCAATGGTGAGCGATGCGCTTGTTTATTGCCGCTGCACGAGTACTGGTGGTCGCGGCCTTCGTTGCCGCTTGCGGTGGCTCGTCCGGCGCCGGGCCGAGTGGGCCGGGCCCGGCCGCGAGCCCATCGGTCGCCCCGGTCCCGGGTAACTCGGTAATGGCCCCGCTGCCAACCGATGCGCCGGCGTCGGTTCGGGCGCTGGCGCAACTGCCGTCGTGCGGCGCCGAGGTCCTGTTCGAGGAAGACGTCGACATAACCCCGGTCCCAACTCCGCCGGGGCCGACCACCAACGCGACCGACAACCAGCAGGCGACCGATTGCCTGATCGCTGCCTGGAACGGCGGAGCTTCGGCGCAACTCGAGATCTTCGAAGCGACCGACGAGGCCGACCAGGTCTTCTCCCTCTACAGGCTGCCCGGTGACGGAACGGTCGAGCTGGTGACGCGCGTGCTGTCTCACGCCGACCAGACGATCACCTGGACCCAGACGACGTGCCGTCAGCTGACCGTCCAGGATGGAACGCTGACCCCGGCTGATTGCCAGTCCGAGACGACCATAGGCTGATTCCGACTCGGCCGGCGGCCCGGATTGCCGTAACGCGGGGCTCGATAGACCGGGCGGAATTGGTCCGACCCATCCCTTGGGGTTGGCTCCGATTGACTATACGAATGGGGGGTCGTAGGTCGGCCGGATGGGCCTGACGGCGGGGTACATGCTCGCCATCGACTTGCGGCCGGGCGTGCCGCAGGATTGTTGGCGTCTCGGAATGTCGGCTCCCTGGCCGGCGTCCATCACCGCAGGCAGACAGGGACCGCCGTCACGGCGTGCTCCGCGGGTCTTCACCCGCCCGCGCCCGGCCCTCCCGTCCGTCCCCAACCGCGTCGCCCGGACTTTCCTTGTCGTGCGAGCGGGAAAGGAGGAACGAATGTCCAGAAGCCTCGTTTCTTTGTCGCCGAGTTCCATGTCCCGGGTTCGCTCGACTCGCGTCCTGCGGCTTGCCACTCTCACTGCCGGAGTCATCCTGGCCATGTCAGTGGTCCTGACCGCGAGTGCCGCCAGCGCCTCCGTCTCAGCACCCGCGACGGCCGCGCCAGGTAGCGTCATTACGGTCAAAGGCGCCGGATTGGTCTCCGCCCAAAAGGGCAACCTCACCTACAACGGCGGCGTCGTGACGACCTTCACTGCCTCCGCGACCGGGTCGTTCAGCGTTCCCTTCACAATCCCGAGCACCGCGGCCATCGGCAGCACCGGTCGAATCTCCGCCAAGACCACGACCGGGACCGTGATCGCGACCACCACGCTGACGATCGGGACCGGCACGCCCGGGCCGAGCCCCACGGCAAAGCCGACCGCCGGCGCGACGCACACCCCGGCTCCCGCCCCCACTGCTCCTCCGTCGACCAAGGTACCCAACTTCAGCCACGTCTACGTGATCATCTTCGAGAACAAGGAGTACTCGAGCATCGTCGGCTCGAGCCAGGCTCCGTACATCAACTCGCTGGTCGCGAAGTACGGCCTCTCGACAGGTTTCACGGCTGAGCGGCATCCGTCCGAGCCCAACTACATCGCTCTCACCTCGGGCAGCACGCAGGGCATCGCCGACGACGGCGTGTACAACCTGAGCGTGAACAACCTCTTCGATCAGGTCACCGCCTCGGGCCGAACCTGGCACGCGTACCAGCAGGGCTATCCGGGCAACTGCTTCACCGGCTCTTCGTCGTCGGCCGTCGTCGATGGCGTCGGCAAATCGGGCGCTTACGTGCGCAAGCACAACCCGGCTATCAGCTACAAGAGCATCAGCGGCAGCAGCACCAAGTGCGCCAATATCACCAACCTGGCCGGCTTCAACCCGGCCGCAGCCAACTTCGAGTTCATCACGCCGAACATGATCAACGACATGCATGACGGGACAGTTGCCGACGGCGACAACTTCCTGAAGGCCTTCCTGCCCAAGATCACCACCAGCACCGCCTTTGCCAACTCGGTCGTCTTCGTCACCTTCGACGAGGGCACCAGCGCGGTGAACGGCGGCGGCCACATCGTCACCATCGCAATCACGCCGAAGATGACGGCTGGCTACAAGACCAGCGCGGCTTACACCCACTACTCGATGCTCCGCACCGTCGAGCAGGCATGGGGTCTCTCGTGCCTGGGGAGCGCTGCCTCGGCTACGCCGATGAGCCTCCCTTACTGAGCCGATCGCCCCAAGCGGCAACGCAAGATCAAACGGCCGACCGGGAAACCGGTCGGCCGTTTCTGTTTGGGTCAGCGGCCCGGCTCGACCCCGAGCGCGAAACTGCCGATTAGTCGCTCGTAGCCGAAGAGGTTGCCGGTGATCGAGCCGCGCATCCCGCCGGCGCCGCCCGGCGCGAGCGCCACGCAGTCCAATACGGTCTGGAAGTCGTCCAGGCGCATCGTCGTCTCGGGCGCATTGGTGCCCGAGTCGGTGTCGGATTGGTCGATCGGCACGACGGTGGAATCCTCCGGTTCGGCCGGGACTTCTTCGATGGCCTGCTCGACTTCCATCTCATCGGCCGCCATCTCGGCGCCGTCCTCGTCGTACAGCCGCACCTTGATGCGATAGGACACTTCGACCCGACCCTCGGCCTGACCGAGGAGACCGGGCGCGGCCCGGCCGAGCACATACATGCCCGCCTGCGTCACGGCATCGAGGGCCGCACCGACACAGGCCGGACAACCGTCGAAAGCCTGGGCCGGGTACGATCGGCACGGCACCGCGATCACGTTGCCCATTGTCTGCTCCTCTGAGCCATAAATCATGAGTCGAACCATAGGCGATTCGTGTCAACGGCGCGTGAACGCTTCGTTACCGTTTGTCGGTGGCTCGGGAAGCCCGCGGAGTTCGCGAAAGCCGGTCCGCCCCGGGAGACCGGCCGTCCGAGCCATTCTGGTGCTCGCAATGGCGGCCACCGTCGGCCTCGCGGCGTGCGGCCCAAGTGTGACCGTGGTCCCGCTGGCGACCTCCACGGCTTCAATCGCGTCGAGTGCGTCGGCGGCGCCTTCTGCTTCGATCTCTCCCGACTCGGGCGCCAGCCAGAGCCTCACACCGCTTCCGCCCGCGTCCGATCGAGTGACCGCGTTCTTCTACCTCTGGTACGGGACGCAGGAGCACGACGGCGCGTGGCGCCATTGGAACCAGAACGCCCACGTGCCTCCCGGCGATATCGCCTCCCAGTATTACCCGGAGCGCGGTCCCTACAGCTCGCGAGATCCCGAAGTCCTGGCGGCCCAGATGGCCGATCTACGCTCCGCTCGGATCGGTGTGATTGCCGTCAGCTGGTGGGGCAAGGGCGAATGGGACGACCAATCGCTCGACGCCCTGTTCGCTGCGGCGGAGGTTGCGGGCGTGAAGATCGCCTTCCACCTCGAGCCGTACAGCGGCCAGACGGCGACCTCGGTCGTCGCCGACATCCGCTACTTGCTCGGCCGCTTCGGCTCGTCGCCGGCGCTGTATCGCGTCTCCCGGCCCACCTCCGCCAGCGCTTCGACGGCGGCGAGGCCGGTCTTCTACCTCTTCGCCCCGAGCCGAATGCCGGCCGCGGAACTCAAGACCGCGCTGGGAGGCCTGCGCGGCACGGCCGACGACTCGGTCGTGATGATCCACTCGCCCAACGCCGTCTCCGCGGTGAGAGACGGCGGCGACGGCGTCTATACCTACGATCCCCTGGCGTCGCCGGACAGCTTTGCCGCGTTCGTGGCCGGCTGCAAGGCCGACAACCTGATCTGCAGCCCGGACGTCAACCCGGGGTTCGACAACCGGCAGGCGGTCACGACACCCCAGCAGGTGATCGACCGCCAGAACGGCGCCCGCTACGACTCGATGTGGCAGGCCGCCATCGCGACCACGCCCGAGTGGATCGGGATCGTCTCGTTCGATGAATGGCACGAAGGCACGCAGATCGAGCCGGCCAGGGACTTCACCTCGGGGACGCGTACCTACACCGGCTACGAAGGAGCGTGGGGGACGACCGGGGCGGACGCGCCCGATGCCTACCTGAACCGGACGGCGTTCTGGGTGCAGAAGTACGCCCCGGGGAGCTAGTGCTGGAGCGCACTCGATGGAGCCGGCAGCTCGGTCGGCGGCCCAAGCGGGTCGACGCCACCGTCGAGGGCGATGGGCACCAGTGGGCTTGCGACGCCGTAGGCCCAGACGCGCAGGTAGTAGACGGCGGCCGCGAGCGGGGCCCCGGTAGCATCGAGCAGGCTGAAGCCGGCCGTTGAACCGGTCAGGTCGTGCCGTGACGCGCCGCTGGGAACAACCGCGGCGCCGGCCGCCGAGCCGCCACCGACCGGCGAGTCCGACCCTTCCTCGAGTGCCGGATCGTCGACGCTGGTCTGCCAGACGCGAATCATGGCGCCGGCCGAGTCGCGCCGGTAGACCGCGGCCTGGTAGGCGGCCCCGTCGGTGCCTACGACGACATCGAGCGGGTAGTGGTTGACGATCTCGACGCCGACGTCGAGGGCGCCGGCCTGTACGGGGGCACGTCCGGCGATGGTGATCGTCGGCCCGGTCGCGGAAGCGCGTGCGGCCACCAGCGCCCGGACTTCGACGAAGGCCGGACCGGCCATGTTTGGCAGCGCCCAGACGGCGACGAAGGCTCCGATGAGCAGGGCGCCGACGGCGAGAAGGACGATGCGACCGGCCCTCGACCGGGCGAAGCCGCGGAAGCCCGGGCGAGATCCGAGGGAACCGGGCGAACCGCCATCAGCCATCGGACGATCCGTCGGCATCTGCCCTGCCACCGGGCTCGGCGGCCCGGGCCCGCAGGCGCAGGTTGACGCCGAAGAACGCCAGGGCGCCGATCAGCAGGAACGCGACGGCGAGCGAAGCCCAGCCTTCGTAGGGCGCGGATCCGCGGCCGATCGAGCCACCGTAGTTCGGGCCACTCTGTCCCGGAGCGGAGCCGGGCGAGATGGAGGATGTGGCGGGCGTCGGCGATGTGGCGGCCGGCGAGGCAGACGGCCCTGCTACTCCGACCGGCCCGGGAGCGCCCGTAAGACCTGCGAGCACCTGGAGGTAGCGCAGTCCGTAGTTGCTGCTCGGCTCAACGTATGAGGCTTCGGTGAACTCGTTCCAGCTGATCACGGCCATACCGTCGGGGTTTGTCGCCTTAGCATCATTCCAGGCCGCAGTAAGGGTCGCGCCGTTGCGCCTGTCGACTACCGTCGTCCCGCCGTTGAGCTGGCCGTCGAAACCGACCGACGCCGGGGCGAGCCACAGTCCGTTGCTCGAATGGACGGCCGCCGCGAGCGCGGTCAAGCGGCTCTCGTAACCGGGCGTCGTCAGCGGGTCCGCAGAGGACCAGTAGTAGGCGTCGCCGTCGAAGAGGCTCGCCCGGGCCTGGTACGAGGCGGCGTCCTTCTCCGAGCCGAGCAGCAGCAACCGGGCCGGGGCGCCGAGCTGAGCGCGCACCGTGGCGATCTGAGCGTCGGTGAACCGCCAGCTGCCGGACCAGATGACCGCGGGCTTGCCGTAGAGATCGAAGACCGGGTCGGAGCCGTAGCTGTCGAGGAACCAGGCCAGGTCGGCGGCGACGTCGGCGACCGGTATCGGGTTGCGGTTGACGTCCAGGCCTTCGTAGATGAGTACCAGTTTGAGGCCCTGGCGACGGCATTCGGCGACGAGGTCGGCCAGGGCCTGGTCGAGTTGCGGAGTGTTCTTCCAGCTCGCGATGAAGGCGGTGACGCCACTTGCCCGGGCCCAGGTCACGTGCTGCGCGATCACCGCCGGATCGGTGCTCGTGTACGGGCCGAGCGACGGCGCATCGTTCTTGTTGTGTGTCCAGCTGACCGAGTTGAACCACATGTAGTAGTAGGCCAGGACGGGAGTGGGGGCGCTTCCTGCTGCCGGAGTGGAGGGCGCCGCCGCCCGTGCGGGCGGCGGCGCCGCGGCCGGCAAGAGGAGTGCGCCCGCCAGCGCGGCCGCCACGGCCAGCGTGGCTGCCATCCGGATCGGGCGACTCAATCGATCGAGAGGGTGCATGGCGACGCGTGGCGGCGGATCAGGTGGTCGGCTCGCCCGCGACGGCCGGCTCGTCGATGGTGGCCGGCTCGTCGATTGGTGCCGGTCCGCCCAGGGCTCGCCGCGCCGCTTTCCTCCGGCCGCGACCCCAGATGAGCGACCACCGTCCGATCAGACCCAGCAGCAAGGTAACCCCGAGCAGGAGCCCGGCCGCCAGCCCTATGTCGGTCATTGTTATCACTCGGAGGGTCGCGTCCTGGGGCTTGGACAGGGCGACGGGTGTGGGCGGCGTGAACGCCGACGACGCCAGCTTCAACTGGTACTGGCCCCTTGGCAGGTTGTAGAAGTTGACGGTTCCGTTGCTGCCGATGGCTTGGGTAGTGACGTAGCCGTCGGGGTAGGTGAGCTGGAGCCTGCCCGAAACCGGCGATCCGAACAGCGCGTCGCGAGTCTGAACGGTCATCCCATACAGGAGCACCTGGATCGTCCACGTTGCGTTTTCGGCCGGTGTCCAGGATTGCTGGCCCCGGTTGATCACTTCGGCGCCGTGGATCTGGACTGAAAGGGCGCGGTAGGTGATCGGCGAGACGACCAGCTGGCCGCCGGCGCGGATGGTCGTGGACGCCGTCCACCACACGTCCGTCGCCCCGGTCTGCTGGTTGAGGACGACGTCGTCGGCGCCGGTCCCGTTGCTGAACTGGGCCTGCTCGACGAGGGTCGGGTCCACGGGTTGGTTGCTCAAATCCACGAAGTTGACGGCCGCCCGATAGGCAACTCGAAGGCCGATGGTGTAGGTGGCCGGGCCGACTATGTCGACGGTGCGGTTGGCAGTGAAGACGTCATCGAGCCAGCGCACGAAGCTGGCCCTGATCGAAGGGTCGACCGAACTGCCGTTGAGGTCTGAACTCAGCTGGTAGATCCCCGATTGCGGAACGGGCAAGGCCGCGACACCGTCGGGCCCCGTCAGGGCCGAGGCGCTCCCGAGAGTGAACCTGAGGCCGGGCAAGGGCGGGACGGTCACGATCTGGATAGCCGCCGTCAGGATTGTCAGCGTGTCCTTCGCCGTGGAGCCCGCCCACCCGTGTGAGCCGCCGAACAGGACTCCGACGGCGTAGTTACGAGCCTGTTCGAGCTTCTTGCCCTGAACGGTGAACGAGACCTGGCCGTTGGTGTCGGTCAGGGCGCTGTGGATCTCCTGGCCATCGAGGAAGAGGCTCAGGTGCTGACTCGGAACCGGCGTTCCGAAACGATCCTTGAGGATCGCGACGACCACCACATCCTTGCCGATCACGCTGCCGGTGGGGATCTCCACCGAGACTCGAGTAGTGAGGCCGCCGGTCACTGCGGGCTTGGGCAGCGGCGGGATCGGCGTCGCGACGGGCGTGGGAACCGGCGTTGGCGCCAGTGTGGGAACCGGCGTTGGCGCCAGTGTGGGAACCGGCGTTGGCGCCGCGGTCGGAGCGAGAGTTGGGACGGCAGTCGGCGCCGGCGTCGGAGCAAGAGTCGGTGCGGCAGTCGGCGCCGGGGTCGGTGCGGCAGTCGGCGCCGGGGTCGGAGCGGCAGTCGGCGCCGGGGTCGGAGCGGCAGTTGGAGCCGCCGTCGGCGCCTGGGTGGGCGCGGCGGTCGGAGCGGCCGTGGCCAACGGGGAGGGCGTGGCCAGGGCGGCCATGGCCGCGGGCGCCGTGATCAATATCGCGACGACGATGATGGCCATGAAGACCAGCCGCGGTCTCGTCCACCCCATGCGCAACCAGCGATTCGATTCAGGGTTCACTTCTGGGCCTCGCGCTTGATCCAGCCCCCCGCGCTACCAGGGCGCTTCAGGAGAAGAGTGCCGCAAAGGATCGCCAGCGCGACCACGACGGCGTAGATGGCTAGCAGGAGCGGGCGGTTGTGGGTGTCCAACGAGACTTGCGTCGGATAGGTCTGCGCCGGGAAGACCGGGGCCGCCGGCGTTCTGGTCAGATCGAGGGCGTCTGCGATGCTGTTGGCCGTTGCGTCGCGACCGGTCAGCGGCGCCAGCGACCAGTTGTCCTCGATGAACTTCAAGACCGACGTGAAGTCATAGGTGGTGTTGTCGATGGTGCCCGTCTTCGCATAGGGCGAAACGAAGATCGCGGGGACTCTGAAGCCGTAGCCGTCGGCATCCACCTGCGGGGGCGCAACGTGGTCATACCAGCCGCCCCAGTCATCCCAGCTGAGGGTGAACAGGCTGCTGCTCCAGGCCGAGCTGCGCATCAACGATGTGACAGTTGCCGCGCCGAATGACTGGCCGACGGTGATGTCTCCGGGCGGGTGCTCCGACAGGCCGCTCGGGGCCAGGTAAGCGACTGCAGGGAGCGTGCCGTCGTTGAGGTCGGTGTAGTACTGCGACATGTCGACGATGTGTGAGGAAAGGGCCGGGTCGTCGATGAAACGACCGAAGTTGAGCATCGGGGCCCAGATCAGCTGGGCCGATTTCGCGGCCGCGGGGTCGTGGTTTCGGAAGTTGATCGCCGGGTCGTAGTTCTGAACGTAGAACTTCCACGACACGCCGGCCGCCTGGAGGCGGTCGAAGATGGTCGGGAAGTCATACCCGGTGGCGGGCAACGGCCCCCCGCCACGCGCGGCGATGGCGTACATGTGGTTGATCTCGCTCGAGCCCCAGGCCGAGCTGAAGAACCGCTGGGCCAGAACGTAGTTGCTCGCGAGGTTGTAATACAGCGGCAGGTCCGAGCCGTCGTAGTAGCCCATGCTCAGGTTCAGGGGCAGGTTGTATTGGGCCTGCGCGGCCGAGAAACCGTCCATCTTGCCGTTGTCATAAGCGCGCAGGGCCGCCGGCGTGCCGTGGTTCAGATCTACAGTGCGATGGCTCGAAAGATGGAACCTCGGGTAGCAGGTGCTGGCAGACGGGACCGGCGTGGGCGACGGCGTAGGACTCGGCGTCGCCCTGGACTTGGAGCTTGGCGCGGGGGCAGGAGTCGTCGGCGTCGCGGTCGGCGTCGCGAGCGGGTCCGGCGTTCGCGTCGGGGCGGGCGTAGGGGTCGGAATCCAGTTGGGCTGGCAGGTCGACGGCGGCTGCTCCACGCCCGGGAAGGCGGAGAAGTAGTTGTCGAAGGTGTGGTTCTCCTGCATCAGGAAGACCACGTGCTGGATCGGCTTATCGGAGGCGGCCACCTGGCCGGCGAACGCTAGGGGTGCGACGGCGAGGCCGACAGCGGCAGCCACGCCGGCCGCGACGCGAGCGAGCCGTGGGCGGTGCGTCAGGAACCCGGGGGCGAAGCCACTCACGGCCGGACCTCGTAGATCTGGATGACGACCTCGGTCGAGACGTTGCCAGAGTAGTCGCGCACCTGGGCGCGCTGCTGATACACAAGCGAGCCGTGGTAGCGGCTGATGTAGCGCCTCAGAAGACCGTCGAAGAAGGGCGAGCGCTGGGCCGACCAGATGTCGGTGGCGATGTACTGGATCTGGTTGAGCTGGAGAGCTCGGTCGGGGTTCGGTATCGGGTCGTAGGCGGGATTGCGGCGGAGTGGATTTGGGCTGACCGAGAGTCCGTAGGCGCGCCGCTGGCCGTAATACTCGACGATGTTGGCCAGCGTCGGCCCTTCGGTGAGAAAGGTCCCACCCAGGGGGACGTTGTCCCTGATCCACATCCCGGCCTCGCGGCCGCCGGGCAGACCGCCTGTGCCGGCGAGTGAGCTGGTCATGGTCGTCGTGTTGACCGCGAGTGCAGTCGGGACGGCGATGCTGCCCACCGTCACGACCAGCAAGGCCGCGGCAGCGCCGACGAGGGCGAGGCGCGGCGGCACGAACCGGCCACTATCCGACGGTTCGGCCCGCCTGTCGCCATCCGGCCTGGCCGCAAAGCGGATGAGGCGGTCAAAAGCCAGGCCGACCAGGATTGCGACCGCCGGGGCGATGGGCATCAGGTACTGATAGCCCTTCACCGGCCAAAGCTCGAAGAAGGCTATCGGCACGGCGAGCCAGGCAATCAGCAACCGATCCTCCCAATGGGCGCGTCGCACCGCGATGATCAGCCCCATGGCCGCAGTGACTACGACCAGCGGCCCCATCGCCCCCGGCAGGACGTCCGCGTAGAAGGTCCAGGTGTGATTGGGCTGGCGAAGAATCTCCCAGACCGCAAATGACTGGGCCGCGCCGGTTCCCTTGCCGATCAGAATCGCCGCCGGGTAGGGGCTGAACGCCACGACGAAGATGACGGCGGAGACGAGCAGCCGGCGAAGACCGATCCGGATCTGGGGCGTGAGCAGCAGGAACGCACCGACGACCGGTATGAGGAGGATCGCCGTCTCTTTTGCGAGCACTGTCAGGCCGCCTGCAAAGGCTGCCGTATACAGCCAGCGAGCCCGGCCGCCGGCGGAGTAGCGAGCCAGAAGGTAGATCGTGAGAACGAAGAGCGTGGTCTCGGGACCGTCCAGAAGGGCCTGTCGGGTGACGATGACGTGGTACGGCATCAATGCCAGCACAGTTGCCGCAATGAGCCCGGCGCGCCGACCGTACAGGAGGTTGGCCGTGGCGTAGCACAGTGCCACGCCGGCCAGCCCGAAGGCGACGGCGATCAGCCGTGGCGTCACGTCGTTCACCCCGAAGACGCGATAGGGCAGCGAGAACAGGAACTGCACGAGCAGCGGATGAGCGCGGAAGATCGCGAATAGCGAGCTGTAGAGCGGATCGCCGGCCAGGGCGGCGCCCTGGCCGGCATACACGGCTTCGTCGTTGTTCAGCCCGACGGTCGTGATGGCCCACAGTCGGACAATGGCGCCGGCAAACAGGATGCCAGCCAGCAGCACCGACGTTCGGACGTCAGCGAGGTCCGAGATCCGGGTGCGAGTGGCGATCGTCGGAGTGAAGATCGCCGTCCGCGGGATTCTCATCGATGGGAGCTGGCTGGCCGACAGAAAAGGGCGGTAAGGGCTCATTGCTATGACGTCCGCCTCGAATTGGGCGACCGTACGTGCGGGGAATATGGGCTCCGACCGCCTCCCGCGCGTCGAGCGAGCCGCGGGATGAGCCAGGTAATTGGACGTGACGGCGGCCGCCGAGGGCGAAGACCTGGGAGGGCCTTGGTCTCGACCGTAGGACTCCCCCAGGTACCGGTCTCGGCCGAAATCGCCTGGCTGCCTGGCGGTGTAGGACTCCGCCCCGTAGGACTCCGCCGAATAGCTTTCCGGCGCCCGGGATCCGAACGCGGCGGCCGGGACATATGCCGTATCGAAGACCATTACGGACTGCTCTTCGGGCTCGATCGGGATGCCGACCGGCTCACGATCCTGTGTCTCGATAGGGATGCCTATGGGCTCGCGACCCCCGTCGCCCAGGATAAGACGCGGCAGGAGCTCGCCCCATTCGTGGCCGCGCACTCGTAGCCGCCAGATCGTGACGTTGGCCATGGCCTGAGTCAGGAGTTCGCGCTCACGGGCCCGAAGCTGCTCGTAGTTGCGGCCGTCCATCAGGAACTGGGGCGCCAGGGTGGCGAATGGCGGGAAGCCATACGCGTCGTCGGTGTTTTCGATCAGCTGGTCGATCGCGGCTTCCAGAGGAACGCGTTCCTGGATGGGCTCGCCACGCTCCATGAGAAAGACGTTGGCGATCGGCGCCTCGGCCGCGATATGTGCGGGCAGGAGTGAGGTGATGTGGTACTTGGGCGGAGGAACGATGATCTGGAGGACGCTGTTGATCGACATGATCGGCACGTTCAGCGAGCCCAGGCCCTTGCCCACCGTGCGCCCGCTCTTGGAATGCACGCGGCTCTGGACCTGCAGCTGCAGGCGCTTCTTCGGACTGAGCGTGTTGACGTCTACCGCCCGGGTCATGGTGTGATAGGAAAGGGTCATCGGCTTGGGGAAGGTGAGGACCTTGCCGGCCGGGTCGATGATCGCCATGTCGTCGGAGATGAAGCGCCAGTGGCGTTCTCGGACCAGGTTGATGACCGTGCTGGTCTTGCCCGTATCGGTCTGGGCGGAGAGCAGCGTGGCCTTTCCCTCGACCTCCAAACCCGCGGAGTGGAGCAGCACGTAGCCCTTCGAGACCAGCACGAACCGCAGCAGCGCCTCGATCACGTTGGTGTAGAGGACGTGACGCGACAGCGAAAGCAGCGGCGATGCTTCGACTTCGATCGGATGTCCCATGGTCACGTTGAAGTCGGCGCCCAGGACGCCCAGATGCTCGCGGTAGGTGACGCGATCGCCATCGCGACGCAGGCGCACGCGGGTCGAGAACAGGGCCGCCACTCGGCGAGTGCGGATCCTGATGTCCGGTGGCGTCGTCATGCCCGTGCGGAAGTAGGAGAGCTCGGGCAGCTCGGAGTCCGAATCCAGACGTAGCAAGCCGCCGATGTCGTAGCGATACTCCGGAACGTCCACCCCCGAAGCGCCGGATTCGACCGCGTATGGGTCGGCCGCCTTCTTGCGCCAGACCCAACCGTCGGAAACCGCGAACCGCAGCGCGAACAGCGCTCCGAGCGCGATCAGGTTCGACCACGCCGGGCCTATGTGGGCCAGATCTGTGAGCAGCCACAGCATCGGCACGCGCAGCAGCAACAACGCGTTGTTCATGCCCGCGTAAGCCAGGTATCGAACCCAGGCGTGGCCATGAAACCGCCGTCCGGAGAAGGCCCAGAACTCGTTGCCGAGGAAGTTCCAGGTCGTCGACGCCTCCGTCGAGATGATTGCGGCAAGAACGAACCACACCGCTAGTTTGTCGACCAGGCCCACATAGACGAACTCGTTCACGGCGATGCCGGTGAACCCGACGAAGAGGAACTTGGCGAGGGCGAGGAGGCGCGGCGGTGTCAGCACACCGGCCTTGCCGAGCGTTTCAGCCTTCATATCCGTAACTCCGTGTTGGGCGCGTCCCATCGCGCCAAGGGAGCAGGGCTATCGGGTCTGCGTGACCCGCGTGCCCCGTGGGCGTTCGGGCGACCGATCAGAGGCGGCCCGGCTTCGTTGCCGGCACCTGACCTCGAGCGGCCGCCCAGCGGAGCGCGAGAACTACTTTGAGAGCCTCCAGGACAATTCCCCGACTCATCTTCGAAGCGCCTTCACGACGCTCCTCGAACGTGATCGGGACCTCGACGATGCGACTGCCCAGCCTGTAGGCGCGGTAGGTCATCTCGATCTGAAAGGCGTACCCGCCGGCATGTACGGCATCGAGGTCGATCGACTGCAGTACCTGCGACCGGATTGCTTTGAAGCCGCCCGTGAGGTCCCGATAGGGCAACCGCAGGACGATGCGGGCGAAGAGGCTGCCGCCCTTGCTGATGAACCTGCGCACAGGATTCCAGCGCGGGATGACCCCGCCCGGCACGTACCGACTACCCAGCGCCATGTCGGCCTGGCCGGTCAGAAGGGGTTCGAGCAGGGCGGGCAGATAACGAACCGGATGGCTGAAGTCGGCGTCCATCTGGACGACGATCTCGGCGCCCCGGGCGGAGACGTTGCAGAAGCCGTCGACGTAGGCTCGTCCGAGGCCCTCCTTGGCCTCCCTGTGGAGGACGGCCACGTTGGACCGCTCGGCCGCCAGTTCGTCAGCGATCGCGCCCGTCCCATCGGGCGAGTTGTCGTCAACGATCAGAACGGAAGCCTCCGGTATCGTGGCCAGGATCGCCTCGATGATCGGCCGCACGTTGTCTTTCTCGTTGTATGTCGGGAGCACGAACCAGATGCGGGGCATCGAGGTGGACATGCAATAGCTCCTCCGATCGGGCGACGGCGACTGCCAGGCGCGGCACTGTACCGCTCGCCCGGTCGGCCGGCGAAGCCCCGTTCCAGGTTTAGGGCCATCGCCTTGAAACCGTTGCGGCAGGCGGAAGGAGTCCGCGAGTGGGCCTACCGAAGCCGACGGGACGAGCCGTGCGTTCGGGTCGGCGGTCGCCCTACTCGATCGGTCCTGCCCGAATAGGTCGGCGGGCATTGCGCAGACGTTGCACGGACGTCACATGCCCACCCTTTGGGATTGGCCCTTTCGGCCAGGGTCGGTAATCGGACGGCCTTGTGACAAGCGTCCAGCCGAGCTGCCAGGTTGGCGCGCGATAGTCGCGGTTTCCGCGTCGCGGATCGGGGAGCCCGCCAGGCAGGACGTCGCTACTAATTAGTACCACCCTACTCCAGTATATCGGCGCAATCGTCCACCGCCCTCGGGGCCCCCGCAGGGTGGATGTCCGCCCGGATTTCATGCGAATCGCAGAGGGAAATCGAATGCGGCAAGGCGATCCCGCCGCCCGCCCCAATGACCCACCGAAGGTTTCGGTCGGTCGGGCATCCAGGTCGCGGCGTTCGCGCCGCACGGGTCTCCTTCTGATCGCTTCGACGGTGCTGGCCTGGCTGGTGATCGTCCCGGCGACGCCGCGCCCGGTGGCAGCGGCCGGCGATCCAGTAATCGCCGCCGCAGGAGACATCGCCTGCGACCCGGCGGACGCCCATTTCAACGGCTCCACAAGCTCCTTATGCCAGCAGAGGGCGACCGCGAACCTGCTCGCAAACGGCAACTTCGCCGCGGTGCTGTCGTTGGGCGACAACCAGTACTACTGCGGAAGCCTGGCCGCGTATCAGCAGTCGTACGACCTGAGCTGGGGCCGGGTGAAGGCCATCACCCACCCCGTGGTCGGCAATCACGAGTACCTGACCCACGGAGGAACCACTCCTTCGACGGGCTGCGACACGACCAACAACAACGCCGCCGGCTATTTTGCCTACTTCGGGTCGGCCGCAGGTCCCCAGGGAAAGGGCTACTACAGCTTCAACGTCGGCGCGTGGCACCTCATCGCGCTCAATACCAACTGCAGCAGCGTCGGAGGCTGTTCTACCTCTTCCCCCCAGGGCAAGTGGCTGGCTGCGGACCTCGCCGCCCACGCCAATCAGTGCACGCTGGCCTACTGGCACATCCCGCTGTTCAGTTCGGGCGGCCGGGCCAACAACAACAGCTCAGGTTTCTGGCAGCTGCTGTACGCCGCGCACGCCGACATCGTGCTGGACGGCCACGACCACCTCTACGAGCGCTTCGCGCCTCAGACCCCGGCCGGAGTAGCCGATCCGACGAAGGGCATACTGGAGATCACGGTGGGCACCGGCGGCGCGGACCACACTTCCGTAACCACTGTCGCTGCCAACAGCGTCGTTCGGAATTCGACCACTTTCGGCGTTCTGGCGCTGACGCTGCACG
>Ga0182021_10002993_pt1 | contig 19893 bp, 14 predicted proteins | sample 612E3MmetaG_FD_120493 | JGI IMG/M metagenome (GOLD analysis project Ga0182021, IMG submission 120493) | Permafrost microbial communities from Stordalen Mire, Sweden - 612E3M metaG (Illumina Assembly) | ecosystem: Environmental > Terrestrial > Soil > Wetlands > Permafrost | place: Sweden... | reverse complement strand
GTAAGGTAATCAAAGACTATTGTCCCTTCATCCAATACGGGAAGGAAACCGGTGTTCAGCCTGGGGATAAGAAACACAGCACTGGATGCCAGGGCTACAATGAAGACAAGGGCAAATGCAGGTTTATCGAAAAACCAGATCAGCCAGCCCAGGGATTGATGTCCTCCGGGCTTCACAGTTTTACTGCCAAATGTTTTATTCCTGTGCTTATATCCCAGTGCAAGATGCAGGGCGGGTAATCCCAGCCATGTCGTGAAAAAACTGCACACCAGGGTGATCTCCATGGTTTCAGTAAGCTCCTTGAAAAAGCTCCCCGCCACCCCGCTCATCAAAACAAACGGGAAAAAGATCACGATCGTGCTTAGCGAAGATCCGACCATGGCCGGGAACAGCATATGAATGGTATCCCTGACAACGGAATGCAGGTCTTTATCAGGATTCTCCTCATGAACACGGTGGATCTGTTCAATGACCACTATTGCATCATCTATGATCAGCCCGATGGAAGCCGCAATAGCGCCAAGCGACATAATGTTCAGGGTTATGCCCGCAAGATGAAGAACGGTAAGGGTCAATGCAAGGGTCACAGGAATGATGATAATGACATTGAGGCTGGCCTTGAATGAACGCAGGAATAAGATCACCACCAGCAAAGCCAGGATGAGTCCCTCGTAAATGGCATGAAGAACACTGTTGATGGAATCGGTCACAAAAACACTCTGATTGTAATACGTCTTTAAGACCATCCCCCCGGGAAGCTGCTTCTGGATCTCCCTTGCCTTTTCCTGCACTTGTCGGGTAAAATCAAGCAGGTTGGCGCCCTTTTGTTTGACTATATCAAGAATGACTGCATCATGCCCATTGGCATTTATCCTTATAAACTCCTGCTGTTCCTGGAATTCGACCGTTGCCAGGTCACCCAGCCTGATGATACGGTTGCCGTCATTCCGTATAACCAGTTTTTTCAGGTCCGCTATTGTTTTGATCCGGCTGTCAGTCACCGAAAGGTACAATCTCCGGTAATCGGAAAGCAGCCCATTGGATTCAATAAAATTGGTTCTCCCCAGAATATCGATGATCGTTTGCGGGTTCAATCCCAGTTGTAGCATTTTCATTGGGTCAGGCTTGATCACGAACTCCTTGGTCTTGCCTCCCCTCACAAATACATTCGATATCCCCGGGACCTCTGAAAAGCGCGGTTTCGCAAAGAACATCGCTGTATTTTTCAGCTCAACCTGCCCGTATTTTTCACTTTCAAGCGTATAACCAATCACGGGGTAAATGTTCTGGCTCATGGCCTCTATCACCAGGTTTGTGGTCGGAGGGAGTATGTTTTTGATCTCGTTGACCCTCGCTTCAAGCTGCATGCGGGCTATATTGATATCGGTGTTCCATTCAAAGAAGGCTTCGATCGTGCAGCTTCCGCGATTGGTCGAACTGCGCACCGAAGCTATGCCGTTAACCCGCTTGACAGCAATTTCAAGAGGCCGGGTCACCGTGATCAGCATCTTATCGATAGGTTGTTCGCCATTATCAGCAATGATCCTGATTTTCGGGAATACGACATCCGGGAACAGCAGGGTCTCCATTTGCCGGTAAGCAAAACCGCCAAGTATTAAAAGCACCAGCAACACGAAGATTGTCGGTTTGGTATATTTCCTGTAATAATCCTGGTTGAACATCCTTTTTACTTCGGGTCTATTTGATTATCCTGATTGTTGCCGTATCTCCCAGACCGTAATTTCCGCTGGTAAGAAAACGGTCGGCAGCCCCGAAGACCGGCGAAATAATCTCAATGCTGTCGGCCCCCGTTATCCCGGTTGCCACAGGAATTTTCACCGCAGTCGTATCATTGATCAGCTTCATCACCCAGAACTTCTTCATCACTTCATCACTCAGAACGGAAGATTTCGGAAGGATCAGGACATTATTTTTTAACATTCTGATGATCTTTACCCTGGCTATAAGATTCTCGGGAAGGGAAACCGGATTGTTTGGTTTCAGGACGACTTTCTGTGTCTGGGAAGCTCCTGTCATGGCCGGCAGCACAGAATGGATTGTGGCATCAAGCTTTTCATTGTCGGGCAGCATTACCGTGCATTCATCACCAGTGTGGATATAACGTTTCATTTCAAACGGGATCTCCAGAATGAATACAAAGCTTTCGGGTAAAACCAAAGTACAAAGCGATTCACCTTCCTGGACAAAATCACCCTTGGGATTATCTATGACCGAGACAATCCCGTCCATTGATGCCCTGACCTCGATAAGGCCTCTGATACCTAATGATTGCAAGCTGTCCTGGGGAAGCACGGAAGCTTCTTTTGTTTTCAGCTTAAAAAGCAAAGAGTTCTTCCGGGCCTGATCCCCCGATGAGACAAAGCACTCTTCAACATAACCGGTTATAGGGGATTTAATGACAGCTTTCTGTAAGAATGAGGAAGTCGCAGGAAATTCTGCATATTCGGTCATCCTTCCCGTTCTTGGAAAAGTAACAGTTACCGGCACGACCGCGCGGACCACAACCTCTTCCGATACCTGCGTGTTCCTGCATCCCTGTATGAAAACCAGGCTGTAAAGCACACACAGGAACAGCATCCATTTCCTGTATCTCATTGTTTCCAGAAGTTTATTTCGTTTAAAATAAATTGTGCCCTGATCTGGTATATAATACCACTATGTTTGGCTTCGATAAGGTTTTTCAATGCCAGTATATAATCGGTAATGCTCAATGAGCCTATATTCAGAGAAGTTTTATCCTGTTTAACCAGTTCTGTTGCAAGGGCAATCTGTTTTTCGTTCTCATGTCCCAGGTCCCTGATTTTTTCAAGTTCCACCTGGAGCTGTTTCAACCTGGAATTGAATTGAAAACTAAAAAAGTCCTGGTAATATTTCCTGGTCTCCTCCTGAACCCTGATCTTGCCGTAATTAAGCTTGCGCTGGTTGCCGTCGTATACCGGCAAGGTCATGCTTAAACCAAAGCTGATGCCGAAATTCTGATACAGATACTGAGGTTCATTGTTTATTATACCGCCATCCGAAAACCAGCTTACAGAAGGTTTGTACTTGCGGTCGATCAGGAGTTTTTCGTTCTGTATCTTCAGGCTGTCGATTACAAACCTTCGGAATAAAGGTGAATTTTCCGGCAGATTCCTCAGGCTTTCATCAATGGAAGGCAGGCTCAGGTCATATAAAACAGTATCGCTGATGCCGCAAATCATGCTCAGGTTCCAGAATTCCTTGTGGTACTGAAGGTCCAGTTCCCTGGTGTTCCTTTCAAGGTTCAGCATTTCAACCTTCATGGACAGATAATCCGTTTGCTTGTATATTCCTTTTTCAACCCATATCTTCAGGATCTTTTCTTCATCATTTAAGGCCGAAAGCACCTGCTGCTGGAAATTTCTTTCCAGCAAAGCGGAATATGCAGTAAGATACTGGGCTGTGATTGCTTTTTTCAGCTCATTCAACGTGATTTTTCTGGTGTTATCGAGGCTGTTGGTTTCCAGTCCGTATTTCTGAAAGTTCGCTTCCCTGGTCTTTTTATTGAATATCTGCTGATTTACATTTAATGTTCCTGTCAGGTTCTGCCCGTTGGTGATCACATCGCTGTAACCCCATCCGCTGACTACCGGTGCATACATGAGGTAAGCGTTGAAATTTACCTGGGGAAGAAAGCTTGCCCTGGCAATCAGGCTGTCGTACTGGTTAGCCTGTATCTGGTTCGAGATATCTTTCAGTAAAGGGCTATTGGACTCTCCCGTAGTGAGATAGTATTCAAGTGCACGCACCTGGCAATTTCCCTTGTGAGCTGTAAGTCCCAGCAGCAGGATCAGGATAGTTTGCCGTAAGGCAGATTTCATTTCCGGATAATAAAACTTTTCAAATGTAAGGGAAAACCTGTTATGGAAAAACATACTGTTCAAATTTCACGATGTAATCAATGGTATGAACCCACGGGCAAGTCCCGGCCCCTGATTCCACGGCAAGCCGCGGGGAATTTACAGGGAGTGATTAACTCGCAGGTGGCAACCTGGGTGGTGTTTTATGAATACAGTATATAGTTTCTGACGGGATTAATACTTATTTTTGCCTGACTATGGCAGGGCTTTTCGGTTTCGGGAAAAAGAAAGATGGTGACGAAATGACCTTTTGGGAGCATCTTGATGTGCTCCGGGGCACAATATGGCGTTCCCTCCTTGTGGCTTTCCTTTTATCCCTTGTGGCATTTGCATTTAAAGATATTCTTTTTGACACCATCATTCTGGGGCCGAAATCAAAGGATTTCATTACTTACCGCCTGCTCTGTAAACTCGGGAAAGCCTTAGCCATGCCTTCCTTATGTGTCGATCCCTCATCATTCCAGATAATCAATATCAATCTTGCAGGCCAGTTCCTGGCCCATATGAATATCTCTCTTATAGCCGGATTGATCCTGGCGCTGCCTTATATTCTCTGGGAGTTGTGGCGGTTTATAAAGCCCGGCCTCACTGAGAAAGAAGTGAGAGCATCCAGGGGTGCCATTTTTGTGATATTCCTTCTTTTCATCACGGGTGTGCTGTTTTCATATTTTATTGTCGCTCCGCTGATGATCAATTTCCTGGGCGGATACAGCGTCAGTGAAAATGTCAGGAACCAGATCGCACTTACTTCCTATGTGAGCAATATTACACTGCTTACCCTCCTGATGGGGGTGGTATTTGAGCTGCCGGTCGTAATCCTGTTACTGACCAAAATAGGCATCATTACTCCTATGATGCTGAAGAAATACCGTAAACATACAATAGTTGTTATCCTTATCGTTGCCGGTGTGATCACGCCCAGCCCGGATGTGTTCAGCCAGCTGATTGTTGCGTTTCCCTTATACGGGCTGTTTGAAATCAGCCTGGTCATCTCCTCCCGTAGTTATAAAAAGAAAAAACAACTGGCAGGATAAGCCATCTTTGCCATCGTCCGGGTTAATTGTAACCTTATTTTCCACGGTTCGTCTAAGCCTTGTAAACAAAACCCGAACTATGGAACCAAAACATTTATACCGAAGCCTCACCGACCGGAAAATCGCCGGTGTAGCAGGAGGCCTAGCTGAATATTTCGACACTGATCCATTGCTCCTCCGGCTTGCTTTCGTAGTGCTGGCCCTTGCAGGCGGCGGCGGTGTCCTGATCTATTTGATACTTTGGATAGTCACTCCCGAAAAACCCTTCTCTTATGACCAGTTTACATCCCGGACCGATACTCAGCCCAATCCTGATCCATTCGTGAAACCTGATCCTTTTGCTGCTTCTGACCAGCCGAAAAGCAATACTGCCGATCCGTTCAGTAACCCCCAGCAAACCAGGAACAGCGCTAACGATCCGTTCAGCACTCCCGGGCCATCTAAAAACACCTCTTCCGATCCGCACCGGCATTATAAAGGCAGCCTTATCGGAGGCCTTGTGCTTATCACCCTCGGTTCATTGTTCCTGATTGACCAGCTTGTCCCTAATATATATTTCGGTGACCTCTGGCCGGTAATCCTTGTTGTCATTGGTGGCGGACTTCTTTTTAATGCCCTGAGCGGGAAAAAATAATATTCACATTTAATAACCAACCCTATGAAATTCAGACATATTTTCTGGCCCGTTATCCTGATTGCCCTCGGAGTTTTGATCCTGCTGGGAAATCTTGGACTTGTTGACTTCGGATGGCGGATCATCTGGAACCTCTGGCCGCTGATCCTTATCTTCTGGGGAATTGCCGTACTTCCCGTTAGAGACCTGTATAAATCCATCGCCGTGATCATTATCCTTGCATTTACCGTAACATTCTTTAACCGCCTGACTGAAAGAACTCCTTTTTGGACCGACCATAGCGGTTGTGCACGGCATTATGACTGGAACGATGATGAAGACAATACTTCCTCAGGCAACTATGGGGAGCAAAATCTAAGTATACCTCCTGATTCCCTGGCAAAACGCGGGATCCTTGACCTGGATGCTGCAGCCGGTTCATTTACAGTGGAAGGAGTTACATCGGATTATCTGACATTTAAGAAAACAGGCGACATCGGCAACTATTCACTTACAACCCGTGATACCAATGGCATTAAAAAAATAAGCCTGTCAATGGAAAAGGAGCATGTAAGGCACTCCGTCCACAGCAACAACGTCGATATCCGGATGAACGACAAGCCTTCATGGAAAATGATATTCAATGTTGGTGCGGCCGATATGAAACTTGACCTTACAAGTTACATCATCGATACAATATCAGTGGATGCAGGTGCTTCTTCGATTAAAATGAAACTGGGAGATAAAAGCCCCTGTACCAGAGTCAGCCTGAATGCAGGAGCCTCATCCATCAAGGTGGAAGTTCCGGAAGGAACGGGTTGCCAGATCAACTCGGAATCTTTTCTCATCAGCCGTAACTTTAAAGGATTTGAGAAAAAAGGAGACAGGATGTATCAGACTTCAAATTTCAACAGCAGCAGTAAAAAGATCTACATAACCATAGAGACTGCTGTTTCCAGTATCGAGGTAAACCGTTACTGATCCAGGAAACCCCTGAGGATTCCCAGAAATTCCCCGGGTGCGTCTGCGTGAACCCAATGTCCGGCCTCCGGAATTGTTTTCACTAAAGCCCCGGGGAATTTTTTTAAGAGCTCTGCAATATCTTCTTCCAGGATATAATCAGACTTCCCTCCCCTGACGAATAATGCCGGCCCTTTAAAAGTCCCGCTGACCTGAACGCCCTCGAAAACATTCAATAAATTTTTATTTATTGCAGGGAGGTTCAGCCTCCAGTCGAGCGTTTGTTTGTCGCGCCAGTAAACATTCTTCAGAAGAAATTGCCTGAGCCGCTGACTGTGTATTGTTGATGCAAGCTGACGATCCACGTCGGAACGTGCCGGGGAATTTGAAAAATCAACTTTCAGCATCGCATCGATAAGCATCTGGTGTTCCTTGTTAACCGTGGCTTTTCGCAAGCTGATATCCACGACGATCAGTTTCCTGATCAGTTCCGGATGGTGAAGCGTGAAATACATGGCAACTTTCCCACCAAGTGAATGACCCAAAAGAATAAACCCGGAAAGATTTAAATCCTCCGTCATTTCGAGCAAATCATCCTCAAGTGATGGAAAGTCAAACACCGGGCTATGCTTTGATTGCCCGTGGTTCCGAAGGTCAGGAACATAAACCCTATACTGGTCGCCAAGTTCCCGTGCAATGCTTACCCAATTATCAGATATACCAAATAATCCATGCAGTATGACCATGGGGGAACCACTTCCGAATTGCCTGCAGAACAGCTTCATTCAGAGGGAGTTTATTAACAAAATCCTGTTAACAAAATTTACTATTAATTTCAAAAATATGTAAAATTCCCTCAGCTTTCGGTGTATTTTTGTACGCGAAAAAAAACAATATTTTTTTTTATACATAATAATATGAAGTTTCTGCGTTTATACATCCGTTTTAAATCAAAAGGTCATCATTAAATTATTTTAATTGAACAAGCAACAAACCGCAATGGAAAAATCAACCAACGAGAAGTTGGCCGTTCCTCGTCCTGAGCTCCCCGAAGACGAAGAACCTCCAAGTAAATCCTCCTTCATAGACGAAGCCTCCCTCCTCGACGAATACCTGAAATCCCGCACCGACCGCGATAAATCACTTACATCCGAACGTTCTCTTGCATTTATGCAGGAATTCTTTCCTGAAGCAACTCTCAGGGACTGGAATAACTGGCACTGGCAAATCAAGAACAGTGCGCGGTCCATTCAGCAATTGTCAAGGTTCATTAAGCTATCCGAAAATGAAGTGAAACCCGACGGCAATAATCATTCACTGCCGCTCAGAATAACTCCTTATTACATCAGTCTTCTCGACAGGATGAATCCCGAGCATCCGTTACGTAAAAGCGTGGTACCGGTTTTCGATGAATTTATCGTTCATCCGGGCGAAAATGCAGATCCCTTGTCCGAGGAACATGACAGCCCTGTCGAAAATATCGTTCACCGTTATCCCGACCGGGTATTATTTCTTGTAACCGGTTTCTGCTCCACCTACTGCCGGTATTGCACACGTACCCGGATGGTGGCCAAAGACAAGTGTCACGTTGGTGTCAAAGCATGGGAAGCCGGATTGAACTACATTCAGGAGCATAAGGAAATCCGGGATGTGCTGATCTCCGGCGGTGACCCTTTTACCATGCCCGATCTACATATCGAATATCTGCTTTCACGACTCCGCAGCATTCCTCATGTTGAGATTATCCGTATAGGGACCAAGGTCCCCGTAGTACTCCCGCAGCGTATCACCCGCCCGCTGGTGAACATGCTGAAAAAATACCATCCTCTTTTCCTCAGTATTCATTTCACCCATGCCGACGAACTGACACCAGAAGTCAGGGAAGCCTGTGAAAAGCTTGCCAATGCCGGGATCCCCCTTGGAAGCCAGACTGTGCTTCTGAAGGGCATCAACGATGATGTACAGGTTATGAAAAACCTTATGCATGCTTTACTGCGTACAAGGGTCAGGCCATATTACATTTACCAGTGTGATCCTGTGCTTGGTTCAGGCCATTTCAGGACCACTATTAAAAAAGGCCTTGAGATCATGGAAGGCCTGAGGGGGCATACCAGCGGGTATGCCGTTCCTACCTATGTTGTGGATGCACCCGGAGGCGGCGGCAAGATCCCCCTGCTGCCCGATTACTTCCTGGGCCACGGCGAAGATGGTTATGCAAAACTCAGGAATTTCGAGGACAAGGAATTCCGTTATCCCGATTTCTCATAGCTTATGTTAGTCGGCCTTACGTATGACCTGCGGTCAGATTATCTGAAAGAAGGTTTTTCGGAAGAGGAAACAGCAGAATTTGACCGCGAAAGTACCGTCGAAGCCATTGAAAGCAGCTTGCAGCAACTGGGGTATCCAACTGTCAGAATAGGAAATATCAGGCATCTGGCAAAAAAACTCGCTGCCGGCGAAAGCTGGGACCTTGTTTTCAACATATGCGAAGGAATGTATGGAATAGGACGTGAAGCCCAGGTTCCTGCCCTTCTTGATGCTTACCAGATACCCTATGTCTTTTCCGATCCCATGGTACTGTCCCTTACCCTCCATAAAGGGATCACGAAACATGTGGTGAGGGATTGCGGCGTTCCCACACCGGATTTTGCCTGTGTTACTACCCGGGAAGATATCTGTCATGTGAACCTTCCCTACCCCCTGTTTGTAAAGCCCCTTGGCGAAGGGACCGGCAAGGGCATAAGTTCCAAAAGCAAGGTCAACACTCCTGAGGAACTTGAATATGTATGCATTGATCTGCTTTCACGCTTCGAACTCGGCCTTATCGTTGAAACCTACCTGCCCGGCAGGGAATTTACTGTAGGGATCGTCGGAACCAATGCAAAGGCAAGATCCGTAGGCGTGATGGAAGTATTACTTAACTCCGAAGCGGAAGCAGATGCCTATTCTTATGTTAATAAGCAGGAATATGAAGAACGGGTTGTTTATACTTTTATTAATGATGAAACAGCGCGAAGGTGTGAAGAGGTCTCACTGAAAGCATGGAAGGCGCTGAATTGCAGGGACGGCGGAAGAGTGGATATCAGGCTTGATGCTTCAGGAAACCCGGGGTTTATAGAAGTTAACCCACTGGCCGGCCTCCACCCTGAACATTCAGATCTGCCGATCATCTGTAACCTGCAGGGAATTCCCTACCTGCAACTGATGCAATGGATCATGGATTCGGCAATGGAAAGAATTAAGCCATGAGCCATGAGCGACAGGGAAGTAGCGAAAAGCGAATAAAGAAAGAAGACCGGCAACGGAAATAATAATCCCCTTCCCATGAAAAACAAGCGTGTGGTTCTCCTTTACAACAGGATGAGTGAGAAGCCGAAGGAAGATGAGCTGGATGTATTGCATCAGATGCGCTTCATCAGGAAAGCATTGAAGGTGCTCGGGTACGAAACCTTTGAAGTTCCTTTTGATATCCATCTTGAGGAAGTTATTTCCCAACTTAAAACGATCAAACCCCTTGTTGTTTTCAATCTTGTGGAAATGATGGAAGGAACAGGGGCACTTCTTCATATAAGCCCGGCAATATTGAATTTCCTCAGGATCCCTTTCACAGGTGTGCCGATCGAAGCGATTTTTATCACCACAAGTAAAGTTCTTGCAAAAAAGCAAATGAGGCTGTTCGGGTTGCCCACTTCCGACTGGTTCACCCTGGACCAGTTGGATAAGCTGAGGAAGGAGGATACATATATTGTCAAGCCGATCTGGGAAGATGGCTCCCTTGGCCTTGACGAAGAAAATATTTTCAAGGGAAACAACAAAGCTTACATTCAAAAGCTGAAAAAGCTGGATCCGAAAGTATTTTTTATTGAACAATTCATAGAAGGAAGGGAATTCAACATAGCTGTGCTTGGCGGTAAAAAAGGCCCCCAGGCTATGCCCCCTGCAGAGATCATGTTCAGGGACTATCCTGAAGGGAAGCATCATATTATGGGATACAAAGCCAAATGGACTGAAGATTCCTTTGAATATGACCATACTGCACGGACTTTCCGTTTTAAAAAAGAAGACAAAGCCTTATTGGAAGAACTAAGATCCATCGCCTTTAAATGCTGGAATGCCTTTGAACTGAGAGGATATGTTAGAGTTGACTTCAGGGTTGATAAAAACCGGAGACCCTATATCCTTGAAATTAACGGGAACCCCTGCCTCGCGCCAGCTGTCGGTTTTGTTGCTGCATTAAAACAGGCCGGGCTGACTTTCCCTCAGGCTGTTGAAAGGATCATCGAAGATGCCCTGAGATAATTTACCTTGTTTTTCACCTGCATCTTTTATCTAACTTTGTATAAAGTCTTATAGTGCTTTTATGGAAAAAATTGAACTTAAATTCCGCAGGCAAGTATTGCCAGGTGATGCAGCTGCTGTAAGGGAGATGGCCGAATCCACTGGTTTCTTTTATGATTTTGAGATTCCGGTGGCAGTCGATCTGGTTGAAGATACCCTGAAGTTAGGGGATGAAAGCCCCTACAGATTTCTTTTTGCCGAAGCAGAAGGAAAACCCATAGCATATACCTGTTACGGGCATATAGCAGGAACTGAAGCAGGCTATGACCTATATTGGATCATTACACATAACGATTACAGGGGAAAAGGGATAGGGAAGATCATTCTGGAAGAGACCCATAACATCGTCAAAAAACTTGGCGGCAAATATATCATTGCTGAAACCTCGACTCTTGAAAAATATACCCCGACACGCAGGTTCTATCTGAATTTTGGTTATAAACTCGAAGCGGAGATCAAAGACTTTTACACCCAGGGTGATGGCAAGGTTATGTTTGTATACAGGTTCTGATCTTGCTGCAGGCTATAAAAAATTTCTTTTCGCTGTTGAGGATCATCTGCCGTAATACCTTATCGCCATTAAGGTTATATCATCACTCTGGGCTTTATCGGAAGCAAAAGCGTTGATATCATCCAGGGTTATCCTGACAATCTCTTTATGGCTGGATTGAAGGTTCCTCCTGAGTAAATCTTCAAGTCTTGCATCCCCGTATAATTCATCTTTTTTGTTGAAGGCTTCAGTAGCCCCGTCAGTATAAAGGTAAAGAGTTTCACCGGGTGAAAGCTTTAATTTCAGCGCATGATAAGTGAACCCGTCAATTCCACCCAATACGGTGTCTTTCGTCATTTCCATCCTTTTCAGGCCTCCCGGTGAAACGATGTATGGCGGATTATGGCCTGCATTTACATAATCCAGTTCCCCGTTCGCCGTATTCAGTATCCCGTAAAAAACCGTTACGTACATGGATGCAACACTTTCACTGCAGAGCAGATTATTCACATAATTCATACAATCATCGGCGGCTATTCCTTTCAGTCCGGTTGCCCTGATTATTGTACGGCTTACAGCCATGAAGATAGCCGCAGACACTCCTTTGCCTGATACGTCTCCGATCACAAATCCTATCCTGTCGTTATCGATCATGAAAAAATCGTAAAAATCCCCCCCGACTTCCCTGGCCGCAATCATGGCTGCATAAATGTCAAAATCCTTCCTGTCGGGGAAGGGAGGGAAACACTTTGGAAGAATCGCCTGCTGGATCTCCCGGGCAGTCTGAAGATCATGCTGGATCGAAATAAGCTGGTCATGTTCTTCCAGTCCCTTTCGTATTTGCAGGATTTCACCCAGGGTCTTATCAATGGTGATTTCAAGGTCCTCAAAGTTGATGGGCTTGGTAAGGAAATCGAAAGCGCCGCGGTTCATTGCTGTACGGATGTTATCCATATCACCATATGCAGATACTACCACCGTTTTAAGACTGGGGTTCTTCAGTTCTTTCAGTTTCAGAAGCAGGGTCAGCCCATCCATCTCGGGCATATTTATATCCGAAAGTATGATCCCTATCTCTGGAAATTCGATCAGCTTGCTTAAGGCCTCCAAACCGTTATAGGCAAAAACAAAATCATATTTTCCATCCCTCATCTGTTTTCTGAATTTCTGCCGGACCAGGGGTTCAAGATCGACCTCATCGTCGACAACCATGATTTTTACTTTCGTAACCAATTCCTCATTCATAGTTTAAATATTGAATTTTGTTTGCAAGGTAAACATGATTATTAAACGGACTTCGGAATGGTGATCACGAACTCGGCATATTCCCCTTCCTTCGAATCGACTGTGATCTGCCCCCGGTGCTCCTGGACCACGATATCGAAACTGATCGATAAACCTAGCCCTGTTCCCGATCCGGCCGGTTTTGTGGTAAAGAAAGGATTAAATATCTTTTCCAACACCGCTTTGGGAATTCCTTTCCCGTTATCCCATATCCTGATCTCGACCTTATCTCCAAGGTCTCTTGTCGAAACTTTCAGGATGGGGAAATAAGCATCCCTGAATTCCTTCTTTTTCTGATGTGTGGAATAACAGGCATTATTGATGGTGTTGAGAAACACCCTGGCGAGATCCTGCGGAATGACATTCACCGGCTGGAGGTTTTGATCATAATCACTTTCAATTTTAATATTGAAAGATGAATCTGTGGCCCTCATTCCGTGATATCCGAGGTTTACATACTCTGCCAGCAAGGCATTGAGATCAGTAGGCATACGCTCGCCCGATTTACCCCGGGAATGAAGAAGCATTCCGCGAATAATGCTGTCGGCCCTTTTCCCGTGTTCATTTATCTTTCTAACATTACCTTCAATATCCTGCAGTATTCCCCTCACATATCCGGCTTCTTTTTCTCCCAGGCAGGAAGTAAGCTTGTCCGTTTCCTGCAGCATTTCCCCGACAAGTTCGACAGAGAGTTCCGAAAAATTATTGATAAAATTCAGGGGGTTCTTGATCTCATGGGCAATACCTGCGGTAAGCTGGCCAAGGGAGGCCATCTTCTCCGATTGTACCAGTTGGGCCTGGGCCGCTTTTAAGCGGTTGAAAGCCGCATCGAGTTCCTGGTTCTTGGCTGTCAGTTCCGAGGTGCGCTCGTCCACCTTCTGCTCCAGAGTCCTGCTGTATTCTTCCAGCTTTTCATGAGAGATCTTCAGCTCGTCCGTGGTTTGCTGCAGATCATGGATGGTCCTGGCCAGTGTTTCCTGCATGTAAATGAAGGCATTGTTCAGGCGGCCTATCTCATCTTTCGACTTTATGGGGGGAAGGGCCACGTTGAAATCTCCTTCTGCAAATTTCTCCGTGGCTACCGTAAGCCGTCTTAGAGAACCAGTGATAGAACGGGAGATCAGGAGAATCACGATAAATATCACGACAAGGCCGAAGATTATAAGTTCGATCAGTTTACCGTACAATTTGTTGGCATCAGCCATGAATTCGTCCACCGGGATCACGATGGCCACTGACCATCCACTGGCAGGAACAGGAGCATAGTAAAGCTTACATTTCTTGTTATTCACCATACTCTTATATGGAAGATCGGAAAACCCGCTTTTCTGACTGATCATCTTTCTGCCGATCTCACGCAATTCCGGCAGATGTTTATCATCAGCAAGAGAAAAAATGGATTCATTCATGATTTCTATCGGATTTTTATGGGTAACAACAGTGCCTGTCCTGGAGATCATATAGCCGTAACCTGTCTCGTAAACCTTGATCGAATTGACGATCTGCTGAAGATGGTCCAGGGATACATCCACGGTCAGAATGCCGATGAACTTCCGCTTTCCTTTTTCACCAATATATAATGGAACGGAAAAAGTGGACATAAGAATGTTACCTCCGCCAACGTCGATATAGGGTTCACTCCATCCGGCTTTCCCCAGCTCCCTGGGGATCTGGTACCAGTCCATTGTAAAATAATCGTACTGGCTGCCGCCCAGGTATTTGAACTTCACTTCACCCGAGTTCCTGTAATAGTAAAATGAATAGTATAATTCCCCTGGTGACCTGTATTTGGGCTCGAAGGCAAGAGCTGCACCGAAAACATCCTTGTTGGTTTCAACCATCTCCCGGAGGAAGTATTTCATTTTTTCCTCGTTCCCGAGCTCGGACAGGATCAGGAAGGAATAATTCTTGGGAATGGCCTGGATGTTCGAAAGGACCTCGTCGATTTTTAAAATCGCGTTTTCGGTGATACGTTCAGCTTCTTTTTGAAGATTGTTTACCACGATTTTCTTCGTGACCGTATAGTTATACCAAAAGATGAGCAACATGACCGCAGCAATTGACAGGAAAATGAAGAAGATCATTTTAAAGGCAAGGCCCCGCTTTAACTGTTTCCATTTTAACTTGACCATGTCCCGGGACTACTTTTCAGTTGAACGATGAAGCAGGGTATAATATGGTCTGAAGAACTCTTTATAAGGTGGTATTGAAACAATCTGTTTATTTTGTACCAAAGCTGCTGCATTGGCCAGATAATCCTGTTCCTTAAGCATTACATTCATTGTTTTGGCATCTTTTGGAAGATAAAGATCTTTATACCTTTCTATCATCCATTTCTGGTGGGAATGATTAGCGGGCATGTTCTGCATCTTCTGGTGCTCAAGAATGATCTGGACACTCTCTTCAGGATGATTCAATGCATAAATCCAGGACTCTATGGTTGCTTTGACAAAGGCAATGCAGATTTCCGGATCTTCATCCAGTTTATCTTCCAGGCAGTAGACACCGTCTTCCAGAAAATTCAGCCCATATGTTTCGAAGGAGAACCGTACCAGTTCATTTTCATTGTATCCGCTGTTCAGAATGGCGTGATACTCATCAAACCAGTTTGCATTGGTCACATCCACCCCATCCTGCAGAAACAGGTTATTTGTACTCCCGATTTTCACGATCTCGGTGTTAAGATGATACCTGGAGAACAATGTTTTGGGTTGAAGTTCAAATCCGTCCCAGATGCCGGCACGCTTCCCGTTCAGGTCATTTATTGTTCTGATTCCGCTTGACTTTTTTGCGATCAGCATCAGGGAAGAATGGGTTGAGAACTGGGCAATATTGACAATTTTGATCCCGCTGCTCCTCATTTGAATTGCATTGACGAGCCAGAGAATGGCAAAATCGGTTTGCTTCTGTGTGATGATGTCATTCGTTGTAATGAAGGGTTTGTTTTCAAGGATATTCAGGTCTATTCCATATTTCCTGTAAATGCCTTTTTCTTTTCCGACATAGTATCCGGCAAACTGGCATGTTGTAACCCAGTAAGGATAGACCGTAACCTTTTTCAGGCTAACGGTGGGCGTGTTTTTTACTTCGGAAACTTTCGATCCTGTAATCTCTTCCACCGCCTTCCGTTTACAGGAGGAAGAAATAAGGAATACAGGCATCAACAGGCAAATAATAATAAATAAATTAAACCGGGCCTGAGCTAAATGCATCCCACCTTAACAATTTGCAATAATTACATGTAAAATTAGATTATTTTCGTTATCCAAATACGTTATTGATCATGCTGGCCCTGTTTTTTAAAAATGAACTATCCATGATGGCTATACCTGTCCCGGAACCCTTATCTCCGGTAAGTTCAGCTTCAGGGATATCCTTATGGCTTTTGAATCGGCTAAAAACCCGCTTTCTCTGAAAATAATTATAGAACACTGAGGATAAAGTTTTTTACATCAAGTCTGTGTCATTTAAAAAATAAACGTAAATTCGCTAATCCTAATAAGTTTTAAACCCATGATATGCCGAATCCGGTTTGTACTGACCGAAATTGATAATGATGGGCATTCTGTATGACCAATAAAAAACTGTTGACAAATGAAAGCATTCAGAACAATTTTCACAGGACTTTTCCTGTTAATCACAGCAACCTTACTGATGACTTCCTGCAATAACCCTGCAAAGCAGGAGAAAGCAGCTAATCAGGCAACTACCGATACGGTTAAAAAAGATGTAAACCTTTCTCCTGAAAACAGGAACCTGCTGTATCAGTTTCCCACCCCGTTTGAAGTCACATTAATGCTTCAGAGGGCCAAAGCCGGGTATATCTTTAATCTTACAAATCCCCCTTCAAATGTCGCAAAGTATTCAACCGAGAAGGCAAAAGCCCTGAATCTTGGTATTTACAGCGCTGACCTGGCTTATTCAGCAACATATAACCGGTCCGACGAATCCAACAAATTTCTGGAATGCACGGGAAAACTTGCCAATGAACTGGGTATTGCCGGTATCTATGACCAATCGCTTTTTGATAAGGTAAAGAAGTATAATAACAACAAGGACTCCCTTATCCATATGGTAAGCCGTGTATTCAATATCACAAACGATTTCCTGAGCAAGAACAACCGTAACCAGATCGCTGTTCTTGTTGCAACGGGTGGTTTTGTAGAAGGTTTGTATCTTGCAGCTTTCCTGAACCAGTCTGCCGCCGACAACAAATCGATCTCCACGGTTATTTTCAAGCAGAAAGAAAATCTTGATAAACTGGTCACCATCCTGACTGCCTATAATATGGATTCCGACATGAAACCCATTGGAGATGAGGTTAGCAAGCTTAAAGCAATTTATACGAATTACGGTCTTGCGGCAGATAAGAAACTACCCCAGCAGCAGGCCGGTGAAATTGCCGACCTGGCTGAGAGCGTAAGGCTTACATTAGTCAAATAAATTTCAGTCATAAAGGATTCAGAGGCCGGTTCATTTCCGGCCTTTTTTTATTTCTTTTTCAAATCATTCACTACTTTTGAGTGATAGAATCCTTAATATGACCGAACCCATCCTCATGGCCCTTGTCCAGCTGTTCGCCATTATAGGTGCGACAGCCAGGAAAGAAGCCTCAGAAAATCCCAGACTGATCCTGGAATCGTATTTAGGCGAACATCTCAATAACCAGGAACTGGAAGAATACCTGAAGCTTTTCGATGAGCTTCTTTTTTTCCATCGGCCATCTGAAGAAACAACCGGGGAAGACCCGAAAGGTATTCAAAACAAGATCTCCTCACTGTGCCAGAATATTTCCAGGGACCTTCCAAACTCCGACCGGATTATCGTATTTATCAAGTTCACGGAGTTTCTGGCAGAAATCTGCCGTACTGAAAGCAGCAGGGATCTTAGGGAAGAAATCTTAAGGCTTGGTTATACAGGTATAATCCAAACTGTATTCAATATCCCTGAAACAGAATACCAGAACGCCCTGGGTTTCATCCTTGATCCTTCAGGTCCTGAAATGCAGATGCAAAACATCCTGATCGTTGACGGTAACCCAACGCGGGACCAGGCCTTCAAACATATTGAACGGGAGCATCTTGACGGATGTATAGTGGTATTATATTTCCCATCAATCCGCTCTTTTTTCATACGGTACCTCGGAAAGGATCCTTTATATCTGAACGGTCATAACATCCAACCCTTTCGCGCATTTTTCCTGGCTAACGGAGCTATCCTGAATAACCAGAAAATCCTGCCTGTATATTATTCGGATATCGCATCACGTTTTCTTCATGAACGTGAAACTTCACGTATTGAATTCACTGCAAACGGAATCGAATTCAGGTTTAAGAACAGCACCAACGGTATTCATCCGTTCAGCTTTACGGCAAATTCCGGTGAACTCATCGGTATTATGGGCGGCAGCGGGGTCGGAAAATCCACATTGCTTAATTTGCTTAACGGCAATCTGAATCCATTGAATGGTGAGATCCTCATCAACGGGTATTCTCTGTCCAGGGATAGAAAAAACCTTGAAGGTGTGATCGGTTTTGTTCCCCAGGATGACTTGCTGATAGAAGAACTTTCGGTTTTTGAGAACCTGTACTTCAATGCCAAACTTTGTTTCAGTGACTTTACCCACCGCCAGCTGATGAGAGCAGTTCTGAAGGTTCTTCAGGATATCGGGCTGGGTTCAATCAGGGACCTGAAAGTCGGCGACCCACTGAACAAATTCATAAGCGGCGGACAGAGGAAAAGGCTGAATATTGCGCTTGAACTGATCCGGGAACCCTCCATTTTGTTTGTGGATGAACCTACTTCTGGATTGTCATCCATGGACTCGGAATTGGTTATGCTTCTGCTCAAGGAGCAAACCTTGAAAGGCCGGTTGGTCGTAATAAATATACATCAGCCTTCATCGGATATATACAAGCTTTTTGACATACTGCTGATAATGGATAAAGGCGGCTATCCGGTATACTACGGCAATCCAATAGATGCACTTACCTATTTTAAAACCCTTGGATGCCATGTAAATCCCGGAGAGAGCGAATGTCAGAGCTGCGGATATGTCAACCCGGAACAGATTCTCAGGATCATTGAAGCTAAAACTGTAAGCGAGTATGGTAAACTCTCGGTAAACCGGAAAATCTCACCTGAAGAATGGTACGGTCAGTTCAGGAAAAATATCCAGCCTCATCTGTCTCTTTCGACAGAGAGGAAAAAGTTACCTTCCAATTTTTTCAGGGTACCCGGAAGCTGGAGGCAGTTCAGGATTTTCACTATCAGGAACCTGCTCACTAAAGTGACCAACCGTCAATACCTTGTGATCAATCTTTTTGAAGCTCCTTTCCTGGCCGCTTTGCTGGCCTATCTTACACGGTATTTCAGCGGTGATCATTATGTGTTCAGTGCAAATAAAAATCTCGTGGCCTATATGTTTATGAGTGTTGTGGTTGCTCTCTTTCTGGGCATGATGGTGAGTGCCGAAGAAATTTTCAGGGACCGGCGGATCCTTAAGCGTGAAGAATTCCTCCACCTCAGCAGGGCAAGTTATCTGAATTCCAAGATCATCCTTTTGTTTTTCCTTTCAGCCATCCAGACGCTATTGTATGTTCTGGCCGGGAATTGGATACTGGGAATAAAAGACCTGAACATTGCATACTGGCTTATCCTTTTCAGTACTGCCTGCTTTGCCAATATGGCTGGCTTAAACATATCTGCAGGCTTGGATTCAGTTGTTGCGATTTATATCCTGATACCGTTTATCCTGGTCCCCCAGTTGCTGCTGAGCGGTACTATCGTGCCTTTCGACAATCTTAACCCAACCATCAGCTCAAGAGAGAACGTACCTTTGGTTGGCGATCTGATGGCTTCACGCTGGAGCTTTGAAGCCATGGCAGTGACACAATTCAAGGACAATCCCTATGAAAAATTGTTTTATCCTTCCGAAAAGGCAATGTCGGGCTATTCGTGGATCACGGCTTACCAGATACCGGCTTTGCAAAGTATGCTGGATGAGTGCCGTTTGAATATAGTCAGAAGGCAGAATACAGGAAAGACAGAAACCATGATGCGGATCCTTGGGAATGAAATTTGCAGCCTTGAAAAACAGGCAGGCTTTCAGCATAATCCTCTTTCCGGCAACCTTAAAATTTCATTATTTACTGATGAAACCAGAAAGCAGATGAGGTCGTGGCTCGACTCCCTGAGCCTTGTTTTCTCAGGCCGGCTGAACAGTGCAAGTGCTGCCCATGATGCAATTTACCATAAACTTGTGAATGACATGGG
>Ga0182021_10002992_pt1 | contig 19907 bp, 12 predicted proteins | sample 612E3MmetaG_FD_120493 | JGI IMG/M metagenome (GOLD analysis project Ga0182021, IMG submission 120493) | Permafrost microbial communities from Stordalen Mire, Sweden - 612E3M metaG (Illumina Assembly) | ecosystem: Environmental > Terrestrial > Soil > Wetlands > Permafrost | place: Sweden... | reverse complement strand
TATCCGGACCGGAGAAACCCATGACCCCCTCTGACGCCGTCGGCTGGAAATCCTTGACGGGCGGATATCCCTGGTTCACGGGGAAGGGGCAATACCCTCTTCCCGCATATTCCGAATTCATGCCGCCGCCGCGGCTCGGGCGAAGCCCCTACGGCGATATCGACTCCGCGCTCTTCGCCGATGACGACCCGTTCGGATGGCGCGTCTCCGAAGCGGAGGAGGAGCTGGAGATCAAGCCCGGCTTCGAACACCTGGCCGAGCGGATCGTCCAGGCCCTCCTCCGGCTTTCGCGGGGCGAGTCCGAACCCTTGATCGCCGGCCGCCAGGGCCGCAACCTGGCGGACAATCCGTATTGGTCGCCCGCGCTGGCGGCGCCGTCCGCCCGGCCCGCCGGCCGGTCCTTCATGATCCTCCTGCCCCTGGCCCTCTCCCGAACCCAGGACGACAAGGGGCATGTCCGCTGGACGGTCTTCGGCTCGAGCGAGCAGGGTCCGGAACGGGCCTTCTGGCGGAGCTTTTTTGTCGATCCCGTCGGCGAAGTCCCGGAAGACCGGGCCTTCGATTTCCTGGCCCGCCTTCTGGCCGCGGCGCAGGGGGAACGCGTTTCAGGCCGCGACGGCCTCCGGGCGGCCGGTCTGCGCATCCTCCCGGCGGAACCCAATCCGCGCTTCGCGTACTGGTCCTCGGATGCGCTTCCGGCGTGGACCCGGACTTTCCTCGTCGACGACTCCGCTTCTTTTGAGGATGTGCGCTTTCTCCTGACGTTCCGTCCTTTCAGCCGCTTGCCGGAGGCGGCCCGCAGCCGTTTCCTGTCCGGCCGTCTGGAGATTCTCCCTTGGCCGGGGAGTCTGGTTTTCTGGGGCCAGCAGAGATATGTCCGTCTGCAGGAGGAGCTGCGGCTGGCCATGCAGATTCCCCTGCACAAGCTCCTGCCGCGGCGGGAAAGCGCGGGGGGGTTGCGGGTTCCGCAAATAGGCTGGCTCTTCGAATCCGACACCTATAAACGGACGAGCCGCTGGGATCGGATCGATCACCACGCCGAGGACGCGCTGGCCAAGGCCCGGGAAAGCAAGGTGGTCCGGACGTTTTTCGGGACGTCCTCCGAGGATCTCGAACTTTACGACAAGCCGATGGCCCGCAACGGCCAGATCTGGACGTCCGATTCCCGCCTGCTCCTGGACGGGCCGCGGGCGTCCGCGGCTCAAATCGCGGCGGCGGAGGCGGAAATCGAGCGGGGCGGACTGTTCCGCTACCGGTTCCAGTTTCCGGCCATGCGCGTCGGCCGGCACGAGGTCTATTGGCATCGGCCCCTGGCCGCCTATTGGGACGCGGAGCGCGGCCGGGCGCAAACCATGGCCGACGCGCCCAAGGGTTTCCTGACGGCGTATGACGCCGACACGCCCGAGCCGGAGAAGGCCGTCCTTCTCTGGCCGAGGCTTTTGCGGCGCGCGCCCTACCTGGCCGCCCTGGGCCGATTCGAGCATGCGCACGAACATTACGCCCACCAGACGGCTTTCGATGCCCTGGCGCTCCTGGATGCGTCGGCCGCCGGGGGAGGGAAGCCGCTGCCCCGGGATATGGCCCGGGCCCTGCTCCGACTTGCGGCGGACGAGCGGCTCGACGATTGGCTGGCTTCTCTGCCCGAACGGGCGACCGATCGCGCCGAAGGCGAGCGCTTGAAGATCGAATTGGAGAGTCTCCTGGAACCCGCGCCTGCGCCGGGAGCGGGCGTCCCGGTGTCGCCGGCGGCGCCGCAGTCCCTGACGTTCGACGTCACGGCCACCCGGGAATTCGAAGAGGCCTGGTGGAAGGACGTCGCCTTCCTCTCGGCCGGCGCTTTTGCCCATTCGGACAATGCGGACGGACTCCGCGGCGAAGCCGGAAAAACCCGCTCCGGCCGCGGCCGGGACCTCGAGGCCCTGGGAGATTTTCTTCTCGAGCGCCACCGCGGGGCCATCGCCCGGGAAGGCGCCGGGACGGGCGCCGTCTGCGGCGAGATCGTCTTCCCTTGGACGACGGATTTCAACTTCCCGCTCTTTGGCGGATGGACCGCCGACCGCGCCGGGCGGAGTTACGAACGGAATCTCATCCTCGTCGTCCCCGGGCGCAACCGGGCCGAAGCCGTCATCCTGGCCGACCACTATGACACCGCCTACGAAGAAGACCGATACTATCCCGAGAAAGGCGGAAACGGCGCCCGTGTCGCTTCGGCCGGGGCGGACGACAACCATTCCGCGACCGCCGTCCTTTTGCAGGCGGCGCCCCTCTTCCTCCGGATGGCCCGGGAGGGCCGCCTGGAACGCGACGTCTGGCTGCTTCACCTGACGGGGGAGGAATTCCCTGCGGACAGCCTGGGGGCGCGGAATTTCGTCGAAGCCCTGATCGAAGGCACGCTGCGCATGCGGTCGGGCCCGGCCGATAAGGTCGGCGTCGATCTTTCCGGCGTCCGCATCCGCGGCGTCCTCGTCATGGACATGATCGCCCATAACCGCTCCGAGCCCAGGGACGTCTTCCAGATGTCACCCGGCCGGAGCCCCGCCTCGCTCGATCTGGCCGAATTAGCCAGGCGCGCCGAGCGCGACTGGAATATCGGCGCCGAGGCCTGGAACCGGCGGGCCGACCGGCGCGGGCGGGCGCGCGGGGAGCGGAGCGCGGACGGCGTCCGGATCCCGGGGATCGCCCTCCATCCCCATCTGCGGGGGGAGGTGCGGACCTCGGACGACCCGCGCAGCTCGTTATTCAACACCGACGGGCAGATCTTCTCCGACGCCGGTGTCCCGGTCGTCCTGTTCATGGAGGATTACGATATCAGCCGCCCGGGCTATCATGATTCTCTCGACACCATGAAGAACATCGACCTCGATTACGGCGCCGCGGTGGCCGCGGTGGCCATCGAAACGGCGGCCCGGGCCGCCGCCAAGGAAATGGACCTTGGCTTGTCTAAACTATCGAATAAGTAGGATAGCGGAAAAGAAGAAAGGAGTCGATAGATGAAAAAGGCATTGTTCATCGGCTTTTTAGCCATAGCGGCGGCGGTCTTCGCGGCCGCTCCCCTGGCCGCCCAATCCCAGGCACCGACCAACCGCCTCGAGAGTACGATCGTCAAGGTTCTGGCATCCCTACCGCACTACGGCGTTTACGATAATCTTTTCTTCGAGGTCAACGGCTCTGATGTGACCCTGATGGGCCAGACCCCCCTGGAGCTCACCAAGGCCGAGGCCGGCAAGCGGGTGGCCAAGATCAAGGGCGTCGGCAGCGTCATCAACAACATCGAGCTCCTGCCCGCGTCCCCGTCCGACGACGCCCTGCGGCAGAGCCTCTACCGGGCCATCTTCAACGCGCCCGACCTGCACCGGTATTCCATGGGCGCCGACCCGAGCATCCATATCATCGTCAAGGGCGGCAAAGTGATGCTGGTGGGCATGGTTTCCAACGAACAGGACCGCCAGCGGGCCGAGATGGTGGCCAAGGGCCTGCCGGGAATCATGTCCTTCTCGAATTCCCTGCGGCTCTCCCAATAAGCGCTCAGTTCCTCCTTGTTCCCAGCCGGGCCCCGTTCGATCCATACGGGTTGAACGGGCGCCCGGCCACCCCTTATAATCCCTTCCGATCCGGCCCCGTCCGGCCATCTCCGATCGGGAGGTCCATCGGCCGTGAAAAAAAACGTTCTCATCCCCGTCCTGCTGATTCTCGCCGGACTTTTAGCCGCGGCAGCGCCGGCCCGTCCGGCGTCCGCCGTCCGCGAGGTCCTCGTCGTCTTCAAGACCCATTTCGACATCGGCTACACCGACCTGGCCCGAAACATCGTCCAGCGCTACCGGACGACGATGATCGACCAGGCCCTGGACGTCGTCGACCGCAACCGGGCCCTGCCTCCGGAGAGGCGCTTCGTCTGGACCCTGCCGGGCTGGCCGATGGCCCAGATCGCGGGGGATTGGCCGGGGCAGACCCCCGAACGGAAGAAGCGCGTCGCGGCGGCTTTCGATGAGGGCCGCTTCGTCGTCCACGCCCTGCCCTTCACCCTGCACACGGAGCTCTTCGAGCCCGAAGACCTGGTCCGCGGGCTCCTTTTTTCCTCGCGCCTCTCGCGGACGGCCGGCCTGCCCCTGCCGCGCGAAGCGAAAATGACCGACGTCCCGTCGCATTCCTGGATCCTGCCCACGCTCCTCACGGCCGCCGGCGTCGAGTTCCTCCATCTCGGCTGCAACGCCGCCAGCAGTTCCCCCCGGGTGCCGGCTCTCTTCTGGTGGGAAGGGCCGGACGGATCGCGCCTCCTGACCATGTATTCGGCCGAAGGATACGGCACGGGGCTCGTTCCGCCGGCCGATTGGCCGTATCGCACGTGGCTGGCCCTCATCCATACCGGCGACAACGAAGGGCCGCCCAAGCCCGAGGACGTCGAGGCCCTTTTCGCCGAAGCCAAAGCCAAGCTGCCCGGGGTGAAGATCCGCATCGGCCGCCTGTCCGATTTTTCCGACGCTCTGCGGGCGGAGAAGGCCTCGATTCCCGTCGTCCGCGGCGACATGCCGGACACCTGGATCCACGGCCCCATGTCCGATCCGGCCGGATCGATGCTGGCCCGCAATCTCCGGCCCCTCCTCGGCACGGCCGAAGCCCTGGATTCGCTGCTGTCGGCCTGGGGAGCGGACAAGCCCTCCCTGCCCGAGGGCGGGCTCGAGCGCGCCTATGAACAAAGCCTGCTCTACGGCGAACACACCTGGGGCGGGGCCCTGTACTGGGTGACCGAATACGGGCCCAAGACGAAGTGGGGTTACGGAGACGTCTGGAAAAAGGAGCGCGCCGAGGGCCGCTTCAAGAAGCTGGAGGAATCCTGGGCCGAACATCGCGCGTACATCGAAAAAGCCCGGGACATCGCCGTCCCGCTCCTGGACGGAGCGATGGGAACACTGGCCCGGTCCGCCGGGCCGAACGGACCGCGGGTCGTCGTTTTCAATCCCCTGCCGTGGACGCGCGACGGCGTCGCCGCCGTGGATCTGAAGAACGCGGAATTCGAGGCGCTTCGGCCCGCCGAAGGCGGAGACGCCGTGCCGCTCATCCGGGCCGCCGGCGGGGCCCGCTTTTTCGCCGCCGCCGTTCCGCCGCTGGGCTATCGCGTTTACATCCCGGCGCCGAAACCGGCCGACGCCGCCGGCCCGGCGGTGGACAAGGCGGCCTCGACGCTGGAGAACCGCTGGTTCAAGTGCGTCCTCGATCCCGCCCGCGGAACCATCCGCTCTCTCATCGATAAAGCCGCCGGGCGCGAGCTGGTCGACGGCGCGGCCGGCGCCGGTTTCGGCCGCTATCTCTACGAGCGCTTCGACGCCGACCAGGTAGCCGCTTTCCGCAAGGCCTACGTCAAGATCGACTCCGATTGGGGCGTGGCCGAGCTGGGCAAACCCAATATGCCTCTCGCTTCGGCGGTCCCGTACCGGGCCGCCTCGCCGGAGAAATTCAGCCTGGCCTTCGAAAGGTCCCCCCTGTCGGCCGCGGCGGTCATGGAATCCGCTCCGTCGCCGTCGATTCCCCAGGCCGTGACGACGCGCGTCATCCTTTACGCCGGAGCGCCCTACCTTGATCTGGAGCTGACCCTCCACGACAAGCCGGCCGATCCCTGGCCCGAGGCCGGCTGGATCGCTCTGCCCTTTAAAATCGATTCGCCGCGGTTCCGCCTGGGCCGGCTCGGCTCGATCGTCGACCCGGCGGTCGACGTGGTGGCCGGCTCCAACCGGAATCTCTTCGCCGTCAACACCGGCGCGGCCCTCTTCGACGGGAAGGGCCGCGGCATCGGGCTTTGCGCGCCCGACAATCCGCTCATCAGCCTGGACGCGCCCGGATCCTGGAAATACGAGCCCGACTTCGTTCCCCGCAAGCCCGTCGTCTACGTCCAATTGTTCAACAACCAGTGGACGACGAATTTCCGCTTCTGGAACGAGGGGACCTGGACGGCCCGCGTCCGGCTTTGGGCTTTCGATCACTATGATGGGAGCGACGGCCTGGTCCGCCCCGCCCTGGAAACCCGCTACCCCCTGCGGGCGGCGGCGACGGACGGGCCGGGCGGCCCGCTCCCGGCCGCCCAAAAGGGATTGGAGATTTCTTCCATCGGAACTCTCGTCACCGCCTTCGGACCGAATTCCGACGGAAGGGGCACGATCCTGCGCCTGTGGGAGCTGGCCGGAAAGTCCGGGCGGTGCACGGTCCGTTTCCCCGGGGGGATGACGGTGAGATCGGTCCAGCCGGTCGACCTGCGCGGCCGTCCGGCCGGGGCGCCGATCCCGGTCGCGGGAGGCGCCTTCGTCTTCGAACAGCGGGCCTTCGCCCCGGCCAGCTTTCTGTTCGCCGATTGGAAACCGCTCGGCCGCTGAGCGGCTTCGAGCGGCGGCCGTTCGGCGCTATTTGACCTGGGCCGAGCTGCCCGGGATCTTGACCCACGGCTCGGCCCGGCCGCCTAGGCTCTTGGCCAGGAATTCCTCCATACGCCCCATCATGTCCAGGACGTTGGGGCCGCGGCTGAACTCATGTCCTTCGTCCGGGCAGACGATGTAGGTCACGTCGACGCCGGACTTCCGCATTTGGGCCACGATCCCGTTCGATTCGGCGATGGCCACGCGCGGGTCGTTGGCGCCGTGGAAAATGAGGAGCTTGGCCCGTACGGCGTCCGTGTGGAAGAGCGGCGAGATGCGCTCGTTGAAAGCCTCGTCTTCCAGGACCGGCCCGATGCGGCGCAGCCAGCGGACCTTGATCGGGGCCCACCAGTCGGGCATCGTCCGGGCGAAGCTCCCTACGTTGGAAATGCCGCAGACGGCGATGGCGCAGGCGTAGACGTCGGGATGGAAGGTGACTCCGGCCAGAGCGGCATAGCCGCCGAACGATCCTCCCGATAGGGCGATCCGCTTGGGATCGGCGATCCCCTGCCCGACGGCCCAGCGCACGGCGTCCACAAGGTCGTCCTGCATGGCGTCCCGCCATTGGCCGGTGCCCGCGTTCATGAAGGCCCGGCCGAATCCCGCGGAGCCGCGGTAGTTGACCTTCAGCGCGGCATAGCCCCGGTTGGCCAGCCATTGACTTTCGGCATCGTAGCCCCACTCGTCCCGCGTCCAGGGGCCGCCGTGGACCAGGAGGACGAGAGGCAGGTTCTTCGGCTCAACACCCACGGGGAGCATCAAGTAGGAAGGCAGGTCCAATCCGTCGCGGGATTTGATGATGACCGGTTTCGTGGAAGCCAGCTTGGACGCGGCGGCGGCGGGCTGGTCCTCGGACAGCCGTTTCAGGGTTTTTGCGGTCCGATCGAAGAGGGCTTCGGCGTTCGATCCCGCCTCGTCGAAGTAGAGGATGGTCCATTTATCATTGGCCCGGTCGCGGGAAGAGACCAGGAAGACTCCGGAGCGGAACTTTTTCAGGATGTCGAGATCGGCCTGGAGGGCCGGATCCACCGCCTTCCATTCCGGGATCAGGTAATTGAAGGCCGCGGCCTGGACCCGGCCGGTCCGGGGGTCGAGGAGGACGAGCGGCGTCGAATAGAGGGTCTGGTCCATCAGGCACCAGATCTGCGCCTTGGGATCGGCAGCGATCGTTTCCTCGACGGCGCCGGTCCGGGCGTTCATTCGGACGAGGCTGGGGACGTCGCCGCCGAAGCAGGCCTGGATATAGAGCCCGCTCCCGTCGGGCGTGAAGGCCAGGGCCATCTCACTGCCGTACCCTTCCAGGAAACCGGTCTCGCCGAAGCCCCAGGTCTTGAAGATCCGCCACGGACCTCCCGCGGTCTCGCGCACGCGCAGGATGGTCGAGGCGTCGGTCTGGTTCAGGGCCACGGCCGCCCGAACGGCCAGATCGGCGTCGGCCAGCCAAAAGCGCACGTCGCCGGGATTTTCGGTGTCGAGGACCGGCTCTCCCGCCGTCAATCCGACCCGGTACATGTCGAAATACCGTTTGTCGCGTTTGTTGAGCCCGACTAGGACTTCGTCCGGCCGGCGCGGCTGAAGCAGCAGGTTCTGGGCCTTGACGCCCTCGAAGGGGGTCAGGTCGCGGACTCCGCCAGTTTCCGCGTCCACGGCAAAGAGGTGGAAATTTTCCCGGCCCTGGCCGCTGTCGCGGAGGAAGAGGAGATGGCGATTGTCGAAGGCCCAGCGGAAGCCTCCCAGCGCGGCCGGATTGCCCGTCACCAGGCGGTCGTCATTTTTTCCCGGCGTCCGAATCCACAGCCCGGGTCCGCCTTTGCCGGAAGGACCGAGATAGGCCAGGCGCGTGCCGTCGGGGGAGACGCGGAAGTTCGATTTCTCCGCCCCGCCGTAAAAGGCCAGGCGGGGGATGAGCGGCGGCAGATCGGCCCGCAGGGGCGGGACCGCGAAGAACGCGGCGGCCAGAAGGGCCGCGGCGATGAAGCGGGGGAATTTCCGGGAACGGAGGGCGGTCTCCATGGCGAACTCCTCGTCTTACGATCGGATGCTATCCCTACTTACGATTGAAATCGTCGGAAGGTTTAGCGTATGGAGGATTGAGGGAGGCCCCAGGACCGGCCGAAGACGGCCCGGTTCTCGTGGAGCAGGCCGATGTAGGCCGCCTCGAGGTCGATCATTTCGGCATCGTCGCGGCGCAGCCAGTCGGAGAGCCAGGCGAAGCGCAGGGCCAGAACGAGGTCGAAGAAAGAGGCCCAGCTCCGCTCCGCATAACCGGCGTCCCGGCGCAGCCGGGCGGTGAGCTCCATGACCAGGTCCCCGAGAAGGAACTGCGGATTCTCCATCCCCAGGCAGCCCACAAGGAGGGCCGCGTCATAAGCTTCGGGCTTCATCCCGCAGAACTCCCAGTCGACGAGGGCCCGGATGCCGTCCGCCGACCAGATCATGTTCAGGGGGTGGAAGTCGCCGTGGGCAAAGGCGGCGGGGAGTCCCGGCTCGCCGGGGAAAAACGATTCATCGAGGTGGTTGAAGGCCGGCTGGATGCGGGCATGAAGAACGCTCTCTCGGGTCCGGATCTTGCGCTCCAGGTCGCGGATGAAGAGCGCCGCGGAAAAGACGGAGTCGCCGGCCGCTTCCTTCAAGGGGCGGGCCGCGGCCCGCAGGCGGATCAGAAGGTCGGCCAGAACGGGACCGCGCCAGCCTTCTCCGGCGTAGTCGGGGCGGGGAAGCGGCAGTCCCTCCACGTAGGGCGCGGCCTGCCAGAACCGCCCTTCGGCCCGGGCGAAGAAATCGCCGTCGGGCAAGGTCAGGTAAGGACGCGCTTCGGGGAGGCGGGGATGGAGGGCGCCGATCTGCCGGGCGATGTCGCGCTTCCGGTCGATCACGGACGGATCCAGGCTTTCGAGGATGGTGATCGATCCGTCGGCGTTCTCAAAGGCGGCCCGCGAGAGCGAGCGCTCCGGGCTGCCGGCGATTTCAATGTCGGGGCGCAGGCGCGCCGGGCGGAGGCCCCAGCGGGCCAGGATGCCGGCCAGCGTGTCGAAATCGGTGGGATTCATTTGTTTATGGGCCCGGCCGCGGCGGTGACGGTTTGCCCAGGTTCGACTTTAATGCGCACGAACGAGAAGGCGGCCCCGGATTCGTCCTTGGCTCTCTCCGCCTTTTGGGCTTTCCCATCCACGGCGATCGTGTCCGAATTGCCGGAAAAGCCGGCTTTCCAGGTGAGCGCGGCCGGGCCGGCGTTCTTGAATTCCGTACGGGTCCGGCCGGTGTGCTTGACGGAGATGAGCGTGCCGAGCACGGGGACGTTTTTGATCTCCGCTTCGCCAATCTCCCTTGTCAGGTGCGGACGGGTGGCCACCGAGCCGTCCCGGGCATCGGGTTCGATGCCCATCAGACCGCGGGTCAGCGCGCCGATCACGGCGAAGGAGACCTCGGGATATTCGCGCCGCTTTGTGGCCGGATCGCCCATATAGAGGATCGTCTTCAGGGCGGCGGCGTCCTCGCCGTGGCGGAAGAAAATCTCGGGGTAATACGAATGCATCTCGATGTTGATGGCGATAAGCCCGACTGCGGTCGGGGACCCGGGGCTTACCCCGGGTTCCGTTCCCGCCGCCATCGCCCGCGTATAAGACGCGCGGGCGATGGTCTCGCGGACGGCCTGCTGCGTCGGCGCACCTTCGGCGGTGATCCCAAAATAGACCAGGAATTCCTGGCCGATGCCGTGGCGGAAGCGGCCGTCCGGGGAATGAAAGACGAAATAGCGGCCCGCGGCCGGATCCCACCAGGTGCGATGGAAGAAGGCTTTGGCCTCGGCGGCCTTTTTCTCCCAGGCCTCGGCGCCCGCCTTGTCCCCGCGCTGGCCGAGAAGGAGGGCGCAGGCTTTGTAGGCGGCGTACTGGGCGGCCGGAAGATCCGCTCCGACATTCAGCCCTTCCTCGTCCTCGTTGTAGCTGGACAGCCCGCGGCTGGCCCGATAGGGGTCCTTGGGGTCGAGCGGTACGGCCAGGTTCATGATCGATGGACGGGTCATGATCCTCTTCGGCGAGAGGGCCCAGCGCTCGACGTATTCGTTGACCGTGCGGGCGTAGAAATTCAAAAAGACCGGATCGTCAAGGTAGGCCCGGTCGCCCGTCCATAGGTACTGGCGGCCGATGGCGTCCAGGACGTCAAAGTTGGCCGGCAGGTTGTACCAGAATTCCTTGTCGTTTCGGTAATCGATGGGGGCGGGCTTGTCGTGCCGGTTGATCTCCCAGTACGTGCACCAGTCCTTGGCTTCGGAGATGTTGACGGCGAATTTACGGAAGAGGTTTTTGTTGATCGCGGCCAGGCCCAGGGCGTTGGCCCCGGCGGCCTGGTGGGAGACGTCGCGCATGCAGAAGGCCTCCCGCTTGGGCAGGGCCGCCTCGTACCAGTCGCCGACCGGGTCGCCGGTGAAAACATAGGCCAAGGCCTGGTCTTTGGCCCAAGCGAAGACGCGGTCGAGGGCGGGGAGCGAACTCTTGAATTCGAGCGGGCTGGCAACGGGTTTTCGGGGAGGCGCCGTTTGCGCCGATGCGGCGGCCGCGACGGCGAGGAGAACGGCGGCCGCGGCCGGGAGGATCAGCGCGCGCAGAAATCCTCTCATGGGGTTCTCCGCATTTCACGGACCGGGAATCCGGCCGACCAGGAAATGGGACCGTCGCCGTCGGGCGTCAGGGTGACCTTGATCAAGGCTCCCTCGCGCTCGGTCTTTTCGACCTTGGCCCCCTCGGCGGCCATCTTGGCGAAGACGAATCCCCGCGGCTCGTTTATATAAATGATGTAGGGATCGCCCTTGACCCCGCGGCTCTTTCCCGAGAGGGACGCGCCGTCCCAGCGGACGTCATCCAGGTCCACGCCGCCGCCGGTGACGTGCCGGTTCGTGGCCAGGAGCTGGGGCTTGGTCGAGCGCTCGCGGATGATGAAGGCCTGGGAGCGGAATTTGGGGTCGAGCGGGCCGGGAATAAACGAACCCGTGAAGCTCCCCAGCAGGCGCTTGGACCAGAATTCGAAGACAAAATATTCTCTGGCCGGGTCCAGGCCCAGGTCGGCCAGACGGATCTCGGTGAAATCGCCGCCCGTCCGGCCCAGGACGAGCCAGTTCTCAAACGGCCGGTCGATTTCCAGGGCGTAGAGGAAGCAGGATGGCGTGTAGCCGGCGTCGAAGGGGCGCGGCCCGCTGCCGCTGACTTCGCTGCCGACTCGGCCCAACTGGTCCGAGCGCGACGGATCGACGTCGTAGATCTGGCCGGGCCGGGTGAAGAGCACGGGCGCCGTGCGCTTGGCCGGCTCGATGGCCGCGGTCTTGTAGATGGCCGGCTTGTCCGTCAGCATCATGAGCGATCCGGTCAGAGTCGTCACCAGCGTCGAGCGGTATCCGTCGGCGTCGAGCTCGATGTGATCGGGATCGTTCCGCCAGACGACGTTGTTGAAGGAGTTGTACTGGGCCAGGCCGGCGTAGGCGAAGCCGTCGTCGCCGATGCGGCAGGCGTCGGCCAGGCCGATGAGCTCGGGCCGCGGGCCCCAGCAGGCCAGGAGGAAGGTGTCGCGGCCGATCGTCTCACGGACGGTCTGGACGTATTTTCTGTAAGCGGCCACCGGGTCGACCTTCTTGGCTTCGAAGAAGGATCGGTTGGCGTTATAGCCCTCGTTGCGCAGGTGGCGCAGCCCGTCCAGCTTGATGTACTGCCAGCCCTTTTCCATCAATCCCTCGTAGAGCGGCCGGACGACGTTGTCCAAGGCCTCCGGGTTCGAGGCGTCGAGGGCTGCGCCGATCCAGTTGCCCTTGACCGGCTTACCCGCGGCATCGCGGACGAACCATTGGGGATGGGCTTCGGCGTAGGACAGGTCGAGGCAGGAGGCGGCCGTCCAGAGGCCGGGCTTGAGGCCCTTGCTCTTGATATAGTCGGCCAGGTACTTGAGGCCCTTGGGGAATTTGGCGTTGGGATTCAGCCATTTTTCCGGGGCGCCCTGGATCTGCTGGTAGCCGTCGTCGATCTGGAAATATTCGTAGCCGAACGATTTGAGGGCATCGGAGAAGACGGCGGCGGTTTCGACGACGTCCTGCTCGGTGACGGCGTCGAAGAAGGCGAACCAGGAGATCCATCCCGCCACGGACGACGGCCAGGGCTTGTAGGTCCAGGGCTCGAAGAATCCGAGGCCGCGGTGCTTGGCGTAGAAGCGGGGGCGGAAGCGCAGGACGATTTCATTGCCCTCGGCTCGCAGGGCGAAGGCGGCCTGAGGCTTGGCGGAGGCCGAGCCCGGCGTCACGGTCACGGACGGCCCGGCGTCGACGGATAGGACCCAATCGGATTGCCGGTCATAGACGGCCCGGTTGAGGAGGCTGCGGCTGCGGCCGGAGACGTGGCGGACGACGAGCGGTCCCGCGCCGCGCCGGTCTCGGCGGTCGGACTCGCAGGCGAAGGCCTCTTCGCTGCCGACAACGGCGCCCGAAAGCCGGATCGGCGACTTCCCGCTTCCGTAGAAATAGGCGACCTGTTCGATCCGCTCGCCGGTCTTGAAGGTCTGGATGCGATGCTCGAATGTGTCTTTGCCGGCGGCGGCCGTGCCTTCGAAGATCGTCTGCCCGGCGTAAGCGATCGTCAGCCGCCCGTTCTGAAACTCGATCCGGGCCGGCTCGTTGGGAGCGGGATTTGCGGCGGGGAGCGGTTTTGAAACAGCCGCCTGGCCGGCGCGGGATAAGGGAGCCGTCGATATCAGGACGCCGACGATCAGAATCGGAATCCAAGAAAGGGAAGATTTGCGATCGTTCATGTCCGGCCTCTTTGCATGGGAAAATCGTCGGGCGCGCTCATTCTGACACCGGCCATTTCGCGGTGTCAAATCAACCACCTTCCGAGGCCGGGGTAGCGGCCCTTTCACCAGTTGAGAATGAGCTCGATTAAAAACGTCCCCGTCCAGCCGTATTGCGGGGCGCCCAGGCCTTGGCCGGTCCTGGAATCGTAGTACTCCCAGAGATAATCCTTGTTTCTGTCGCACCAGCCCAGAAGGGTTTCACGAATGCCTTCGGCCAGGCTGACGAATCCGTAATTTTTAAGGCCTTTGAGGGCAAAATAGGCCACGTTCAGCCAGGTCGGCCCGCGCCAGTAGTCGCCGCTGCGGAAAGCGGAGTGATCGTAGCTGACCGAGGGCAGGCCCGGACTGAACTTGGCCGGATCGGCGGCCATTTTGGCCATCCGTTCGGCGTGGTCGCGCCCGGCGACCTTCAAATAAAGGGGCATGAACGAAGCCGGCGAGAGCACGTCGTTGAACTCCCGAGTCTTGCGGTCGCGGTCCATGTAGGAGCCGGCCGCTTCGTTCCAGAGAATCTGATCGATGCGTCGGCTAAGTTCTTCGCCGCGGGTCCGCCATTTCGCCTGATCCTCGGGGCGCCCGAGCCGCCCGGCCAGCGCGGCCATCGATTCGTAGAGCATCACCATATAGCAGTTGGCGTCGACGGCCCAGAGGTTGTCGCAGCCGCGGTCCCAGCGGACCGACGTGTCCCAGCCCGACTCGAACTTGGGATTTCCGCCGCCGTAATGGAAGAGGCCGTCCTCCCGGCCCCCGCGGTTGTTCATCCAATGTCCTTCCAGGGCGGCCAGCTTCGGATAGACTTCGGCCAGATAGGCTCGATCCGGCGCGAGATCGTCCACGAGCCGAAGGGCCCAGGGCAGGACCGGAGGTTTGCCGAACTCGGTGACGACGGTGCCGTCTTCCATGACCACGTCCGGGAGCGCTCCGCCCGGCTGTTGCCGGTCCAGAAGGATCGTCAGCTGTTCCCGCGCCAGAGCCGGGTCCCAGCGGGCGACGGCCAAAGCATGAAACGGCCCGTCCCAGCTCCACACGCCCCGGTATTTGAAGGGCGAGGGATAGATGCCGCGCAGAGGGGACCATGGAAGCGGCTTGCCAAGCGAAGCGATGCCCCGACCACCCACGGTATCGAGCTTGCTGACGTCCTCGGGGCGGCCGATGTTGGCCAGAAGCGTGGCCTGGGCTCGCGCCAAGAGATCAAAATCCCGAGGCGAGACGCGCGATTTCTGGCGGGCCAGCCAGGCCGCGGCCGTCCCTTCTGGGATCGTCTGCCCTCCGGTGGTGTTCGTCATTCGCCCGTCTTGAATATCGATCAGGGCCGGCTCGCTGGACGCGGAATCTATAACGGCGGACGGCTCTGGCGCAGCGCCTTGCCCGGCCGCTGATACGAGAAGGGCTCCCAATAAACAGCCGATCATGAGGATGGAAAAAGGAAGCCGTGAGAAGGGGGATATACGGTTGTTCATGAGCGGCTTTTCAAGGAAAAGAATTCTTCTGGCGGATTCATTCTGACATCCGGCCCGCTGTGTGGTCAAGATGACTCTGGAAAAATGATTGCTACAATATATTGACAGGCTCAGAATACGATGCTAGCTTTCATTCATAGATCGGGAACCATACTTAAAGTGGTGAAATATATTAATGAGCATAGCTTCAGTCCATAAAGTCGTAATATTCCATGACGAAACAAAACGCGTATCAAATCAAAATCTCAAGGGCCACGTCTTATTTTTCATTCCAGAAAAATTGGTGGTAAATACCTCCACACCTTTGTTCGGAACAGCGGTGCATGAATATTCTCCAATTGAAACTTTTCTTGAAAAAATATTTGGATGTCGAGACGAATTTCATTGTACGGGAAAATTACATTTTTCGGATATAAGTGGAAAATTGTGGAGGTCTATCGATACAGCATATAGGCGAATGATCGATATTACAGTAGATGCCCTTCGATCAAAATCCCAGCAGGTATTTCCATATTCACTAAATTGTAAGGTTGCGGCGATTTTTTATCCAAAAAAAGCCGATTGGAATATTTATTCGGGTGGATCTCATAAGGAACAAAAACTCCGACATGACGAGACTCTTCTTCGCATATTACTCAAGGGAGCGGCACATTATTTATATGATGAAAACAATCTAATCGAAGTATCGAAAATAATTACCGATGGCGCTCCGGAGCACAGGCCTTTGGATGAAGATAGAATCGTGTGGCGAATTAATTCCGATGGCATAAGGGGCAAGGTCCCATTACGCGATTATGTATCGTTCGCCCCTAATGCTTCAATTGAGCATTTATCATCAAATCATGGGCAATATCATGCTGATACGGAAGAATATAAATATTCGAATATGCTTCAAATAGCCGATCTCTTGCTGGGCTCGATTATGCGAGCTTGTTATGTTGGTAACAAGGCTAGCAAGCCGATTCCTCACATAGGCGATGCGTGCGTAAAGAAGGATGTCATTGCTCAACCTATAAAAGAAATGATCGAAAAAAGAAAACGCGGATCAGGTTTTAAATATAGCGGCCATTTTAAATCTTTCGTTATTACGCAGACCGTTTTTAATAAGGGTGGTGTTTCCTTTAGTGAAGTCCAATCAATAGATCTTCAGGAGCGAAATTCTAGACAAATATCGATTAATTTTGAGGCTGAGTGATATTATTGCTCTTTATGGCGATCCAAACGTTCGTTGGTCAATTCGGTTTTTTTCGTGAACAGAACTAATCATGAGCATTAATTACAAAGGAAAACGAAAGATTCATCCGGCGCATCCGGGCGAAATGCTGCGGGAGGATTTTCTGCCGGATTATGGGCTGACCGTGATGAGCCTGGCCCAAGCGCTGGGCGTTTCCCGCCAGACGATCAACGAAATCATCCGGGAGCGCCGGGCGGTGAGCCCGGAAATGGCCTTGAGACTATCCCGGTTGTTCGGCAACTCGCCCGAGTTCTGGCTCAACGCCCAGAGGGCGGTGGATCTCTGGGAAGCGCAGCGGGTCAGCCGGATAAAAATCCTCCGCATCAAGCCGCTACCGGCGGCTTGAAACAATACAGGGGGCCCTTGGATTCGCAGTGATTATTAATGATTGCCGTTCCTCATTCGAAGTAAGAAGGAACCTTTTTAAGCGATATATATAGCCGCTCTAAACGAGAGAAGCGGCGGCATCGTTAGTATATTGTATTGACAGATCGCGCCGCGAGGGGCAAAGTAAAATCTCGGACGGAAGGGGAATGAAGAAACTCTCGGCTCTTTCTTTTCAATTGAAAACGTCCTTTCGTTCGTCTCTCTTTTTATCTCTAGCGGCGCATGCTGTTCTGGGGTTGATTCTGGTGTTGATGAGTGTGAATCACATATCTCTGGGAAAAAAGGGAAATGCGGAAAACGCGGAATTGCTAAGGAAAACACTCGGAAATCTCCATATTTCCGGTCCGGAAGCGGGTCAAATAATTGGAAGAATGAATTCCGCGGATATGGATTTTGACCCGGCCATCACAGGCGCACAAAAACTCGAAATTATGAACACGCTTGTGCATTCCCTGAGGAATCTCGCCGCGACGAAAAAAGAAGTTCATTCGGACATGGAAAGGGTGCCTCTGAGCGAAATAGTATCGAGCTCTGAGCTTAAGAACGGAATACTGACGAATTCCGGAGATCGCGTATATGCGGTCCGCCCACCCGCTGGAGGAGAAGGAATCCGTTTCGAAAAGCTCGATCGGGACGATGTGAAAAAGCTGGGCAAGACGATGGCCAATGAGGAATTGGAAAAGGATATGGTATCCGTCAATAAGGGGAATATCATCTTGGATCCCCGAAAAAAGGAGGAGAAACGCTTCCCGTTAACGAAAAACACGGCCTTCGCGATTCCGGAGCAATATTATTTCAGGAAGAGCCCGTATGACAAAATAATCGCCTCGGGAGTGAATCTGTTTACCTTCTCCGGAGGTTTCAGGCATTTATCCGACGGGAAAATACGATCTGATTTCGACGCATCCTCGCAGAAGAAAAATGCGGCGATTTCCCGGGCCGATGAAAGCGATCGTATGGATATTGTTTTCATCGATTTAAAAATAAAGAAGGCGAGTTCGATCGTGATGAGGAAATCGGGCTTGAATCTAAGCGGCGAGGAAATCACCAGGATACTCGATAGCTTGATGCAGCTGCCGGAGAAGGCGCAGTTTGAGCGGATGCGCCAGAACTATTGGGATAAATATGACGCCGACAGCGGCAGTATAGCGGAATTGACGGAATCGTTCTTTGAAAAAAATCTTAACGGGCTTTTCTTCGAGGTAAACGCCGTATCGACGGCTTTCGATTATTTGGAGGAGCTATACTTTAAAAGAGCCATTTACGATTATTTGCCCCGGTACGGCAGGGAAAACGCGACGACGAAGACCGGATCCCTGATCTTGCTCTATCTAGCCGCTTCCTACGATTTCGAGAAAAGAACGCTGATGAATATTTCCAATGCCTACGATGAAGCGAACGATTCATTCAATAAGGGATACATCCTGGATAATTTGTTCAATTCCAGGGCCAAAGCGTTTGCAGTGAAACGTGTCTATGAGCAGATCGGTGAATTAATGAAGCAGCTCCGGATTAAATCCATGAAAGATCTCTGTAATCGATACACGGAGCAGCAAAAAGCGATCTTTGACGTGTTGATAAAGTCCGATGGGGAATATCGGAATCGAGGACTCTACGCGGCTGGAAAGCTGGCTTGGGAGGGAGGGGATTTTCAGACGGCCATCGGGATTTGGAGGGAAATCGATCCACGAGCGAACATTGAACCCTATCAAAGGATGAAGCCTTATCTGGGAAATGGCGTCGACAAAAAAATACAGGTCGAAAAAATTCAGAACGTTTTTATAGCTATGGAAATAAGCGGGAACAACCGATGGCATCTGGCTCGGCTCGTCAAATATGATAAATGGAAAAAAAGGGAAGAATCATGATGAGCCAGGAAATAATCATCTCTGAGAACTCGCGCACGGGATAGATCAAGCAGGGGTGGACGGAGGGGACCGCGTTTTCGCGTAAAGGAGGGCGATCATGAAAAAAGCGCATTTGATATTCGCCTTGTTTTGGGCGGTCGGTTTCACGCATTTGTCCGGAATGAGCTTGAAAAAAATATTGTCGATCGGCTCCAATGACAAAAATTATATTTTCTCCGCGATTTCAAGCGCCCGATTTGATGAGGCCCGAAATATCTATGTGTCCGACGCCCAGGGGTCATTTATAAGAAAATATGATAAAGAAGGCCGATTCATGAAAGAAATCGGCCGGCGGGGACAGGGGCCGGGTGATTTTGGCGATGCGATCGATATTTATTGGGATGGGAACCTGCATGTTTTGGATGGAAGAAACTCGAGGATCGCGGTTCTCGATGAAAAATTGAACATAATGAGATATATTCGCATCAGCGGTCTCGCCCATAAACTTATAAGGCTTAACGATCTTTATTATTGCAACGCGGGAGCCTTCGAACCGAATCAAAATAAAATCGTCGTTTTTGATGATAAGGGGAGTGTCCCATTTAGCTTCCATAGGGATTCGCCGGATTATTTACCAAAAAGCGCCCTTTCCAAAGCGGACAAGGCCATGAATATCATGCATGGCGGCATCGAAATAGACGGCCATGGAAAAGTGAACGAAATTGTCGCGACCTATCGTGATCCCGGGAAGGCTCTTGAGTTGTTTTTCTATTCCGCAGGGGGAAAGCTCCTTCGAAAACAGGAAATTGAACATCCCATCAAATATGAATTTCCTTCCTATTTACTGAAATGGCCGCCTGTTTACCCTGAAAAGAGCACTCTAGTAATGGTCAGGTCGATCCGCTATACGAAAGCGGATCAAGTTCTCATCCACTATGCCTATTCATTATTTAAAAACGGCAAGGGCTATGAAACGCATTCGTTTTTATTGCGTATCGATTCTGCGCTTGGATCTATTGTCGATAAAATCGAGATCGACTCCAATCTTGAAGTCATGGATATCCGGGATGGTCTTCTTTGCGCGAAATATTCCGGCGATAATGGGCAGGAATTGCAGCTGTATGAAATAAAATTCTAAAAAAATTCCGGGCCGTACTGAACAGGACAACTCCATCATCCTAGGCAAGAAGCCGAATTGCGAAGCGCCGGAAGCCATCCGGCAGGGGATGGAAGATGCGGCGGCATCTTCGATCCGGCCTCATGAATAAAGGGCTTTGACCGTGAAATAGGCGTAGCAGGCGATCGTGCCGCCGTTTTCGTAGTATTGGAAGCCGTCGCTGCCGGCGTCTATTGTTTTTCGCCTCCGAAGCTGTATCGCAGGTGCACGGCGAATGTCCGAGGGGGGATCACGTGCGTACCCCCGAAGACCGACTCGATATTGTAGACTCCCCGCTTGTCAAAAGCATTGAGCAGCTCGGCCTCGATGAACAAGGGGAGGCCGTGTTGAGACAGGTCGACGCCCAAGGAGAAACCCGCCACCGTCCGCGCGGCGATGCGATTCGGGTCGAGACCGGTCCCGCTGTGCACGGCAATGTAGGGGATGGCGAAAGCGTTGTTGGGGTCCGTGGAAATGTCCGCGGGACCGACCCCGCAGACGAGGCCCGAATCGTAACGGATATTGCTGCCCACCCAGACGCCGCTCTTGCCGATGTCATAGAACACTCCGAGCTGGGCTTGGATCGCCTGGTCG